>TBL_comb47_HYPODRAFT_10002031_pt1 | contig 25435 bp, 26 predicted proteins | sample TroBogypolimnion_40_FD_10682 | JGI IMG/M metagenome (IMG submission 10682)
CAAATGATTCAAATGATTCAAATGATTCAATGATTCAATGATTCAATGATTCAATGATTCAAATGATTCAATGATTCAATGATTCAATGATTCAAAAAAGTATATTATGAACTTATCTATAATAGGAAAGATTTAGTATCATTGGTAATTTATTTAGTATTTGAATAATTGATTATTTGAATTTGTATTTTTTTTGAATTATTGAATCTTTTAAATATTTGAATTTTATTATTTGTTTTTTTTGAATTATTGAATTTACATTATGAAACGTTACGGACAAGTTATAAAAATAAAGCCTGAGAAGATTGAATATTACAAAAAGCTTCATGCAAATCCATGGGTTGAGGTTCTTGGTAAAATAGCTGAATGTAATATCAAAAACTATTCAATCTATATATACAACGATTTATTATTTGCATATTTCGAATATGTAGGAACTGATTTCGCTGCTGATATGAAGAAAATGGCAGCTGATATAAATACACAGTTATGGTGGAAAGAAACAGATCCTTGTCAGGAAAGTTTAAGTCCTGATAGCTCTGAATGGTGGTTGAATATGGAAGAAATATTTCATTGTTAGATTACCTCACCTAAATCCTCTCCCCTTTCGACTGTGCTCAAGGACCGAAGGGAGGACCTCTAAAAATAAAGCAAATCCTCAGATACACACAAATAATATCAGAGAAAAATCATTGAAAAATCAGTTAAAATATCAGTGCAATCAGTGGAGACAATAAAAATGGAGAATAATTACTTATCTAATATTGAATATCTTTCATTTATAAGTGAACTAAAATCTCTATATAGGGAGTCTCAAATAAAAGCTTTTGTAAAAGTTAATCGTGAACTGTTACATTTTAACTGGTATTTAGGTAAGAAAATAATAGAAAAACAACAATTTTACAATTGGGGTGACGGGTTTATAACAAATTTAAGTAAGGATTTAATAAAAGAATTCCCGAATTCTAAAGGATTTTCTCAACGAAGTTTAAAATCTGTCAGACAATGGTATTTGTTTTATAGTCATAATATTGAAATTGGGCAACAAGATGTAGCCCAATTGACAATTACAAATTTACCTATTCAAAAAAATGACATCTTAGAACTTATAACATCAATACCTTGGGGGCATAATCTTGTTATAATATCTAAATGTAAAAATATTGAAGAGGCACTTTATTACTTGAAAAATACTCTTGAATTCAACTGGAGTAGATCAGTTTTAACACATCAGATTGAAAGTAATCTTTTTAAAAGAGAAGGAAATGCAATTACAAATTTTGACGTAACGATGCCAAAACCTTTTTCAGATTTAGCAAGGCAGACTTTAAAAGATCCTTATAATTTTGATTTTCTATACCTTTATGAAGTGCAGACAAAATCTCTTAATCTTTCTGTTAAAAGAAATCTTAAAAGATTACCTGAAGATTTTATGTTCCAACTTACAAATGAAGAATGGAATTTCTTGAGTATGCAAATTAAAACTTCAAATTCTTTAAGGTTGCAAAATGATACCTTAAAAATGGCAGCAGATATAAATACACAATTATGATGGAAAGAAACAGATCCTTGTCAGGAAAGTTTAAGTCCTGATAATTCCGAATGGTGGTTGAATATGGAAGAAATATTTCATTGTTAGAAAAAACTATAATTAATAATTTAAAATATGAGTAAAGTTGCTTTAATTACTGGTGTAACAGGACAAGATGGTGCTTATTTAAGTGAGTTCTTACTTAAAAAAGATTATATTGTACATGGTGTAAAACGAAGAAGTTCCTTATTTAATACTGAAAGAATTGATCATATATTTCAAGATCCTCATACAGAAAATAAAAACTTCATATTACATTATGGTGATTTGACCGACTCAATGAATCTCACCAGAATAATACAGGAAGTTCAACCTGATGAGATTTACAATCTTGCTGCAATGAGCCACGTTAAAGTTAGTTTCGATACACCAGAATATACCGCTAATGCTGATGGTATTGGTACCCTTAGAATTTTGGAAGCTGTTAGACTTTTAAATCTTACTGAAAAAACAAGAATATATCAGGCTTCTACCTCCGAATTGTATGGATTGGTACAAGAAGTTCCACAAAGTGAAACTACCCCATTTTATCCACGCAGTCCCTATGCAGTTGCTAAAATGTATTCATATTGGATAATGGTTAATTATAGAGAAGCTTATGGAATGCATGCCAGCAATGGTATCTTATTTAATCATGAATCTCCTATAAGGGGTGAGACTTTTGTTACTCGGAAAATTACAAGAGCAATTGCTAGAATTTCACTAGGCTTACAAGATAAATTATATCTAGGAAATCTTTCTGCAAAGAGGGATTGGGGACATGCAATTGACTATGTAAAAGCAATGTGGATGATTTTACAACAGGACCAACCTGATGATTACGTAATAGCAACAGGAATTACTACTGAAGTAAGGGAGTTTATTAGAAAGGCTTTCTTAGAAATAGGAATTACAATTGAGTTTAAAGGTGAAAACTTATCGGAAATAGGTTTTGTCACAAATGTAAATAATAAAGAACATGAATTTTTGATTAATAAAGAATTAATTTTTATTGATCCTAAATATTTTAGACCAACAGAAGTCGATATTCTTGTTGGAGATTCATCAAAAGCAAATAAAAAACTTGGGTGGAAGCCTGAATATGATTTAGATGCATTAATTAAAGATATGATTCAATCTGATTTAAAACTTATGAAAAAAGAAAAGTTTTTAAAAGATAATGGTTTTACTACTCTTAATTATTTTGAATAATGGTAAAAGATTCAAAAATTTATATAGCTGGCCATAATGGAATGGTTGGGAGTGCAATACTTCGAAATTTACTAATTCATGGATATAAAAATTTGGTTTATCGTTCTTATAAAGAACTTGATCTTCTGCGTCAAGTAGATGTTGAGATGTTTTTTAATGAAGAAAAGCCAGACTATGTTTTTCTAGCTGCTGCTAGAGTTGGTGGGATTATGGCTAATAATTTATATAGGGCACAGTTTATATATGAAAATTTAATGGTTCAAAATAATGTAATTCATGCTGCACATTTATTCGGTGTTAAAAAATTATTATTTCTTGGGAGCTCTTGTATTTATCCTAAAAATGCACCTCAACCTTTAAAAGAAGAATATTTATTAACTAGTGAATTGGAACCTACAAACGAACCATATGCAATTGCAAAGATTGCTGGATTAAAAATGTGTGAGAGTTATTTTAGACAATATAATGATAATTTTATTTCTGTTATGCCAACTAATTTATATGGACCTAAAGATAACTATGATTTAGAGAAGTCACATGTATTACCAGCATTATTAAGAAAACTACATTTAGGTAAATTATTACAAAATGGAGATTGGGAAGGGATTGAAAAAGATTTTGATAAAAGGAATAATAAAAAGTTTGATTATTTTAAATCAAAAGATGATATTATAAAATATCTAAAAGATTTTGGTATTAATTTAATTAATAACCAAGTTTCTATAGAAATTTGGGGTAATGGCTCTTCTTATAGAGAATTCATGTATGTAGAAGATATGGCAGATGCTTGTAGATTTATAATGGAAAATATTAGTACGGAAAATATTTATAAAGAATATAAAACAACTTATTTAAACATTGGAAGTGGACAAGAATTAACAATAAAAGAACTAGTTGACGTCATAAAATTAATTGTTAATTTTAAAGGTGAGATAAAATGGGATAATACTAAACCCAATGGTACTCCTCGGAAAAAAGTTGATTCTTCTTTATTAACATCTTTAGGTTGGAATTCTCTAATTTCTCTTAATAAAGGAATAAGGAAGGTTTACGAAACAGAGTTTATAAATTAGTTTAAAATAAAATATTTATTGAAACAAGAATATTTTAAAAGTAGAAAAAAAACTACCTTTTGGCGTTTATTAGATTTAAACCTAAATTTGATAATAGGATTGATAAAAGGTATTTTAATAGTTCCACTTTATTTAATTTATATTAAAGCAGATTTATATGGAGCTTGGTTAGCAACAGGTAATATATTAATGTGGTTAACATTATTTGACCCAGGCGTTGGTGATGTTGCGGTACAAAAAATTGCTGTAGCTTATGCTAAAGGAGATAAAGAAACAATTAAATATCAAATTTCATCATCACTTTTCATGTCTTTTCTAATTTCTTTATTTTCATTAATATTTGGATTATTACTTGCTAATTCTATATTTAGATTAATCTCAATACCACAAACAGTTGATTATAATCAATTACATTTTGCTTTTGTAATTGCAATGATAGGAACTTCAATTACTCTCTTTTATTTTGCATTATCTGGCACGATACTTGGATTGCAACGTACAAAAAGTATGGGTATAATTAGAAATATAATCGGAATTTTTTCTATTTTGCTAAATGTTTATTTACTGCATAAGGGATATCAATTATTGTCGATTGCCTATTCTACATTAATTTCATCTGTTTTATTAGTGATAGCATATGCTTCTTTTACAATATATATAATGAAGCAAGAAAAAATAGGATTTGGATTTGATCTTAAATTTATAAAAGATTATTCCAAAATATTTACATATACATTTATATCTAAGATATTTTCTACTTTTGCAAGAAATATAGACTTAATACTTGTTTCAAGGTATGTTGGTTTGCAGGAAGTAACAGTCCTAGAGCTTTGTAGAAGACCTATTAGAATACTACAAAGTGTAGTTAATTCTCCTTCTATTGCAATGTTACCAACAATAGCAAATCTTTATGGTGAAGGAAACCATATAAAACTTAAATCGATAATATATAAGTCAACTGTTTTATTAACTCTTTTGTTAGTTATTTTAGCAGGTGGGTTCGCTGTGTTTAATAAATTTCTGGTTAGTAATTGGATTGGGAATAGATTTTATATAGGAGATAATCTTAATTTAATTTTGGCGTTAATTTTTTTAACAACTACATTTGCCTATACTATTTCAAATTTCACTTATAGTATAGGAAGGATTAAAGAAAATAGTCTATTTGATATCCTTAAAAACTTAATTTCATTGATAGTAATGTTTTTTATGATAAAATTCTTTCAATTAGGTGGACTGGTCTTAGGCACATTAATTGCAAGTTTGTTTACTGAAGTATTGTATTTTCCTTATTTGCTTAATAAAGATATTAATTATAATAAAAATGAAATATTTGAATTTGTAAAAGAAATATGTTTTGTTATAATATCGACTGCTATTATCTCACTACTTTTTTCAAGTTTTATTAATAATTTAAATTGGACAAATTTAGTTTTAATAGCTTTAGTTTATACATTAACTCTTTTAATAATTTTTATATTAATATCTAAAACATTAAGAACTGAAATTAAATTAATTTATAAAAGGTATTTTTATAAATTTATAAAATTAAATAATCCTAATTAAAATATTAATAAAATAAATTTTAGAACATATAAAAAATAGTAATGAATAAAGAATCAAAAATATATGTAGCTGGTCATAACGGGATGGTTGGGTCTGCAATTATAAAAGCGTTATTAAAAGAAAACTATAAAAATTTATTAATAGCAGATTTTAAACAATTAGATTTAAGAATACAAAAAGATGTTGAAGATTTTTTTGAAACTAATAAACCAGATGTTGTTATACTAGCAGCTGCTAAAGTTGGGGGTATAAATGCAAACATAAGTGACCCTACAGCATTTCTTTATGATAATCTTATGATTCAAAATAATGTTGTTATTAATTCACATAAAATAGGAATAGAAAAATTTGTTTTTTTGGGTAGTTCTTGTATTTATCCAAGAGAAAGCCAACAACCAATTCGAGAGGAATATTTATTAACAGGCCCACTAGAACCAACAAATGAAGGATATGCACTATCGAAAATTACTGGAATAAAATTAGTGCAATATCTAAATAAACAATATGGATTTCCCGGTATTAATATTATTCCCTGTAACTTATACGGACCTAATGATAGCTTTGATTTAGCTCATTCACATGTTTTATCCGCTTTAATTAAGAAATTGTGTGATGCCCAAGATGCAAAAGAAAAAGAGATACAATTATGGGGAAGTGGTATTCCAAGACGCGAATTTATGCACGTAGATGATCTTGCTAATGCAGTTTTATACTTTATGAATAATTTTAATGAATCATCAATTTTAAATATTGGATGGGGTGAAGATATTTCAATTAAAGAGCTTGCTTTGCTCATCTCTAAGAAACTATTATTTGATGTAAAGATTAATTGGGATACCACGAAAGCTGATGGAATGTTGCTTAAATGCATGGATGTTAGAAGAATGAAATCGTTAGGATTTAATCCAACAATAAAACTTGAGCAAGGAATAGAACAAATGATCTCGATATATAGAAATTTAAAAAAATAGTATTATGATTCCTTTAATGAAGAATACCTTTATAAATGAAACTGAAACAAAACAAGCATTAGCAGATTTTATTCTTAAGACAAAGAAGTTGTCAATGGATGAAACTTGCTTTAGCTTTGAAAAAGAATTTGCATATTTTCATAAAAGAAAATATGCTATACTTCTTAATAGTGGTGGAAGTGCAAATCTAGCGTTGTTACAAGCACTTAAAAATTTAGGCAGATTAAAAAATAATTCAAAAATTGGGTTTTCGTCTTTAACTTGGTCTACAAACGTTATGCCAATAATTCAGTTAGGTTTTGAACCTGTACCAATAGATGTAACTCCCGAATTGCTAAATGTTACTTCAGAAAACTTATTAGAAAGAATAAATGAAGAAAAAATAGATGCTTTTTTTTCAACAAATGTTTTAGGATTTGCCGGAGATCTAGATAAAATACAGAAAATATGTGAACAAAATAATATAATTTATATTGAAGATAATTGTGAATCATTAGGAACAGAACTTAATGGTAAATTGACTGGTAATTTTGGACTTGCTGCTACATTTTCATTTTATGTTGCACATCATATGTCAACTATTGAAGGTGGTATGATTTGTACTGATGATGATGAGCTATCTGAAATGCTGAAAATTGTTAGAGCAAATGGATGGGATAGAAATTTAAATACTGAACAACAGTTTCATTTGAGAAAAAAAAATAAAGTGAAAAATGAATTTTATGCTAAATATTCTTTTTATGATCTTGGGTTTAATCTTCGACCAACTGAAATAACTGGTTTTTTAGGTTTATATCAATTGAAATTCTTAGAAGAAAATATTAGAATTCGAGAAAATAATTACAGAGAATTAGAACAAGCTTTAGTTCTAAATAAAGATTTTATACCTGTTAAACATTCTCATATTAATAAACTTTCAAATTTTTCATTTCCAATAATTTGTAAAGATAAGGATTTAATGATGAAGTATTTTATTCAATTTAGTGGTGCAGGAATTGAAATTAGACCAATGATAGCTGGAAATATAACTGAACAACCATTTTATTATAAATATTTTAATAAAAAATATATTCTTAAAGGAGCTCAATTTCTACATGATTGTAGCTTTTATTGTGGAAATTATCCAGACTTAACATCAGTAGATTTAGAGACTATTTGTAGTTGTTTTCATAATTATTAATCTATATGGATAAAGATTATTCTATTTTAATTCAATCAACAGATAGTTACTCAGATACATGGGTGCCTTTTTTTACATTGTTTAATTTCTACTGGCCTAATTATAAAGGAAAAATTTACTTAAGTACAGAATATCTTGATTTTAGTTTTAAAGGTCTTAATATAATATCTACTAAAATAGGATGTAAAAAAAATGGAAAGTCTTTCACTTGGAGTGAAAGTGTATTAAAATCAGTTGAAAATATTGAAACTGATTATATTTTATTTATTTTAGACGATTTATTTTTAAATAAAACTGTTAACGATAATGCAATTGAAAATATGGTAGAGGAAATGAAAAAAAAAGATATTTCAATTCTTTATCTTACAAATCAAAGTTCACTTGGCCCATTTATTGAGACAGAAAATGAATTACTTTATGAAATAGATCAAAAAGCAAATTACAGAATAAGTGCTTTGATTGCACTTTGGAGAAAAGAAACTTTTCTTAAATATATTCAAAAAGAAGAAAATCCTTGGGAATTTGAAATTTTTGGCACAAAAAGAGCACATTATATAAAAGATAAAATATATACGGTTAATCCTGAGATTTATAATGGTAAAAATAATTATTTAATTTCTCATATTGACCCAACAGGGATAACTCGTGGTAAATGGCAAAAAAATGTTGTTTCATTATTTATGAAACACAATATTTTTTTAGATTACGATAAAAGAGGGTTTTATGATGAAAATTTGAAAAAAGGACTATTATTAAGGATAAAAAGGAAGATTTCATTAAATCGAAATATTAAATTATTAAGATCAAAAATATTAATTTCAAAATTGAAGAAATGTTTTTAGTAGATCTAGATTATTTAAGTAACGGTCAAGGAAAATCTGTTTATGGTGACAAATTAGACGCGTATTCTTTTTTTGATACGACTTGTGAGAATTGGTTTAATAGCTTTTCATGTGAAGTATTAAATGCAATAGGTAAGAAATACTACCCTGTTTATAGGATAGCAGATGGTGAATTAAGATTTTTATTTGGTTATAAAATAAATTGGAAAAGGAATAAAATTATAAGTATTTTAAATTATATAAGATATGAATTTTTAAAACTACAATGGGAAACATCTTGGGGGGAAAAATATTCGTCTAAAGATACAGAAAAATTAAGAAAGATTTTACAAACATGCATATTAAATATTTCAAAAAATGGTAAATTAGCAATTTATTGGAATCAAAATGGTTTAAATGCATATACTGAATATAATGAAACACTAATTAAATCTTTTTCAAAAATTAATATTAATATTAATCAAGATAGTTATATTCCTTTTCATTTTGGTCAGGCTTTAATTGCAAAAAATGCTAAAAAAGTACTATTAGATAAAAATGTATTGTTTGTAAGTGGCATACAAGAAGATGAATATAATAAACTTAAATTAAAAATGTTATCTTTTGGATCAAAAAGTGTCACATTACATAGATGTTCGTCGACTTCTGCTTTAACTGATAATTATAGTAATATTAAATTACTAATAAAACCTGATATTATTTTTGTTGCAGCTGGTATTGGATCTGCAAAAGTATTATCGGAACTTCATTATCTTGAATGTCCTGTAATTGACATAGGGAGCTATATACATGTTTTAAGTGGTAAATATCCAAATGCACATGAAGGTTTTTTTATTTGTCCATAAATCTTGTTAAAAAAATTCTAAGTTTTTATTATTAAAATTAATTTAATAAATGAATTATTTCAAAATTATTAAACGTTTAATATATATGCCTTTAGGCCTTATAAAAGGATTGATAATTATGGCAAATAATAAAGCAAGAGACATTGAAAATAAATTAAGATTTAAAAATGCAATTATAGATGATGGTTGTACTTTTTCGTATGATACAAAAATTTCATCAAATGCACATATTTTAAGTGGCTCTGTTTTTAATCATTGTCATGTTAATTCTTATACATATATCTGTGAAAGGGCAATTATGCAAAACACTACTATTGGTAAATATTGTTCTATATCACATGATGTTGTAATTGGTTTAGGAGCTCATCCATTAAATATTTTTACAACATCACCAATATTTTACAGAAAAGAAAATCCATTAAAAGTTCAACTTATTAATAAGGATTTAGATTTTATTGAAACAAAGCCAATATTTATTGAGAATGATGTCTGGATTGGTGCAAGAGTAATAATTATGGATGGTTTAACTATAGGTAATGGGGCGGTAATAGCAGCAGGAGCAATTGTAACTAAAGATGTTCCTCCATATGCAATTGTTGGTGGTGTTCCAGCCAAAATAATAAAATATCGATTTAATGAGAAAATAATAAATTCTATTTTAGAAACAAAATGGTGGGAAAAAAGTATTGAAGAAATATATCAAAGTATTGAGAAGTTAAACTTAATAATAACAAATGAAAAGACTTAATTAATATAAATAATATTTAATTTACTAAAAACGTTAATTCTTTATGCCTAAAAGTTTAAGATGGTATTTTTATTTAATTTTCTTTTCTCCTTTTGTTGGTTATTTAACATATCCTCTTTGGGGGTTTGCTGCAAGACAAGTATTTTTATATCTAGTGATTCCAATTTTTTTAATATTTTATTTTCAGAGGAGAACTAAACTATATTTCCCAAAACTTTTAATCCCATATATTTTTTATACAATATATATTTTTGTTTGGAATACTCAAAATGGATATATAGAAGATAAAGGTTTAATAAAATATATATTTAATAATTATCATATCTATTTTATTCTTTTATTAATAATAATTTATAATACAAAAATATCAAATACTACTTACTTATATTTTATTAAACTTTCAAAAATAATTTTGTTTATTGCAATAATTGGTGCTTTAATCCAGTTTTTTATTAACCCTAATTTTTTTGTTAGATCATATGGGTGGAATAGTGATAACAATAATATATTTTTAAATAGAAGACCTTCTGTTTTTTCATATGTAAGTGATCAAGAACATGGAGTTAGTGTTTTGGCATTTTTCTCATTAATTATATGTTTTCAGAATAGACAAAGAAAAACGATGTGGTTACTAATTTATATTATTATAATTGGAATCTATTCTTTATTAACAAACTTTCGTTTTATAATGATGGGTTTTATAATTGTTATTTTACAGTTATTGATTAATAAAAAAACAGCAAAAAATTTTATTAATGTTTTTTATATGTTTTTTGTAATATTAGTTATTTACAATATTTTTACATCTGTAATAGGTGTAAATTTTAATCAATTATCCAATGAGCGACTTTTTGTTGAAGGATCTTTTGAGGAAACATCTAGGTATGGTGCTGTTATTAATTTTTTGCGTTTTTTCCCTGAAACACCTATATTCGGTACTGGAGTACATTTAACAAGAGAAATAGAAGCTGCATCAAGAGAAATTGGATCATCTCAAATTCATGTTGGGTATTTGTCGCATCTTGTATCTTATGGTATAGTTGGAAGTTTCTTTTTATTTTATTTTTGGTATTTACTAGCTAAAGATCTTTACAAAAAAGCTAAATTAAAAGGTTTTTTTGGTCCTTTTTTTGCGTTTCTTGTTTTCTTATTTACTAATTTAACATTAGTTGATTATAACCTTTTTTATTCAGGAATAGTGATAGCTCTTGTTATAAGTGAATATTATTATAAAAATAATCTAAATTATACTTAAAAAATGATAAAAATATTTATAATAATTGCAACTTTTAATAGAAAATTATTTTTAAAAAAGATATTAGAACAGATTAATAATCAAATTTTATCTAAAGAAATTGAAATAACCACGATTGTTGTTAATGATGGTTCAACTGATGGAAGTTACGGAATGCTTAAATGTGATTTTCCTAAAGTTATAGTTATAAATGGGAATGGAAATTGGTGGTGGACTATGTGTATGAATGAAGGGATAAAGAAAGCAAAAGTATTAAATGCTAATTTTATATTAATTTTAAATGATGATACTGAAATAAAAGCAGATTATATAGAAACTATATGGTTAGATTATAAAAAACTACCATTAAATAGTATACTAGGATCTGCTTCTATAAGTATCAATCCTAATAATTTAATCGATTTTGCTGGTTCAAAAGAGCTTATAAGATGGAGAATGAAGCCCGTACATTATTTACCTAATTTAACTCCAATCTTTGATGATTTTAAAGGAATATATCCAACTTGGACATTAAATGGAAGAGGCACGTTAATACCAATATCTGTTTTAAATTTAATTGGATTATTTGATGAAAAATTAGTACAATATGGAAGTGATTATGAATATATTTATCGAGCTAAAAAAGAAGGGATTGAAGTTTTTATTTCATGGAATTCAAGAGTCTATAATCATTTACTTATGACATCAGAAGGCACTTCTTTTAGGAATGATTCTATATGGAAATTTATTAGAAGTTTTTTTAACCCATATTCTGTTAACTCTATAAAAAAAACACTATACATCTATTATAAGTATAGTTATAAGTATTTTATTCCATTTTTTTTAATTTATTCTATATTAGGTACAATTAGATCTTTTTTTTTTAAATATAGAAAGTTTAAATGATATATAAAAATAATTTGAGATATTCAATTATTACATCAGCAAAAAACGAGGAAAAGTATATTGCAAAAACACTCGAAAGTGTGATAAAGCAAAAAATATTACCTGTTGAGTGGGTTATTGTAAATGATGGGTCCACTGATAATACTTCTAAAATAATTGCAAGTTATGCAAAGATATACCCTTGGATTATACATATAGATTTAATTAATTTTAAATCTGAATTAAAAGCCACTGGTGGAAGAGTTGCAAGTATTTTAAATTTAGCCTCTCAAAAATTAATAAAACAGTATGACATAATTACAAAGTTAGATGCAGATACCGAATTTGATGAATATTTTTTTTCAAAATTATTAAATCAATTTGATAAGAATTTAAAGTTAGGGGTTGCTTCTGGAAATTTAGTCTTTGAAGGAGAAATAGAAAAAATAGATTATAAAAGTGATATTACTAGAGGTGCAGTAATGCTTATTCGTAGAGAAGTCTTTGAACAAACTAACGGATTTTTTGAAGCTAATGGAAATGGTGAAGATTCATTATTGACACTTTCTTCAAGATATTTTGGGTGGGAGACAAAAACATTTCCAGTGTTTTTTAATCATCTTAAACCAGAAGGAATTAAAAGCTCTTCAATTTATAGTGCTTATATTACAGGATTTCACAAAGGTAGTATACCATACAGGTTTGATTTTTTTCTTTTAACTCAAGTAAAGCATATTATAAAGAAACCAATTTTTATAGGCACATTAATACAGATATACGGTTATTTATACTCAAGATTAATCATAAGATATAGACCTTATCCAAAGTATGTGAAAATTCAAAAACATAAAGAACAAAAAGTACAATTATGGTGGTTTAAAAATAAAAAAATATGCTAAAAGTTGCATTATCACATGATATAGATAGAATAAGTAAAACATATCAATATTTTACTCATTTTACTAGAAGTTTAATTAAATCTCAATTTAAAGATTCATTTTATCAAATAAAATCTTTGTTTTTAAAGAATACCTATTGGAATTTTGATGAAATAATAAAAATTGAAAATGAATATAATGTTAAATCTACTTTTTTCTTCTTAAATGAATCCTTAAAATTTAATGTTTTAGATGTTAATAACTGGGCTTTATCATTAGGTAGGTATAATATTTATGATAAAAAAATCATTGAAATCATTAAATGGTTAGATCAAAATGGGTGGGAAATTGGTGTACATGGATCGTATAATTCTTTTAAAGATTATGATTTACTAAAGAATGAAAAGAGAATATTAGAAAATATTGTTGGACATGAAATAATTGGCATACGTCAACATTTTTTAAACTTATATGAAAAAACTTGGGATATACAAAAAAGACTAGGATTTAAATATGATAGTTCTTTTGGATATACTGAGGATATTGGATTCAAGGAAGGAAAGATTGTTCCTTTTAGCCCATTTGAAGATGAATTTACTGTATATCCTCAAATTATTATGGATACTCCTTTTATGGAGAATAATAATAGATGGCATATTTTAGATGAAATTATAGCTACTTCAATTGAGAATAAATCATTATTGGTTATTAATTGGCATAATGATAAATTTAATGAGAATGAATTTCCCGGTTTTAAAAAAGCATATTTAAACATAATTGAAAAATGTATATCTAATAATGCTATATTTTATAAATTAGGAGATTATTTTGAAAATGGAAATAAATAAATTAAATCAATATAATATATTATGTGTGGAATATGTGGGATAATAAAATTTAATCAACAAAAGGTTGATGAATCCCAGATTAGGGAAATGATGCATTCAATGAAACATAGAGGTCCAGATGATGATGGTGTTTTTATTGATGATAATATAGGTTTAGGTTATGTACGCTTAAGTATAATTGATTTATCATCTGCTGGACATCAACCAATGTTTGATAATACTGGTAGATTTGTTATGATTTTTAATGGTGAAATATATAATTATATAGAATTAAAAGAAGAATTAAAGAATAAATACGATTTTAAAACAAAAACAGATTCGGAAGTATTATTAGCATCTTATATAATTTGGGGAGAAGAGTGTTTGCATAAATTTAATGGAATGTTTGCATTAATAATATATGACAAATTTAATAAAACAGTATTTTCAGCAAGAGACAGATTTGGAGTTAAACCATTTTATTATTATTTAGATGAGACTCAGTTTATTTTTGCATCTGAAATACAAGCAATTTTAAAAATATTAAGGGACATACCAAGTCAAGATAATCAATCGATTTATGATTTTTTGGTTTATAATCGAACAGATCAAACAAATTCAACTTTTTATACACAAATAAAAAAACTTCAGCACGGGCATGTATTAAAGATTAATTTAAGAAAAAATGATAATTCAAAAAAAGTTCAAATCCAAAAATGGTATAATCTAAATTTGCAGATAGAAAAAGCAATTCCTTTTGAATCTTCAACTGAATATCTTGAATATTTAACTTCTTCAGTTGGATTACGCTTAAGAAGTGATGTCCCAGTAGGTGTTTGTTTAAGTGGTGGTTTAGATTCTTCATCAATTTTATCAATAATGTTGAATACTTTTAAATCAACAGGTGCACATACATTCTCAGCAATCTATAATAAGGGACAATTAGGAGATGAATCAGAGTTTATTGATGTTTATAGGACTCAACTTCAGAATATGCATTTTATCAAACCAACTGCAAATTCATTACTAATGGATTTGGAAACTTTTATAAGTATTCATCCTGAACCTATTCCTTCTACTTCTCCTTATGCACAATATAAAGTGATGGAGTTAGCTAAAAAAAATGTGGTTGTAACTCTTGATGGGCAAGGAGCAGATGAAGAACTAGCAGGGTATCACTATTTTTTTGGAAGCTATTTTAAAGAGCTATTAATTAAGCTTAAATTAGGACTATTAAGTAAAGAAATGTATAAATATATAGTAAAGCATCATTCAATTTATGGTGTTAAAACATTCTTTTATTTTTGTTTGCCTAATATATTAAAAAATTCTATACCTTCAATTCAGAAAGAGTATTTGAATAAAGATTTTTATGCTAAATATAAAAGTAGTACTGTAAATGAACTTATTTATAATTCAAAGAGTTTGCATGATTCATTATTAGACCATTTTGAATATAAATTAGAGCATTTATTAAAATGGGAAGATATTAATTCAATGCATTTTTCAATTGAAGCAAGAGTCCCATTTTTAGATTATAGATTGGTTGAGAAAACTCTAGCGTTATCATCTGCTATGGTTATTAAAGATGGTATGACTAAACATATATTAAGAGATGCTATGAAAGGGAATATGCCAGAAGTTATTAGGATTAGAAAAGACAAAATAGGTTTTAATACCCCTCAAGACGAATGGTTTAGAACTAAAATTTGGCAAGATAAAATAAATGAAACTATAGAAAGTAATTCATTCAAAAGCAGAAATATTATAAATTCAGAAATTGCAAAAAAACTTTACAAACAGCATCTTAAAGGAGAAATTAATATTTCTAAAGATATTTGGAAATGGTTACATCTTGAATTCTGGTTTAGAAATTATATAGACAAATAAATTATTATGATAAGCTTTAGATATAACTAATTAATAAGTATAAATTGAAAATATTAATAGATATAGGTCATCCAGCACATGTACATTATTTTAAGAATTTTATTAAAATGATGGAAGAAAAAGGACATTTAATTATTGTTACGGCGAGAAATAAGGAAGTAACAATTGATTTATTAAAAAAGTTAAAAATCAAATACTTTGAAAGAGGAAAAGGTGCAAAAAGTATTATAGGTAAATTATTTTACGTAATAATTGCAGATTTAATACTATTAAAAGTATCTTTAAAATATAAACCTGATATTTTTTTAAGTTTTGGGTCTCCTTATCCTGGTCATATCGCAAAACTTTTTAGAAAACACCACATTGCATTTACAGATACAGAACATGCAAAACTTGCTATAATGTCAATTGTCCCTTTCTCAAACATTATTCAAACTCCTTATTGTTATTTTAAAGATTTAGGCGAAAAACAAATAAAATTTAATTCTTTTATGGAATTATGTGCATTAAATCCAAAATATTTTAAACCTGATATAGAAATTTTAAATTTAATTGGGATTAATAAAAGTGAAAGATTAATTTTTTTACGTTTTGTCTCATGGAATGCAAATCATGATATAGGCCAATCTGGCTTATCAATTGAAAGTAAATTATTGTTAGTTAAAGAGCTTTCTAAACTTGGCAGAATACTTATTTCATCTGAAGGAAATTTGCCTAAAGAATTGCAAAAATATCAAATAAGCATATCTCCAGATAAGATTCACGATCTATTATATTTTACTGATTTATATATTGGAGAAGGCGCAACAATGGCATCTGAATGTGCAATGCTAGGAACTCCCGCAATATATGTAAATAGTTTAGATGCCGGAACTTTACAAGAACAGGAGAAATTAGGTTTAATTTATCAATTTAGGAATTCCGAAGGCGTATTGGAAAAAGCAATTACATTGTTGAACAATCCAAACTTAAAAGAGCAAACTCAAGATCTATGTGAAATTATGATAAAGAATAAAATTGATTTAAATACATATATGGTATGGTTTTTTGAAAATTATCCTAAAAGTGTTCAAATAATGAAAGATAATCCAGATTATCAATTTAACTTCATATAGCTTATATACAATTTAAAATAAAATGGATGAATAAAGAGGAAGTAAATTACAGGCATGAAAGAACAATACCGTTTTATGAAGAAACAATACAACGATCTTTTTCCAGTAAATTAATAAAAATTAAAAATACACTTTTATTATTTATTGCTTATATTTGTCCTTCAGTAAAGTTAAGAATAATATGTCATAAACTAAGAGGTGTTAATATAGGTCGGAACTGCTATATAGGAATGTTTTGTTTTATAGATAATTTATATCCTGAATATGTATATTTTGGGGATAATACTTCTTTAAATAATGGCTCAAAATTGATAGCTCATTTTAACCCCTCATCTAGATTTGAAGGTTTATTCGAAGCTAAAGTATCCCCTATAATAATTAAAAATGGAGCTATGATTGCTGTAAATTGTGTAATATTACCAGGGGTAACTTTAGGTGAATATGCTGTCATCTCTGCAGGTTCAATCGTTTCAAAAAGCGTTGAAGCCTATACTTTAGTTCAAGGAAATCCAGCAAGAAAAGTTATAAACTTTAAACATTTATTAAAAAAAATTCCTGAAATGGATAATAATTAATATACATTTTATAAAAATAGATTTACTAATTAATAAATAAAAAAATGGAAGTAAATAAATTTATTCAAGATTTTGCGGCACAGTTTGATGAAACAGATGCTTCAGTATTTTCAATTGGTACTCATTTTAGAGAAATTGAAGAATGGGGTTCTTTAATAGCATTATCTGTAATTGCTATGATAGATGAAGAGTACGATGTGAAGTTAAAGGGTGATGATATCCGTAATTCACAAACAATAGAAGATTTATACAATTTAGTTAAATCAAAAAAATAATACTATTTTGTATAATCCTTTTTCATTAACTGGAAAAAAAATATTAATTACAGGAGCATCATCCGGTATTGGAAGAGCATGTGCTATAGAATGTTCAAGAATTGGAGCAACTGTAATTATTACAGGTAGAGATTTAAATCGATTAGAGGAAACTTTTAGTTTATTAAAAGGGAAAAAAAATCAACTTGTAAATTTGGATTTAACAACAGAAAAGGGAATAAGTAATTTAATTTCAAATATTACTGATTTAAATGGAATAGTCCATTGTGCAGGTATTTCAAAATATATCCCATTTCAATTTGCGACAAAAGAAAGCATTAATGAGGTAATGGATGTGAATTTTTATGCACCAGCAGAAATAACACGCAGATTATTGAAAGAAAAAAAGCTATTAAAAGATAGCTCAATAGTTTTTATTTCTTCAATTTCTGGTGTTTTTTGTTCTGCATATGCCTCATCAATTTATTCTGCCTCAAAAGGAGCAGTTAATGGACTTGTTAAAGGAATGGCTCTAGATTTAGCATCAAAAGGAATAAGAGTTAACAATGTTAATCCAGGTATAATAGAAACTAATATATTTCAAGATGGGACTATAACTAACGATCAACTTGAGATGGATAAAAAGAAATATCCATTAAAGAGATTTGGACAACCTCATGAAGTAGCATATGCAGTAATTTATTTACTTTCCGATGCTAGCCTTTGGGTAACAGGTTCAAATATAATAATTGACGGAGGTTTTACTTTATTATAATTATGAAAACTATAATACAAAATATTAAAATTGCAGCAATTACTGCATATTTACCTGAACAAAAACTAGAATTAGCATCATTGTCTAATATATATGGTGAAAATGAAGTTCATAACATTATTAAGGCTACAGGCATTGAACGCGTTCGTATTGCTTCTGAAAACCAGACTTCGTCAGATATGTGTTTTAATGCTGCGAAGTTATTATTTGATAATGAAAAAATTGATAAGAATGAAATAGACGGACTTGTATTTGTTTCACAAACTACAGATTACATTTTACCTTCTACCTCTATAATATTACAAAATAGATTAGGTCTTTCAAAAGAAACTGTTTGTATAGATATTCACTACGGTTGTTCTGGCTATATTTATGGTTTATATCAAGCTGCATTATGGATAAACTCTAACTCATGTAAAAAAGTGCTAGTTTTATCAGGAGATACATCTTCAAAAATGATTAATAAAGAAGATAAGTCTTTAAAAATGGTTTTTGGTGATTGTGGAACAGCAACATTAGTGGAGAAAGGGTTGACATCAATGGCATTTTCTATACTTTCTGATGGGAGTGGCTATGAGAGTTTAATTATTCCTGCAGGTGGATTTAGAAAGCCAATTTCAGAGGAAACAAAGAAGATAGTTTTTGATGAAGATAAAAATGGACGTAGTTTAGAAGATTTATATATGGATGGCATGAGCATACTTAATTTTGCTATAACAAATGTTCATTTAAATGTTAATTCGCTGATAGATTTAATTAATTGGCAGAAAGAGGATGTTAAATTATATGCATTACATCAAGCTAATAATTTTATGGTAAATTACATTCGTAAAAAGCTTAAAGTTGAAACTGAAAAAGTACCAATGAATGTAACAAACTACGGAAATACAGGTCCTGCAACTATTCCATTATTATTAACAGATATATATTCATCTAAAAATAATAGTGAATTGGATAAAGTAATTTTATGTGGATTTGGTGTTGGATTATCTTGGGGTAGTATTGCATGTAACTTGTCAGAAACAAATTTTTATGAACCAATTAACAAATAAAATAATGGAAACAAAAGTAATAGAAATAATAAATTTTATTAGACAAAATAAAAATCTACCAATTTTGATGGAAATAAAAGATAATGATAACTTACGAGAATCAATTGGTTTTACATCATTTGATTTAGCAGAATTAACAGTTAGGATAGAAGATGAGTTTAGTGTTGATATTTTTGAAGATGGAATAATATCAACAATAGGTGAAATTTATGAGAAACTTAAAAAATGACAACTTTTCTTAAAAATAAAGAGAATATTTATTCATATGAAGTATTATTAAAAGATTTAAACAATGCTAAAGGTTATTATCCAAAATATATTTCAAATGATTTATATTTTTATTTCTTAAATTTACTTATTGCAATAGTTCATAATGAACATGTTATTTTAATTGATTCTGACATAAATGAAAAAGATATTTCAAAATTAAATTTAAGTGAAATTTATATAGAAAACCCTATAGAGAATGTAAATGTAAATTCGTTAGTTGAATTAAAAGAAAGAATTTTAAATTCCACATCTAAAATAACTATTTTTACATCTGGAACTACAGGACAACCTAAAAAAGTAATTCATTCTATAGAAAATTTAATCAGAAATGTAAAATTCTATGATAAATCAGCAAAACAAGTATGGGGATTTGCATATAGTCCTACTCATATGGCAGGTTTACAGGTGTTTTTTCAAGCCATTTTAAATTTCAGTCCATTAATTAATATTTTTTCGCTTTCTAAAAAGCAAGTATACGAAGCAATAGATAATTTTGCTATTACACATTTATCTGCTACCCCTACATTTTATAGACTCCTTCTTCCTCCTGAAAAAATATTTAATTCAATTTTACGTATTACTTTTGGAGGAGAGAAATCTGATGAAAAACTTCATGAAACTATTCAACAGATATTCCCTTATGCAAAGATTAACAATATATATGCCTCAACAGAAGCAGGTTCTTTATTTATTTCAACTGGAAGTATTTTCAGTATTCCAAAACAAATATCAAATTTAATAAAATTCGTCGATAATGAATTATTAATCCACAAATCATTATTAGGAGAATCAAATGAATTTAAATATATAGATGGATATTATTCGTCAGGTGATATTATAGAGTGGATTGATGAACAAAAAGGATTATTTAAATTTTGTAATCGCAAAAATGAGCTGATAAATGTTGGTGGATATAAAGTTAATCCATCAGAAGTAGAAGAAATATTACTACAAATACCAGAGATTAGTCAAGTTCTAGTTTATGGTAGACCTAATTCAATATTAGGAAATGTATTATGTGCAGATATTAAAATCGAAAGTAATTGCAAATTTGATGAGTATGAAATAAGAAATTTCTTAAAACAAAAAATACACGACTTTAAAATTCCACGTAAAATCTATTTTGTAGATACAATTTCCATTACAAGAACAGGTAAATTAAAAAGAATATGAATATATTAGTAACAGGAGTTTCAAGAGGTGTTGGTTTGAAAATTTGCGAGGTATTATTAAATCAAGGTCATTCGATTTATGCTGTTAGTAGGGGCTATACAGAAGAATTTAAGACTCTTGAAACTAGTTTTAGTAAAAAAATATTCTTTAAAAGTATAGATTTATCAAAAACAAATGATATACAACAATTAGTTTTTAAAGATTTTGTAAATAATAAAATTAGACTTGATGGATATGTAAATAATGCTGCTATTGCTTATGATGACATTATAACTAATTTAAGTTTGAATAAACTTAAGCAAATGTATGAAACAAATGTTTTTTCACCGATGATAATAACAAAATATGTTATTCGAAATATGCTTTTTAATAAAATAAAAGGTTCGATTGTTCATATTTCATCGATAAGTGCTCATACAGGTTATAAAGGTTTAGCAATGTATGCTTCTAGCAAGGGAGCAATAGAGGCTTTTTCTAAAAATACAGCTAGAGAGTGGGGGGAGTTAGGGATAAGATCAAATGTTGTAGTTCCTGGATTTATGGATACTGCGATGAGTTCAGGTTTATCAAATATTCAAAAAGAGCGAATATACAATAGAACTTCTTTGAAGAAAGAAACATCAATTGAATCAGTTGCTGAAACAGTCGCCTTTTTACTATCAGAAAAAGCAATTTCAATAACTGGTCAAAACATTAATGTTGACTCTGGTACTATATAATAATAGTTCAATAAATAGGTAATTTAGATAATGATTATATCGAAAGAAGCGATCACTAGCTTAGACAATAATATATTATTTTATAATCTTGATGAAGTTTTTGAAATTTCAGATTGTGAACATTTATATAAAGCTAATCACATTGTTTTTAGAGATAATTGTTTGTATTGGATAGATAATTATTATTTTAATAATACTGATGTAAATAAAATAAAAGGTGTATTTATTGTTTCTTGTACTAATTATAATGTATTTTTTAAAAGTAAAAAAAATAAGCTAATTGTTACTAAAGATCCTGGTTTAATTTATAATTCAATTATAAATTTTTTATATAATGACAATATAATACCTGAGGTTCATGAAAATGCAATTGTTAAACCTAATGTTAAAGTTGGAGAAAATGTTTCAATTGGACCTTATACTGTAATTGATGAAGGATGTTTAATTGGTGATAATTGTGTTATTTATGACAATTGTTCAATTGGAAAAAATATCGTTATTGAGGAAAATACAATTATTTATAGTGGAGCAAGAATTGGATTTAATGTTTTTGGGTTTAAAAAGAATTCTTTAGGTGTTTTAATAAAACACCAACAAATAAGTTCAGTTCATATTGGGAAAAATGTTACAATTGGATCTAATACTTGTATTAATAATGGTTTTTTAACTGATACAGTAATATGTGATAATGCTTTTATTGATAATCAATGTCAAATTGGTGAAAGTACATATATCGGAAAGCACACAATTATTGCAGCAAATAGTTTTATAGCGACTAATGTAAAAATTGGCGATTATTGTTGGATTTCTCCTAATGTTAGTATAATAGAAAATATTAAAATTGCTGATGATGTTTTTGTAGGTATTGGGTCTGTAGTTTTAAGAAGTATAAAAACTTCTTGTCGTGTTTTTGGAATTCCTGCAAAAAAAGTTATAGAATAATTGTGTTATTTATGTTTAAGTAATTTATCAGTAATGGAAATTGATTTTAAAATAAAGTGTCATATTGACTTGTTGAATTGTTTTAATGACAATAATTACAATTTTTTTACATTTAACTCTTGTATGTCAAAATATGAGAATAATGAAAAAACTATAATATTACGTCATGATGTAGATTTATTACCTCAGAATTCATTAAGATTTGCTAAAATACAAGCTCAATTAGGAATTAAAGGCACTTACTATTTTAGGGCAGTACCTGAAAGTTGGGATGAAAAGATTATAAAAGAAATTGCTGAGATGGGGCATGAAGTTGGTTATCATTACGAAAGCCTTACAACTTGCAAAGGTGATATAGATAAAGCATATGATGACTTTCAAAGTAATTTAGAGGCATTAAGAAAATTAACTCCTGTTAATACAATCTGTATGCATGGTAGTCCTTCAAGTCCCTATGATAGTAAAGATATTTGGAAGAAATATGATTATCGCTCATTAGGTTTAATAGGAGAACCTTATTTTGATGTTGATTTTAGTACAGTACTTTATTTAACGGATACCGGTAGAAGATGGGATGGTTATAAAGTAAGTGTAAGAGATAAAATACCTGTTCATCAGGAAAGATGGAATAAAGAAGGTTTGAGCTTTCATTCAACTCAGGATATTATAAATGCGGCAAATACAGGGAAACTTCCGGATCAGATTATGTTTACATTTCATCCTCAACGTTGGCATGATAAATCTATACCTTGGTTAAAAGAATTAATTGTACAGAATGCTAAGAACACAGTGAAGAGAGTTTTGATTCGAATGAAGCGATAGAGCGATTTGCGACTAAGTGAGGGAGCGAATTAAGCGAAAAAAAGCGACTGAGAGATGGAGTGAACTAAGCGAAAAAAAGCGAGGAATAAAAAACGAATAAGCGAGGGATTGAAAAAGCGATTAAGAGATGAAGCGAACGAAGAGAATAAAGCGACTGAGAGATGGAGTGAATGAAGTGATTTAAATCAATTATGCCTGCCTACCGGTAGGTAGGAATTATGAGTTATTAATGAAATTTTATATTAAAAAAATAAATCTGTGAATTATCAGTGCTTTTGATCAGTGTTATCAGTGGAAAAGCTTAAGTCAATTACGCCTGCCTACCATACCTAACGGTAGGTAAACCGGTAGGTAGGAATTACGAATTTCAAATTACGAAAAAATAAAAAAATAATCAGAAAAGTAATGCTTCTACGACGCTAAACAACCCAAGTAAAGAATTAAATTTAGTTATATCGATAAATCAGATTCCTCCCATTTCAGGGGAGGTTTGGTGGGGTAGACAGGTGTGGGTTGATTGGAATAACTTTAAACAAATCAATACGAAATTTTATTTAGATTTATGGTTTTTGCTGATTTCGAAAATTTGTACGGTATACTGTACAAATATAATAAAATGCACAAAAGTATATGTTATATAATAAAAAACTAGTATCCTTGTAACGCAAAATGCGTAACGCAAAATGCGTAAAAATATATGAATAATCCATTTATTATATTTGGTTATTTATCACCGGATTATTTCTGTGATAGAAAAATTGAGACCGAAAAAATAATTTCAGCACTTGATAATGGTAGAAATATTACACTTTTATCATTAAGGAGGATGGGCAAAACCGGTTTAATCTATCATGTTTTTCATAAATTATCAGAAGTGAAACAAGATAGATTAATCTACTTTGATATCATGCCAACCTCCAATTTAAATGATTTTATCAGAGAATTTAGTAAAGCAATAGTAAATGAAGAACAAAAAAGGTCTAAAAATTATCTTTCTAAGATAAAAGATTTACTTACAGGATTAAGGGGGAAATTAACATTTGATCAAGTTACAGGTGCTCCAGGGTTTGAAATTGAATACCATAAACCTGAAGAATCAATAAATGATTTACTAGCAATATTTCAATTTCTTGCAAAGCAAAAATCGAAATATATTATTGCTATTGATGAATTTCAGCAAATTACTACCTATCCTGAAAGAAATGTTGAAGCTTTATTGAGGTCATATTGTCAACAATACAACAAAAATATAAAATTTATTTTTTCAGGAAGTAATAAGAAAATTCTAACTTCAATGTTCAGCCTATATGGTAAACCTTTTTACCAAAGTTCTGATATAATGAATTTAGGTAAAATAGATAGGACTGAATATGCTGATTTTATTTATTTACAGTTTAAAGGAAATCAAAGAATATTAGAAAAGGAATTAATTTATAAAGTATTAGATGATTTTGAGCTTTATACATTTTATGTTCAATATTTTTTCAATAAATTATATGGTACACAAATAACTAACATAGATATACTTTTAATTAACAATGTTCTGTTAGAGATTTTGAATGAAAGAGAAGGTATATATTATAGCTATAAGAATTTTTTGACTGATAATCAGTTTGCGTTAGTTAAGGCAATAGCAAAAGAAAAAAAAGTATTACAACCTACATCTTCATTGTTTCTGAAAACTTATCGATTGAATCAAGCAAGTTCAGTAAATAGGTCAATACAAACTTTACTGGATAAAGAAATAATTTACAAAGAAGATGGCTATTACTGTGTTTATGATTTGTTTTTTCAAAAATGGTTATCAAAATATTGATAAGTTTAACCACCTCACTCCTGTCTCTCCTTATAGGAGAGAAGCCTAAAAGCAGGGAAAAATTTAGTCTTTTGGTATTTCTTTCTCCAGTTAGGTCATTGAGCTAAGTGATACCCTGAGCGGAACCGAAGGGTCGAAAGGGGAGAGGTGGGGGTGAGGTAGGCAGGATAATAAAATAAGTAAAAAGGTAAAAGTAAAAAA
>TBL_comb47_HYPODRAFT_10002034_pt1 | contig 25401 bp, 29 predicted proteins | sample TroBogypolimnion_40_FD_10682 | JGI IMG/M metagenome (IMG submission 10682)
TCCTAAGAAAATAATTGTAATGAACTACAGATTTGTAGCGTGTTTCGAGATTGTGCATTTAGTTTAAAAATACGTTATTTTAATCATATTTTAATGTGTCCCATTTAAAATGACCTTAGCTGTATGTTGATTCATTTTTTGGTAAATATACAACTTTTTATTGTATATAAAATCATGGGTGCATCAAATCAATATGGACAAGGTGTCCAAATGGACAATCAGTTCATCTGACTAAAACTGAACTAAACCCTAAACTAAATTTAAAATAAAACTAAATAAAAAACTTTTGCTAGTGCAACGTAGTGGGGCTATAGGGCAGCGTTATGCCCTATTATGGACGAAAATGCTAGAATCGAGTTCATCAAGGCTCTTTCCACAACACTTTTGCGACAACACAAGGAGAACTTGCATGTACTTCCAAATCATGCCCTTGTTTTCGTCATCCAGGTTTTTCCAAATGCCTTTTAGTTTATGTATCAAATTGAGGTCATGTCCATAATGCTGCATATACTCGTTATAGTCATTGTAAGACTCGTACAAAAAGAAAGATTCATCGCGATGGAGGATCTTTTCGCCAAAGGGTTTCACTACTAGATGTTCAAACAACGCTTGTGGTGCTGCCTTGTCGATCGCCGCAGACCACACACACGAATCAAGAAAGATTTTGAAATCATTCATGGATGGAAATATATAAATGAGATCTTTCGCAAACTCGATGATTTTGCGGTTGAATAGATCAAACAAATCAATATCTTGCATCATGATGTCTGGTTGACACGGAAACATTAACTCTTATATACTTCGCTGAGGCATATAACATGCAAGTTCTTGATCTCTTTGTGTCTTGAAGTTCTCTAGAACAGCACTGTCCATTTTCGACCCTTTGCTCATGCTTTGTGGCTGTAGCCCAGGTTGGTCATTACTATTTCCTTTTTGTGCAACAAATCCATAACCCAACGGGGTAATATTGTCATCGCCCTCTTGAATGAACGAGAAGCTGTTTGAAATGCTCTTGTTCATGTCAGAAAGGTACTCGAGTTCACCAGTAGGTTGTTGTTGCTGCTTTTGTGAGGGCGGTTGAGACTGTTGTTGCCCAACTGGTTGTAGCTGGCTATGTAGAGCATTCACAAAACGTAGGACATTGTCGTCCACCACAAGTTCCTTTGATGCAATAATATAGATTAGTGGGACGCGATCCACAAAAGGAGGTAGGTTGTAATTGCCATTGTCCACATTGACTTGCAGGAATATAGACCCCAGGTTCACCTTGCTGATTTGAGAAACAACTTCTTGGGAATAATTGCATCTGGAGCTATAGAACAGCATATATGGCTTTTGAGACATGGTGTTTTTCTTTATCCACAAAAAAACGATGCCTAGGCAACGCGGTGATATAAAAAAATGATTATTGTATTCTAATATATTACAATACGATGCCCATCTCCAACGTAACAACCTCTCTGCTCGGTCAGCACCTCGAGTTTGATATCGATGGAATCGACGTAGGATTCCTCAATGCGATTCGCCGTGTTGCCCTCTCTGAGATTCCGAATGTGGCCGTGAGTTTCGACAGTTACCACCCCGAGACATCTGATGTCAATGTCATCTCCAATACATCTGCTCTTCACAACGAGTTCACAGGTCACCGAATTTCGCTGCTCCCCCTGTGTTTTGATTCCGACGAGATTGAAAGCTATGATCCGATCAAGTACAAGTTTGTGATTGACGAGACAGGTCCAAAGTTGGTCACTACCGGTGATATCAAGGTATTCGATGACGTGGACAACGAGTACCCAGCAAGTGTGCGTGAAAAGATCTTTCCCCCGGATCCCATTACAGGAACCTATATCATCATCACAAAGCTCAAGACACCAGACGAAAAGTTGCATGTCGAGTTTGCAGGGCGCAAGGGAATCGCCAAGATGCATACTCGTTGGTGCCCTGTCAACACGTGCACGTACTTTAACAATTTGGATGTGACCGAGGTGACAAAGGCGCGACTTGCAGTTGACAAGACGTCGGATGCGGCTGTCAACAAGTTCGAGACACTTGACAAGTATCGCCTGTTTTCCAAGAACGAGTATGATGAACCCAACTCGTTCCATGTGATCATCGAGTCCGAGTGCCGCATGACACCAAGCTACATATGGCAAAAGGCAATTGATGTTGTGGTGGCCAAGCTGGAGTCGATTGGAAATCCCGAAAAGATTGTAGTGCAGCCGATCGACCAAGACAATCATCTATATGCAATCCAGATCAAGAACGAGGATCACACCCTGGGCAATCTCCTGCAAGTGTCACTTTACAACGACTATGTTCGTGCTCAAGACACACTTGATTTCGCTGGCTACTTCCAGCCACACCCTCTCGAGAGTGACATTATTTGCAAGATCCGCTTCTTCGAGGCACACGATGATGTAGCAGGATTCATGAAGGAGGCAGTGGACAAGGCGATTGTCAAGCTTCGTGCCATTGGCCCTGTGACAAAGGCTGTCAAGACAAAGGTTGTCAAGACCAAGAAGTAGTGATCTACGAGTTTGTGTATATATTCATTTATTTCTATAATAATTGTTCTGATTATAGGTAAATGATCAAGGTGAATAAACGGGCCAAGGTTATGTCGGATTTGCGTCTTGACATCCGAAATCCGGATGTTTTTATCATTGGGAAATATGGGGAAAACTGGCGCCGATTCTCTGCAAGGCCATGGGTTGTCATACCATTGAAACAAAAATGGATCAATTATTCAACAGGAACCATAGCGTGTCCCAATGGGATCACATTGCACAAGAAAGGCTCGCGTTTAATTGCAAAAGTTGATGACGGAACATTAGATGTCTTTAGCATCAAAACTATTGCATATCGTGGTCAAAGTGGCGGGGGTCCCAAGTACTATGTCATTGGCAAGGATGAAGAGACAGCAACTTATTCTGTCCGAAACGATGTGCCTTTGAAATGGAACGGCCGATGGACAGTGGACGAATCGACCAACCCATACTTTGTAATCCAAATAAATGATGAAAATGGTGTTTACACTAATATTCAAAGTGATATTTCACTGAAATGGGATCAACATAACAGTTTATGGGTCGAGTCTACGAATGCTAGTTTTGATGCCATACCAGATTGTGATTACGACGAATCGAAAGAAATGAAGAAAACCGACTTTGCCCGTGCATATTACATTGCAACATCAATACGTGAAAACACTGATTTTGAAAAGGCGGTCAATACAGTAGGTGTAAAAAAAGTAGATGAAATATATAAATTGAAAAACTCTGTTGCCAGTGTCTACAAAAACGGACAAGGTAAACTGTACCCTGTCAAGGTGCTCCGATTACTAAGCTCGCGATTCGGTCCACGCATCGGTACACTATCAGCTATTCTGTATTTGTTTTGGGGAAATGTGGACGGGACAGATGTAGCAATTACAAAAGATGTCAATGTGAAAATTCCAACAGAGTTGTTTTATTATTTTGATGTTACCGAAAAATCAAAACATTTAGAAATAATAACAGATAAACCATTTGTAGCGTCAAGTGACAATGGACTTTATGGATTCAAACACACAGAAAAGACAACCACCCGATTTGGATGGAACGATGATAATGAATCAGAATTGAGTATCTTACCACAAGGCAGCTTGGCATATAAATGGGTCATTGATCAAGGCGGGTACGTGGTGCTTGAACATGTAAAGCATATAGGTCTTGTAAAAGAAAACAATAAACCAAAATATACAAGACAAGATGAAGAATATTTGCTAAATGTAATACAACCGCAATACAACGCCCTATGTGGATTATTGGGTCCGCCAATGTCTACGAATGCGACGTACAACTATATGCATGGTGAAACTTATGCTCATATATGGCAGAGTAAAGTCGACCGCAACCTCTGGAAATTATACAAGGGGAAATGGAACATGGTAGGAACACAATATTATGTTGACAAGGATTTGTTCCCACGCTTTTGTAAATTTCATTTGTTGGTGCCAATCGCCAAGGAGTTTACAGATTTAGGGGATGCATTTCAAAAGAGTGAAATCACAAATGATGTAGTGGTTAAAGATGGCATTGTCTCATTGAAACAATGATTGGGTTACATGATCGGGTTACGGCAGCCAGGGCACTCGTCAGTATTCTTGCGCAATGCCATGTAGCACCCCGAATGGTAAAACATGGAGCAACAGTCCCTAGTGATCGTGTCTTGGGTCAGGGAGTCACAGCAGATGCAGCAAACGTCCGAGTGGTAGCACGACGACTTGTGAACTCCGCCGTCTTCACAGTTGCAAGGCTTGACAGTCTCACAGCCCGGTTCAAGCAGCAACCACCCGTGTCCAAACATCTTGCGAATGCGCTCCACTTGTGCAGGCTGGTTCGAGTCACACACAGACAAGACCTTTGGTCTGATTGCTTTTTTTTCGATGATTTCTCCAAGGACCTCCTGGAGAAGCTTTTGCTGGTCAAAGAGTGAGCGAACACCAAACGCCTTCGAAACCCTGTAGCCATGCTTGGACAGGATGAGCGCATTGCACCGAAAGTCGATGCTTGTCAAGGGTGGCTCCGCGTCCCCCATTCCATACACAAAGTCAATGTTGACATCAAGGGTGGTCCCCACGATGGTCCGCATGTACTCGGGCATGCCTGGCCTCACAGTGAAAGTCACCAGCTTGACTTTTGATGTTACCCATGTGTTGCCCATGTACTTGTTCTTGTTGGTAGGGCTATTCTTGTGTCCAGCCACGTAGAACTTGGAGTTGTTCCGAAACATGTTCAGGATCTTGTCTTGCGACACTTCGCTCACAAAGCAGTCAATGTCACCAGGCGTGTCAAAGCGGCCAATGTGCTCAGGGTAGAGCAACATGTTGTCATAGTACTCGTCCTTGTAGTAAAAGTAGTAGTTGTCCTCCATCTTCTTGAAGAACTCGTTCTCGTGATACTTGGCCCTGTAGCCAATGCTGACTGCCGACCCAAAGATCAAGATGTCAGCAGCAATCAGAGCATCCTTGAGCTCTTCAATGAAAGCCTGGCGGGAGTGTGCGATGGAAGCAGGGGACGACATGACTCACTTATACCTCTCACTACTTGCTCGTTGGATCAAGTTTTCTTACAAATTACAAATTCTAAAAAACAAATTGGAGTATTATAATAATGGATGATTTCGACTATGTTCTTTCTGCCGATCCCGATTTACAAAAAACAATAGAGATCGAAGCCGAAGATGAAGTTGTTAACTTTGATAATGGCTTTTATGTCGAGGACAAGGCTGTTCACATTCTCAACTTGCTATCCACCAACAATAAAGGATTAGATATACAAAAGTACAAGAAATACTGGGATCGTAAAGTTGCCGGGATAATGGACCTAGAGAGGCCAAGGGAATCGCGGAATTACAACAAGAATGTGTTTCCCAACGTATTCTACACAAAAAAAATAACTGAACTCGATCCGGATGACATGATCAAAATGGACATGGTCTACAATGAGGCCGATGTAGAGTCTGAACCAGTCGAGCTCTATCTCAAAACGAGGAGGAATATTACAGGAAAGAGTCCCACGTATAGCCATGCCATAGAGAATAAACAATACACGTTGCTTGCGCCCTTTGTAGAGGACCAGGGAACATTCATGGTTCCCTCGGATACAGACGTGTTCTTGGGACCGAGTGAAAGGACACGCATGCTCGGCCCTACTCGGGATGTATACAAGGGTGATTCACATAAACTAGTGGGATATTATAACCAAGTTTCGTCTGATGCCGAGCATACCACGTTTGATGTGATACAATACAAAAAAGCATTAGACGACCTCAAGGATGGGGATGCCATCACATTGGTAATGCACGACGGAGCCGAGGTAGCTGCCAAAGCCGCCGGGTCAGATGGCACCATTCTGAAGATCCGGGTAGCCGAGCGCAAGACATTGCTTTCATTTGACATGGCCCACCTTTACAAAAACTACTACATGGCTTACCCGGAGCCATTTGTGCACAAGGTTTCTAAAAAAGACTTTGCCGAAGCCAACATCTCGTTCATCGGTGCCACCGAGCCCATTTCTGCATTCAGCGGAAACGACGTGGTCATCATGCAACCCTATTGGCAACCACACACTTTGGACGAGTTCAAAGTGGAATACCCAGAGATCCTCGAAAATATTTCAAAGAATGCTCCGTTGACCAAGTACTTTGAGTCGTTCAAAGCGTCGCTCAAACCCAAAAAGGTGATAAAAAAACGCGGTAAGCAAGGAAGTAACAGCTTTGGCATCAAAACCATACGAGAGTTGAACCGGGAAAAGCGAGATGATCTGTTGGTGGCCGAGGTCATTCTTGCATGGTTGAAAAAGCAAACCGTGCCTTCCTCTTCCATTGCCACTTCTGCCACCGATCCTATTCCTAAATTCAAAAAAGTATTTTCAAATGTACAAGCCATGATTGATGATACCATTGACCACTATGATGACAAGGCAAAGGCTGCGTTGATCTCTACCACGGGCTATTTCTCAATGAAAAAGGGGAAACAAACGTTCGAACACCCTATCGAGTATGTAGTATTTGAGCTACATCACACGCGATTTGAAGGTGTGACGGCATGGGAGATCGGCGATGAAGTGTCCATCCCTGTGAAAAAGCTAACGGCGGGAACAGGACTCACCAAAGATCAGGTCATCGAACACCTTGCTGCATACAAGTTGCGGAAAAATGCCAAGCTACACGATTTTATACATCCAACGTATCAATATTCGACAAACAAGACATACGAGAACTTCCAAGGGCAAGAGGAGTTTTCGAATGAGTTGATTCCTGAGTTTGGCATCCACCTTGTCACTGTTGATACTGATGGAGACAATGAAGATGATGTCGAGCTTGGATCAGAGTCAATTATTTCAGAGCTTGTATCCTTGGCCAATGTGCAGTTGAGTAAGCCGCAACTTGCATATATTTCCAAGATAGTCCAGCTCAAAGATGATCTACTAACCTCTAAAACAAAGGAGTCCATCTTGGAAATCTTTAAGAAATTGTTGATTTGTTTCTCTATGATGATCATATTTATTCAAATCGTTCTACCGGATGGGAGTGGGGTAGTAGATGCCTTTTCATATCCAGTGAGTAAAAACAAGAGGGATACAGGGCTCATTTCCTACATGAGCAAGGTTATGACTAAAAAGTTGGCATTGGATCCGCGATTCACACGGGTCTTTGCAGATCCCAACATCAAGACGGTCTTGTCAAACGGTCTCGATGCTTTCATCTCGACTATAGACAAGATTCTCGGTCAAAAGCAGTTCCTAAAGGTGTTGCTTGATGCCGCTCACAATCGATGGAAGGCAGCAGGCGATGCTACACGTAAGATTTCCCATCAATACCCCTTGTGGGCGACGTTTCGACCCAATGGCAAAGTGGCCGCACCTAGCAAGTCAGTCAAGTCAAGGATAAATCGCCTATACATAGTGAAATCGAAAAAGACAGTTGTTCCTCTGCCCAAGTTTGTTCCCATCAAACAACATGATCCGAATGTTGCAAGTATAGATAAGCCAAAGAGTAGCACCAAGTCGGTTTATCAAGAAATATTTGATAACAATACATTTTTTAGCCAAGATGAGAATTACAAGTTGGTCCTAGACAGCAAGTGGAACGAGTTTTCAGAAAAGCTTGAGGAGTATGGACATCCCGAATTCTTGGCGCTAGCTATCGAAGTGCCCGTAACATGTCTATGTGCATACCTCTTGTCAGTAAAGGAAGTCCTTGGTAAAATCGCACACACTTTTAAGCTCCGTTCTGAAAATGAAAATGCAACACATATGGACTTTTTGAAAGACTTCTATAGGAGTTCTGCACTAGAGCAGACTAGTACCATGTTAGCTGCCATCGATATCCTTAAAAACATGTTGAACATCCCCATGGCATTTCCGACCACTGTAGCCGATCTCAAATACCTGATTATTTATATTTGTTTAATGGTTTTCAATCGGCTAGAGCAAGAACAAGGGGGCAGGAAGCTAACTGTCACGACTACGTATTTGCTATCTCTTTTCCAAGAAAAAGTACGTTTGAACACTATGACACCAGAACAAGCTATGTTTCACTTTCAACATGAAAGGGAGCAAAGGAAACAAAAGCTCATGGCCATGTACAAAGGGATGGATGATGGGATTCGTAGGTTGAATAAACAAGCGGTTGACATGGGTTTGTTAACTCGCGATGAACTCCTTGCAGCTGCTGCCATTGCCGAAGATGTCAACATCCGCATGGAGAATGAAAGGGACGACTATGACATGAATGAACGGGAAGACTAATATGAGCTCGCCCTCATAACGGCGCCTAGCAGGGGCTCAGCTTCGCTAAGTTTTTATAGTTTGGATTTATTGTCAGAGGGCGAGCTCATTTCGTGCAAAAATTGCCGAAGTGTATCCGTGTTTGTCTCCAAGTTTTCTATTGTATATTTTTTCCATGCTTGATTTGAGAATGTCAAGATTGCGCCAATCTATCTGATGCACTTTGGTTTGCTCTGAATCGTATACGTAATATTTGCCTTGGCACTTGAAACCAGATACTACATGATTGGAGTATTTCGTTGCTTGTTTCGTAGGAAATGACATGCGGTATATGCAGCTGTCAACTGAGAATCCCTGTATAGGCTTGAGATCGCCCAAATTCTCAGTGATCAATCTGTACATGAGCGAATCTTGGTACAATATGAATTTCGTCTTGGTAGTAATGTTCCTATTAGTTGTACCATTCATGTTGCCAACTACATACTCGGATGGCACCAACAATTTTTTGAATACGTTTTCTATAGCAAGAATGGGATTGTATTTTTGCTTGTCGACAACCCAATTCGGTGTTTTGCGAAGGGAAAGGGCATTGATCATTTGCACAGGGTGATCAATGTTCTTGGCGTGTTTCTCACCACCGTCCAAATACAAGTGCAAAAATCTATAAAAGGTGTGTCGTTTGAAGATGAGGGGACATGCGTTCAAAATATCAGTGGTCTCGATCAACTCCCGTTGCTTGGCCGGAAGTTTCTTGTATTTTTTTATAAAGAATTCGCGTGATGATTGACCAAGGATAAGGCTGTTGAATATTGAATTGTACCAACACGTAGCTATACGTTGTGTCATTCCTATTTTCAAACAGTCCCTTGTTTGGGTATCTACCTTGCTTTTGCCTTTACATATTTCTTGTCCAAGTTTCCCCGTTTTCAAAACGCATCGCCCGGTTTTCGGATTGAGTACCTTGTCTTGATCACATACTGGCTTTGATTCTTTCACAAGTTTCTTGCCAATAGCCCCTATCTTTTTCACACACCGCCCAGTGGCTGGGTTGAGCACCTGATCATCTTGGCATTTCTTCATTTATTATTCATGTGCAAAAAAAGTAATATAAATACGTCATGATGTGCGATTTCAATTTCGAATGTAAAAGATATTATTTGTACACAAGAAGAATCCGCGCAAATGATATATTTTTTATAGTCTCTCGTGTACATTACCCAACCATTTGTATACTAAAAAATATAATGGACTTGTTCAAAGGACTTTTGAAAGACAGCAAGACATTCGTTGGGTACTGTGTGGACAAGTGCAAAGAGCACGGGCTAGTCGAGGTACGCAGGCAAAAGATGACCAACGGTCTTGTCATGGTGGTGTACAATGTGGTCCAACATCCGACAAAAGGATCAGAGGCGTTGATCAACGCATGGAACAACTTGTGGACCGACGGATTTGTCAAGACATATACTGTCACTACCTTTCCTTTTAATGTAATATTCTCTTTGGAACTTGACAAGACAATTATAGGGGTATGTGGATACAACAAGTATGAAAACGTCATTCACCTACACTCGCTTGCCATAGCCAAAACACACATCAAAAAAGGATTTGCCCGGGGATTTTGCGAGTGCTTGCTCGAATACTCGCGAACAGAAGGTGACTACATGCTAGCAGGGGTCACTGTAAATATGCCCAAGTGGCTACCTGCCTTTTATGAATCACTCGGATTTGAATATGTAGATGATACGGATGTTCGGTTTGGATGTTGTCTCGAGTACAAATATCCGCGAATATTTTCTGGTCAGCCGTTGCAATGGATGTTTCAAAACAAAGACATGCGGTCATCCTTTTCGAAATAGTCCCCCCCAAAGGCATAGTCAGGATTTGCTTGCTTGTCACAACAATCCGGTTTCAAGGGATCTGGGCATCCATGGCAATATGGTTTGCCATTGCCATCACTATCGACATATCTGGTGTACCCTAACCGTTGGACCCCAAGTGGCATTTCACAATAGCCGTCGATGCACTTGCCACGATCTGTTTGTTTAACCCAAAACGGACAATCTGTATTTTTCTCACATGGTTTATCCCAAAGGTTGAATTGTGTCTTTTCGTCTCCAAAGGGATCGATGGGGCTTTCACAGGTTTCTTGGGTCTTGTATTCGATTGATGGGACACACCTGTATTTTCCATCATGTGCTACTATCGGGCGAATTACTGCTTGGCCGTTTACTACCGTACCAGGAGCATCGAGATCAATAAACCAAACGTTTCCTGACACATCGCTAGTGGAAGCAAGGTCCCCAACTAGTGTTCCATCAGTATGTTTAGTTTTCTTTATTTTGAAATTATCATAAAAGTTCATGGCATATGCATATGAGCACAATGTAAGTTTGTCAGTCTCTACTTTGGAAACATAGTATTTACCATTTGCTGATGATGATATTTGTTTGGACAACGTCACTTTGTCACCCTTGACTAAATTGAGGTTCTGCAAGGGAATCGTAGCGACTTTCAAATCATCATACTTGTTTACAATAATTTGAATGTCAATAGGATAGTCAATGGCAAGGGATATATTTTGACTGTCGCTAAAGTCTTCCGTAATAGGAGCTACAAAAGGAAAGAACAAGTGATAGAAATTATTAACTGCATCATCAACCGGGTTTGGGACAGCCTTCCTGTTCAATGTATAATACAACATGTCTATGGTAAGAAACGGGTAGATTGATGTCATGGCCTTTTGTTTAGGAACAAGTAATCGCATGTCTACATAGGATGTTCGGGCAAAGGGGATGAAAAAACCTAGCTTTTGTTTTGATATACTGTTGTAGTCTATGATTGAAAATTTAGTTTCATTCAATATGTCGAACAACGGATCTGAACGCGAAGCCAAGTGGCAATACACAGTGAGCTTGTCCGGTTTATCTGGCTTGTTCCATGTGATCGCATCAGGATCCCGTCCGTAACATTTTGTAAATATGCTGAATATAAATTGCTCATCTTGGCCATTGCACTTGACATTGATCAAGCTAGGAAGGTTTTGAAATGAAACGGGTGCAGTATTGTTCAGCTGGTACACGATGAAAGTACGGGCATCTGTAGTAACATAGAGGACACGTTTGTTTTCATCCGGCTCCATAACGTAGCCAATGGTGGATGTGAATATGCTCGGTTGTGGCTGCATTTCAGTAAAGTAATCCGTCCCTTTTTGCATGGGTGCCAAGTTTGGGTATTTCGATTTCTTATACTTGTTTACCAATAAAAATATTACAACTATGACGACAGATACAAAGTATAGTGTCAAACCAACCCAGAATATTCGCGCCAACCCCTTTGAAATATACATTTATACTCTTTGCATAATAAAAATGAGATTTGTGAGCCATCGAGTATTGTATAGTGTATTGTTCTATGCGTTGTTTATTGTGCTCATTATCGTTTCAAAACCACCGTTTGTGTTTGATGCAAGTGGGCAACTGAAGAATTTCGGAATTGGGGAGAACAAGACCATGTTTTCGCTAGGTGTGTTTACAGTGGTGTTGGCCATGATTAGTTATTATATTTTTGCAATTATAGATGTTGTATTTGGAGTGAAGAAATGACACCTCCGTATACATGCACTTGGCCATTGTCATCTACGCAAATGTCTAATGCGATGTTACTGTCACATGGGACGCGTGTTTCTATAGCCACCCCGTCACCGAATATATAGTATTGGAATCTTTCTATTGGCGACATTGTATACGGTACATTATTGTGTTTTTCATAATCAACCAATCTCATGAATATTTCTTTCGAGATTGTATTATTGCGGTATGACCAAAGGAAATATGAGGTTTCATTTGACGAATTATAACGTTTCTCGTCCTTGATGAAACGGATTGCCTTGTTCAGTTCTATCTCGCGTCTCATCTTGTACCCATCAAGAAAAAAAATTGTTTTATATAGAAATGAAGAAATGACAGGATATGTATTTGGTCATTCCTAAATGTTATGGTTGATTTACATTGCATTGGCACGGGCCATCATGCGCCTCTCGCCAGGTGTCATGCTCTTTATTTTAGCAGCCAATTGCTTTTGCATTCCTGGGTACTGCTTCTCGATGGTGGCTAGGAGCTTGCTTGAAAACATCGGAGGCGAGATGGAGGGAACGGTGACTGACACTACTGTGACAGTAGGGACATGAACGGGGATTTGCTTGACAGTGGAAGAGCTGGAACCCATGTTGACTACTGATTATATGATGTTACCACATAACATTTATATCGATTTTTTCATGATTGGTGTGAATGTGGTTGGTATAAGGGCATCAGTGATCGATGCTGCTAATGGAAAGGCGGCTCAACATGTTCAAGGAATATGTCAACATGCTGACAAAAGAGGTACCAAACCAAGTGTGGACTCGAGTGCAGGTTCATCTAAGTACAATCGAGTTGCCCGCAACCACCGAAAGTGTAAGGCAATGCCTTCGCAACGCTAGGTTGGCTCCATTTTACGATTACATTGGACCCATCACGGATCGTTTGAACAACAAGCCGACCACACAGATTCCCGAAAGCATTCGGGAGGCCATGTTTGCCGAGTTCTCGCACGTAGACAACGTGGATCCAGTCAATCTCCTTCCATGCTACTTTTTGGCACGCAAGATATTGATGCATATCGGCGCTGACAAAGAGCTCATCTCGATATTTCCGGTGCTAAAAAGTGCTTTGAAGAACGGTAACATGGAAGATAAGTGGATCAAGATCAGGGATAAGATGAGCTCGCCCTCATGATTGATTTCCGTGTACAGATATTCTCAATCAGTCAAATGATATATTATTGCCGCTTCCCACAGGCAGGACATGATGCAGATTCTGCACATTTTGCCTATACAATGTCTTGGCCATCTTATAGCGTTTGTGCTCAACACAAGTCACACCCTCTTGACAGTGTTTGGTCTTGAGTGTGATAATGATTTCGATCAGCTCTAACAAAGTCTTGTCCTCCATTACAACAATATTAGGGATTTTCTTTTGTGGTTGGTTGTTGAAAAATGTTATTACAATGGCACCCGCTGGCTCATTTCACTTGAACAACAACATGTAGCTTGTAAACCACACTGTCAATTTTGTTTAGATTTCTGTAATGATTTCAATTTCACATATTCACCTTTAATTTTCACATATAAAGTACCATGTTTACCCTTGTACACGACACGTGTTCCATACGGGGTCACGACTTTTTCATTGGTCGGTTCCATTACACCAGGGGATCCACCGTCTTTTGAATCTACAATTTTTGAAAGTTTATCTATATTTTCAGTTATAATTTGTTTCGCGTTGTTCAAGTATGTCATTATATTTGGTTCAAATGTTGTTTTCATATGTTCTTCTTCTTCGGACTTGTACAAATATACGGCCTTAGCTGTGATTACAGCTGTATTTTTTGTTTGTATTAACTTCGTGACATGTTTTTCGAACAACTTTAAAATTTCAATAAATATAAGTGGTTCGATGTAATCACCATTAAATGCATTTTTCTTTGCAAAAAATAACTCAATCCTTTCATGTTCATCAACAGGAACCCTATTGATAAGATAACTGACTAGCAACTCGTTGTTTGGACGAGTGTTTGACATTGGTGGCAAGATAACAACGCAAGCAAAATTTTTATATGTTTTGGGATCATTTTCTCGAGCACTACTATATTGTATGATTTTGATATTGGTAATTGTTGAAATGGCTTGTCTTAGTTTCATTACATTGTTACCGTCTTGTTCTATTTTCAAAACATGTTTTAAAAGATGTTGTTCTTGAGGGGATAACAAATTTTCATATACATGAAGTGGAACATTGGATATAGTTGTATTGTGATTCGCATTCGCCATTTTTATATATACAATACAAAAAATATCATCCTTGATGGTACACGGAACCAGACAGATTGATTGAACATGATGGAAATAATGTGGAGGAGTAAAACCCACAACACTTTACTTTACCTATGTATCAGAAGGTTGTCGTCCTTTTCCGAAACACGAACGTGAACAGGGAACCAAGACTTCCTGACACCGGTACATCAAAAGGACATTCTAGGTAAAATGTCCTATTATAGGATGCACTGTGACAAAATAATGTGTAAAAGATTTCGGGACTAACTGTAAATCATGATTAAAAAGGTCTTTGAAATACTAGGTCGACCAAAGGATCCAGTGTACATTGAATACATGTCTCTTTTGAAATCCGGACCGGTCGAGTTTAATGATGGCCACTTTTTGGCAACAAGAGTCGATGGATCTGTTGTCAAGGTAACACTCCCTGAATACGTAAATATCGAGAGGACACTGATCGACTGCTCACCTACACCAAGTGAACGTATCAAGCTCGAGTATATCAAAACACTAATGCGGAAACAACAAGGTAAAAACGTGGCACGGGATATGGCAACATTGAAGAAAGCAATCAAGGAAGCCAAGGACACAGATAAGATAGGAGCCATCAAGGAGTTTCAAGCATTCGAACACGATCAAAAGCTAGGTATGTATAGTGACATGTACTACATCAAATCGCTACCAACAATTGTCAAGAGTTCCGCCCAAATCCGAAAGAAAGTAAAAGGTAAAGGCAATGCAAAGGTAAAGGTGAGAAATGAAAAAGTCAAGGCCAAGGTGATTGGCAACATGCTCCTCCAATATCCATTCAACCTCTTTAACTTTACATCCAAGAAGGAATGTGAAAGCCGCGAGATCTCTAAACCCTATTACATTAGTAAAAAAGAAATGGTGGATGTCATTGCTGGCAACGATGATATGAAAAAACTGTTTCCCAAGGGCTTTAAGTCGCTCAAAAAAGAACAATTGTGTGATTTAGTTTTCAAAAAAAGTGACGAGTAAAAACTGACTTAAAAGGTAGACAAGGAATAAGTATTAACAAGCAATCAACATGGTAGCTGATTGGTGCGATGACGAGCGCAACGTCCATGTGTTCCTCCGCTACGAGCCCCAAGAGAAGGAGATTGTCAACATTTACAAGGACGTGGCCGACCACCTGAAGAAGACCGCCCGCGAGTCAGCTGTGAACGACATCGAGTACCGGGTCTACGAGTACGAGCCGCTAGTGGTTCATGGCCCCGAGGATGAGTCAGATGACGGCGGCTCGGATACCGAGGATGTTGCCAATGCAAACGAGGTCAACGAGGTCCTACTCGACCACAACTTTACGGCCTACACTTAGAAATGGGACATAAATTTTATATAATCGTTGTATGTAAATGTTCAAACTCATTCGTCCACTCTATTTTTTCATCGCATTTGCAGTAGGTCTATTCTTTGTATATGTGTTTACGCCTCCTCCCCATGTAGTCGTCAAGTTTCCTAGTCCTTATAATGCGGGCAAGGTAATATACAAGGACAAGCATGACAGTTGTTACAAGTACGAGGCAGACAATGTAACATGCCCCGAGGACAAGTCACGCATTCGCCCTCAACCGTTGCTGGAAGACTTCAGAAGCGCGGATCGCAAATAAAATGTGTGGAAAATTAACAATGGCGCACCTAAAACAACTATTCGAATCCAATGCGGGTTCCATCATCATATCCGTGATCCTTGGCCTTGGTCTAGCTGCTCTTTTCCGCAAAGCTTGCACTGATAACAAGTGCATTGTCATCAAAGGACCGAGTATCGAAGAGGTCCAAGAGCACTATTATAAGATGAACGGCGAATGCTACCAATACAAGCCAGTCTATGCAGAATGCGATGGCCGCGCTTAAATGCACATTTCTTTTTGATAAGTATTAGCTAATAATGAGCAAGTCGACACCTCTTAACCAACTCCAAGCCCCTCCTCCCTCTTTTGTGAACGACCAACAAAAGCACATTGTGACCCAAGCTCAAGCAGCTATACAGACATTTCAGAATCCCCAAGATTCAAACGACGACAATAACGACCAAGTGCAAGAGGTTCTACAATCCATCTCGGAAACCTTTCAAATGCCTGCAATGCCACCACCACAAATGCCTATGCCTAACTTCCAATTGCCACCCATGCCCCAACAGTTCATCGACAACTACGCACCATCTAATCTTTATGAGATCGACACAAAGATTAGCGAGGACAATAATGAAATGCTCCTGAGCAAGTTTCTAGTCGTTGACAATGACGTAAAGCTTGCAGCAGTATGTGCAGCCGTTTTCGTCATTGTGACATTTATCCCGCTCGAAAAGCTAATTTTCAAGTATATTTCACTTGATAGGGTGCCCTATTCGGGCATTATTATGAAAGCACTAGCAGCGGCTGTTGTATTCTATGTGTTTGCCAAACTGCTCAATGCTACTTAGGTTCAAAAGTCCATGTTGCTGTCGCCGTCTTCCTCGAAGCCACCACCCCACATGAAGGCGCTAGCGGACTTTTTGGGAGAAGCCTTGACCTTCTTGGCACGGGGCTTCCTGGGCTTCTTCTCGCCAGTAGCTTTCTTTGACTTGACCTTCTTCGCCTTCTTGGCAGCTGACTTGGCCTTTTTGGCAGCAAGCGCAGCCTTGACCTTTTCAGCCTTTTTCTTCTCAGCCTCCTTGGCCTTGACTAGCTTGGCGTCGGTCTTTTCAGCAGCCTTGACGAAAGCTTCCTTGAGCTTGGCAGCAGCAAGGGCTACCTTCTCGGACTTTTTGGGGGATTCCTTCGCTTCAATGGCCTTTTTGAAGGACAGTATCTTGGCGGCCACAGTCTTGAGGGAGCCTTCAGCAGCATCGGTGGCGTATTGAACGAAATGGTCAACATTCTTTTTGATGACCAACTTGGACATTTTGGAGATCAGCTTCTTAAGATAAACAAGATCTTCGACGGTAATTTTAGCGACTTTCGGCATTTCCTTTTATAAATTAACTTTAGAAAAAAAGTTCGTTGGAAATATGGAAAAGAATAAAAAAGGAAAGGGATAAGCGATCATGGAGCTTTCATTTTTCAACTTTAGTTTTCACGTCGGCGATGACAACTGGCGTGACAAGTTTCAAAAAAGATATGAAAGTTTATACAAACCCTATGTCGATGAAGGGTATATCAATATTGACGAATACCAAAACATGAATTTTCTACTTGAAAACTGGATTTCTGCAATGGTGTATCAAACATTGTACCACGAGATCCAAACGCATATATATGAAGAGTTCGAGGTAATGTTCAGGCTCCCTAGGTTTACTCTACGAAGCAATCTTTCCATCATGCGAGACCCCTTGACGGCGGATCCATTACGAATGCCTTGAAAATATATTCTTCATCACACTCTTCTTGCAACATTGTCGGCATGATAATTCCCAAATTTTGGTTTATAGGAAACATGATGAACTCTTCCTCTGTATGAAAGTTCATGTGGTAGCCGACGTCATTCATGGGATCGAGTGGGGATCCCTTGCACTTTGGAATGAATAGAGTAGCAGCGACATCGATACTCAGATTCACGTCTATGAAACCTGCTTCATACAATTGAGGACTCAGGTCGATGTTGTTGTCACGGACCAACGTAAAGACGGGATCTGGATGCAAGTTGTACATGATTCGTTTCGCTAGCACAGGCGTTTTGAAACCGAGGACATAATGAGTTTGACGATGGACAACTGATAGAGTCTTGTGTCCTCGATTAATGGTGTATACCTTTTGATGATGATGTTGCATTTGGTGTTGGTCGAATTGTATGCAATCGCCTTATATTACACCTCAAAAGAGTGCGTTTAAAGATATTTGAGACACATGAAACAAATGTCTCGAAGTTACTTATCCAATGCAAAGTGCGAATACCACCTAATGGATTTAGATCTCAATGAACAGCGCAATCCGATGTATAGGTATCCTGAAAGTGATGTCAAAGAGTTCGCGAGAATAAAGCAAGAAAATTTACAGTATGCAGTTGAACATGCGGAGGAGGTCAATCTTCCAACTCATGTCTTGGAAAATTTTGCTGAAACTGTCGAGAAAGATCCGTGTTGTGTACGAGGTCCGTCGATTGTCGCAAAGGACAATTGTTCTTGTGGATCTGCAAAAGCGAAAGCATGTATTCGAGGTATGTGTGGCACGTGTTGTATGGCTGTGTGGGAAAAAGGAAACTGTGCTAGCTGTCCACGTCATTGGGACTGACTACCCACACATGTGTAATACTCATAATAATAAGAAAAATATATGTCTTTTGGCTATCAGATCACACTGCCCCAAAAACCAAAGGCACAAGCGAAGCTGGCCCCTGCTGCATGCCAGGCGCCGTTATGAGGGCGAGCTCATGTCATAGCATACATCCGTAGAATATTCATTGTGGTGTCATCAATCGGTCCGGCAGCTTCCTTGTCTACCACATCATCATCCAAGTCATTGTCCCCGTCACCATCCTGTTCAGGGTCTTCTGCCGTAAGGATGCGAGTTCCGATCGACATGGCCTCGAGTTCCAAGATCAATTGTTTGCTGGCATATGGAATCTTGACACACGAATAGGGCTCTGTCGCAATCCTCTTTTTTTCATTGACAGGGACAATGAGCCCTGACCCTCTTGCCACTGCCACCTTGTACTTGTCCGAACGTTCCATCATGGACTCTTTTGTAAACGCCGAAATACCATAAGAAATCAGGACATTAGTTTCCATCTCGCCCACACGCAAGCCTCCGCCATTCCCCCGCCCCTTGGTCGGTTGTTGGGTCATCCCCACGACCTGTCCAGAATGGCGCGAGTTGATCTTGTCGCTGACCATGTGCTTCAACCTAAAGTAATAGGTCGGCCCAATGAATATGTCGCATTCCATCTGTTCACCGGTGATTCCATTGTACAATACATCATCCCCATTTCTCTCTAGACCATATTTATTTAGAACGGCAGCAGTAGAATCAAAGTCCTGGTCCTCGAAAGGAGTACCATCCGCATAGAAACCTTCGCATGATCCCGCTTTGGCCAACACACACTCGATCAAGTGTCCAATAGTCATGCGAGAAGGGAAGGCATGGGGATTCACGATAATATCAGGCACTAATCCGTCCTTTGTGAAAGGCATCGCTTCGGTAGGAATGATTGCGCCTATCACTCCCTTTTGTCCATGCCGGGAATTTCCACAGAACGCCGCCTTGCCCTGGCGCCTCACGTAGACTATACCTGTAGGCATCTCGCAACAATGCACCTTGCCGTCATATTCAATATACAAGTCCCTGCTAGAAATTGTGGAATGCGAATCTTTGTTGATTGTCAAGATGGTTCCCCTAAACGTAGCCGATGTTCCAGCGTGAAGGGCTAGACGTTGCAACTCTCCAACTGAACACTCTATTCCATGGATGATAACATCACCGTCAAGGATCCCTTCAAGAAGCACGCTTGCCTCGCACATTCCAAGATCCCAAACAAAATCTGGCAACTTATGCTCTGTAGTAGCAAGCATGTCAACCAAATCTTGACAAACATCGTGAATGATAGTCAATGTACTGGGTCCCGATTCCTTATACTTGATGCCGTGCTTCGACAACTTTTCACCATGGACACTGTCAATGAACAAAGACCCGTTTTCGGTTTTACCGTGCCTAAACATGATGCCAAATAGGTAAAGCTCGGTTGCAGTCATGTTGGAATTGCCGTGGTACTCGTTCGCGGCAAGCGGAACTATGTACACCCCTGTCATGTTTTGCGCTTCCACAAACTCATAGGTTGATGCATTCGGCCTTGACACGTAGAGTCTATGGTTGGGCGTGACGAAAATGTCCACATTGTCAGAGCACACATGCTTCATTTCGCCCTTGTAATCGTAATGGAAAATGTTGATAGGGTGGTCATATACCAGCTCAAAACGTTGGTTGAGCGAAGCTACACGATGGCCCATAGTAAGTTGGTCCCAACCAATCCAACCCTGATCGGTCAAAACCTGGGTGTCATCCGAATAGCATGCCATCTTGTCGCCCAGCTCGGGAAGACGTACCTTGCGCATCCTCAACTTGGCCAGCTTTTCGCCCTTGTCATTTTCAAACATGACGAGCTTGTCCACAAAGCCTACCGTTGTCTTGTCCACGATTTCACACTTGCTCTGATAGCTCGTGCTCTCTGTGCGCTCCACGTAAATGTCCTTGGACGGGTCACCGTTTTCCTTGTACTCGACGCTTTTGATACACTTGCCAATTATGCAATCATCCTCGTCCATATACGACTCGAGTTTGGGCATTCCATTCTCATCCAACTTGGAATAATCCGCCCAACGGGTCAGCTTCACGTCCTTGGTGACCTTGAGCACGTTTGGATTCGCAAAGAATATGTTGGTCTCTTTTTTGCTCTTGGGATCCTTTTCAATTGTTTCAGAAGAAATATAGGATTTGAAATATGTGAGGTTAAACATACCACGGTCAATTGACCCTTGATTGATCATGATGGAATCCTCCATGTTGTAGCCAGTATAGGTCATGATGCCTACAATCAGATTCTCGCCATTGGGTAGGCGATTGGCACCGAGATAGTCCGAATACCGGGTACACACCAATGGCCTTTGAGGATAATGGAGGAGGTAGCTCATGGTGTCGATGCGATTGTTAAAACTCGTTGCATATACACCGATCGCTTGCTTTCCTTGAGCTCCTGAGAAAATGTTACGAGGTGCCTGGTTGTGATTTGGAAGGGGAATAGTGGACGAATAGACACTGAATACAGTGGAAGGGTGGATCTCTACATGGGTCGTCTCCTCGACCACTGATGCATGGTCCATGGCAATGAGCGAATAGTTGGTTTCCTCGACATCAAGGAACTCGATAACCCCTGCGTTTTCCTTGAGATGTTTGAACACGTCCTTGAGTGATGCACGGGCGGATGCATTAAAAGGACTGATAAATGTTTCATGAAACTCGTTGGGGACACGGTCTACATTCGCCTTGCCTATAACCAGCTCACGCCAAGATCCTTTGACCACAGGTTGGCCAGCTATGAACAACGGCCTGCAACACCTGCCACTCTCTGTTAGAACATTGATATAATTGTCAAATACATTCCATGAGACCGATACAAATACCGAGATAAGACCATTGCGTCTTAGCAACCGAATGTACTTGACAATGGATTTGGGATCATCCACCATGCCAATCCAATTGTTATTTATGCGCAACTTGGTCGATGTGGTAGACGCAGATACGTCAATGTCTTTGACAAATCGCACGGCGAATTTGGCAGCATCCAGTGCCTCAAGGATAACTTGGCCAGGGACACCCGAGGTAATGTGACAGAGCACTGCCATATTTTTCAAGAGACCGACACTAGCTCCATCCGGACTCTCACATGGACACATCATGCCATACTGCGATGTTTCGAGCTGATGAGGAGCACGGAGCTTGATCGAAGTGTCCATGGGGGCGTTCACACGACGCAAATGAGATATGAAGCCCATGTAGGAAATGCGATTGAGATCCTGGACAATGCCTTGCTTTGTGCTGTCATTGGAAAGCCCCCAATTCCCTTTGAGCGACTTGATGAGTCCCCATGTGAACTTTTCGGAGGCTGAGAAGATCTCGACCTTGTTGGAATCATTCACAATGTTGGCAATGTTGTCGAAATTCGTTCCGAACTCGTACTTGTTGTCAATCTTTTTCATCGTCTCGACACGGAAATTATTATAGAAATCTTTAAAAATATCTCCAAGAAGGAATCCGGANATNCCGACACGTTTGGTCATGTAGTTGTCACGATCGGACTCTTGACGGGCTCCTATCCCGACCTCGACCAGTTGCCTCACGGTTTCACCCAACATCTTGGCCTTGTCAACAAGGGTAGGAGGCGAGTTGGGCAAAAAGTCCTCGAAGAAAATGTACATGACATTCTCTAGTGTTTTGAAATCTGTGAATGGTGCGATGTAAGCCAACGCTTCCTTTTGACCATATAGCTTGGCATCTATAATGGTAGGTCTCAGGTAATCTGTGATTGGCGTATTATCATCTAGGCCATCGGGGCAAATATGTGTGAGAATATCGAGGTCACTTTCAATGCCGAGGGCACGAAATAGGATGAACAATGGAATCTCCTTGTCGATATGGGGAACCTTGACCACCACCTCACCCGTTTTCTTCACATAGAGCCACAAAGTCTTGGGGAACACCGAGTCAGTTTCGGATGTGCACCTCATGAACGCCTGCCAAATGTACTTGTCCAAGTCACGGGCGGCCGTCACAAAGAGTTTGTTATTCACATTGCGCTCTTGTGCAACAATGACTTTTTCCTTGCCGTCAATCACGAAATAGCCGCCTTGATCTAGCGGACACTCGCCGGCCTCCCTCAGATCTTTGCCTTTTAGGCCACACAGGTCGGATTGAAGCATGATGGGAATGTGGCAGAGGAAGATGTCTTTTAGCACTTTTGTCTTGGTCGCATTCTTTTCTGTGACGGCGACGGAAATGTTGCCACGGAGCTCAGAGACGTAGGACTTGTTCTTCATACGGCATTCGTTGGGCAACATTGTATATGGCGTGAACCATATGTCGGTCACTGTCACCTTGATCTCATGACGGATTTTCCCAGTTTCATCGTACTTTGGTATATTAAAAGGATTCATCGAGTCGATCACCTTTTTTATGGTCGTGTTGGTAAACTGGTTGTAGGAATCAATGTGGTGCTTTGTAATAAAATGAGTGTTGCTTTTGAAATACAAGTCTAGGACATCTGTTCCCTTCATGTCTACTTGCTATACTCAATAGAAAAATGTTGGAAAATTATACAAATGAGCTTGTAAAAAATAAAATAAAACTATTATCCCTTTTTTATTTCTTGGTCTTTTTCTTTTTGCCACCATTGGTCAGTAGAGGGTTGAAATTCGCATAATACGAAGGAAAGATCATGGCGGAACTTGATGGGATATTGGGGGTCAAGGGTTGAGCATATGCGTGCACCATGCTCGCCGACATGTTGTTGGGGATTTGTGCCAGGTTGGCAGCTGGCAGCGATATAGGAGGATTACCTCCGTAGCCGTGAAAGAGCTTGTACTTGATCTTGCTGCTGCTTCCGCCAATGAGCTTGTCAAACCCTGGGCTCACTTCGTTCATCACATTGTCAGAAGCTAGGGAGCCACCCCGTTGCTTTTCCAAAGACCTCTTGACTTTTTTCGCAAGCATTGTAACCTCGGCATTGTCTTCGATCAATCCCATTTTATTTCATCATGATGTTTTTTATCCAATACAAAAATAGTACTTCATGAGGAGAAGCTGAGCTACTTGGTCCTCGAAGCTATTGTCAGTTTCTTGACCCACGATCTTGTAACACTTTTTGCAGAATATTTCATAATTTGGTCTCTTGTGAGACTCGCGCAAAAGTGCATTGTACTTGTCAACACCAATGTGCCTTTTAATGTCAGGATGTGTGAAGAATGTCATTCATACATTCAATTCTATTGTAATTTTGGAAAAAGAACGATTGCTATAAATAGTCGAATCACAATGGATATTGAGAAGAAATACAGCGTGTCAATTTTAGAGACGGCGTGAGTTTACACTATGCCATATGTCTTGGGGAGCTGACAAGAAAATAATGAAATTAAGCTTTTGTGTACACATTTCAATTTGATACGGGATAATACAACTCTGACTTTTTGAATCAGAGTTCCATTAAAAAATTACGGTGGTGTCGGGTCAACCAGGTGTTGATCCTGGACGTTGTGATTAACAGTCACATATGCAGACCGCTACATCATTAACCCTTTCAACACAATTTAACGTTATATTAAAAATATTTGATTTAAACGCGCGCGTTTGATCCAGACGATCATTCATTCATGTACCCTGATTGTTCCCTCAATCTCCGCAATGTGAGAGATCCTGAAATCAAGGGGGTGATTCTTGCCCAAGTCGAGTGTAATGTCGATAGCTTGATCAACTGGAAGTTGAACAAGATTGGGTGCAATGCCATAGTGACCATAATCGGAATCGAGGAGATTGTCGGAAAGAAACTCACAGAGGTATAGCAAGAGTTCACCTGCCGAGTCAAAAACAGAGCATACAGCCTCGGTATATTTGTTGGCGTCAACATAATCGCTCAACTCGTACACTATATACTTGGGCATCTTGTGTTTGTGAAACAGTTGTAAAAATAAACTTTTCAATGCATAAATGAACAAATTACTATATTGACCTTGTGAAAACTTCAACTATTTTTTCTAAATCGATTTCGATGAAATATTCGTCAATGTCATCGATGGGCGCAGATTGTCTTTCATAAAATGCACTCATTTACATTGACCATCTAATACAAATCCCGCGGATCAATCGTATTGTGTGCAATGGGATATGAATAAGGCAAGTCGTATTTAGTTATCAAGATCTTGACATACTTCCACGTGCAATCACTGAATCGTGTAATGATGTCATCGCTTACCTCTAGACCTGAAATATAGGCCGTGGAAAGTGCATTGAGGATTTCACGGCGCTTGTCAACAAGCATGTCAAACTTGCTTATTCCATTTGTAAAGGCATCGAGGTATAATTCATAGAAATCATAAATGTCCTTGGTTATTTGTGCATAAACATACTTGTCGTGGTCTTGTATATATTGGATTTCATGTTGTAGCGTGGTCATTTCGGCATCCGCTTGGATAAAACGAGTCACCGAATTATTCACAGCAAGGTTGTCAGTATGGGTGTTGCCATGTAGCTTCTTCCCCCATGCTAGGTAGGCAACGGCCAAAAGGGCCAACACCCAATATAAATGAAAGCCAAACAACTTGTAGAGTATCAGTGCCACAAAGGCTAGAACTGCCAATAAAAAAATCATTACAACTAAAAATTGATGAGACAAGATTTAAAAACAAACATAGTGTAACATCCAATACAATGATCATTCCAGTGAGGTGCTTTACGTGTGGCAAGGTCATCGCTAGCAAGTGGGAGACCTATTGTGAAAAGGTAGCCGAATCCGAAAAGGTGGAGCCACCCGAGTCCAAGTTCCACAAGAACTTTGATCCCAACATGAAGGGCAAGATCTTGGATGACCTTGGACTGACCAAGATTTGTTGCAGACGTCACATGTTGGGTCATGTGGACATTGTTGATATCATATAAGGTGAGCTCGCCGTGAGCACGCCCTCACAACGGCGCCTTGGCAGGGGCCAGCTTCGCTCTTGTTTTTAGGGGATGGCGGGTTTTCACATTTCATCGAATTCGTGTAAGAGTCGTTTTT
>TBL_comb47_HYPODRAFT_10002037_pt1 | contig 25392 bp, 18 predicted proteins | sample TroBogypolimnion_40_FD_10682 | JGI IMG/M metagenome (IMG submission 10682)
CGGGGTTGAGACCTGTTCAGGCTCAGCAAGTGGTTTAGTCGTTAGCACTTCAGGGATTTCTTGTTTTACCACAGGCTGTTCTATCTGCTTAACGACCTTAGGCTTTGTCTTAGATTTAGACTTCGCTGCTTTTGATAGCGGTTTACTATAAACCGTCGCGCCACTGCCATAAACAGGGGCTGGCGGCTGTGTAGAAGCACATCCGCCCATAAAAACAGACAGAGTGCCTATTAACAAAAATCGTTTTAACATGTTATCCCATTATTCATTATTTAAATCAGTCTATTTAGGATTCATCAAAAAGGTTAAGTTTACCTAATATCTGATATGTAAAAAATTAAAATCCATATCCAACTAATTATAAAAGATATTTTACTTATAATTACAAATAAAAATTATAAAAACGTAAATAATATATCCTTTTTTTATTGAATTCGTTACAAACTGTAATTTCTTACCAGAAAGCAATTTAGATTCACACAGTAGCATAAAAATCATTTCTGGTAAAAGCAGGGGGATTTTTCACACAGCTTTATAACTGTAAAACCTTAAATGGCTGAGGGTACAATGAAAGCCATTCTACCAAAACACCACTATCTACCAAACTAACTTTATTATCCAAAGCTTGCCGAATTGAAGTTGCATTAAAATACTGATTTGTGGCGGCCACTTTGTTGAATTTTATATCAGGATATTGTTTTTCATAAGCTACTGCACCTGCCACAATCTGATTAACCGCACTCCAGCCCAAACTTTTTGAGACCTCAGATGCTTTACACTGTATTAATAAGCCTGTTTCACCTTTGATTGCTACAATATCAACACCGCCATCACCTGTTGTAGGTGTTAATAAACAGTTGTAGCCTTGGCATTCCCATAATGCACAGCAAAGCACTTCGAAAGGCCTGCCGACAATCCGAGATAAATGCTCTGCGGTAATCCATGCATCTGCATCAACAGATTCATGATAACTTACCTTACCGAGTAGATCCAAAAGCTCATCTTGGCTCACCATTGGTGTCCCGTTCAACATATCTCCAGCTAACGCCCTTTTCCGCCGTAACAAATCATCCAATTTCGCTTCAAATGTCAATATCCCATCAATCTGCAATAGATCATCATCGTAAACAGTTGGGTAGTAGACATAAACATCACGAGTCGAACCAATACGATAAGCACGGTCTGTAGCTTGGTCTTCGACTGCCGGATTCCATGGGCGAGTATAGTGAATTACATGATTAGCCGCTTGAATATTAAGACCAAAACCAGCAGCTTTAGGGGATAAAATCAAGACATTGAAATCTACGCTCGCTTGAAACTCATCAATAAACTTTTGTCTACTTTCGGTGGCTTCGCTGCTACTTTTGACAGAGCCGTTGATAATACGCACCTTTAATTTATAGCGCTGATCCACATAATATTTCAATACTCTTTGCAAATCCAAATATTCGGTAAAAATTAGAACTTTTTCTTTCTTTTTGAGTATTTCGTCTAATCGTTCAATCAACCAATTAAACTTGGGAGATTGTTTTCTGTAGGCATCTATAGAAAGTCCAAAATCGGGCAGTAAACCATTCGGCCTTGGATCGGCGCAAATGGAACGAAGTCTATGTAAGACTCCGAGTATAGGGTTGCTACCTTGGGTATTAGTCAGCATAATTTGCTGATAATCCCCAATAGCTTCGCGGTATAGTTTCCGCTGGTATTCGTTCAGTTGCACCCTATTTTTTTGCCGAATATGCTCATGTTTATCATCATATTTAATTGGTAAATCTTTGGCAACTTCACTTTTAGTTCGGCGTAGCAATTGTGGCTCAATTAAGGTTTTTAACTTTTCCAATGCTTCGCTTTGTTCTGAATCATCACTGATGTTTTCAATAGGACGGCGGTAACTCAAACCAAATCGATTAAGTGGTCCCAATAAGCCAGGTTGCACAAAATCAAACAAACACCATAAATCCGTTAGCGAGTTTTCTACCGGCGTTCCCGTGCAAGCAATTTTGAACAAAGCTTTTTGTGCCTTTGCGGCATCAGTAACAAGTGTACCTGGCGTTTTGATTTTTTGTGCTTCATCGCAGACCATAATGCTCCACGATTGTTGGCCCAACGAAATCGATAAATCTCTCATCGTTTCATAAGTAGTCAATACCAAATTGGCGTCACCTATCCAACCATCAACTAGAAATTTAGACAGGCCATTATCGAGTAAGCGTTGATCAATAACAGATTGGTTGACTTTCTTAGCCGTCAGTGTCTTGCCATATAAAGTCAATACGCGGGCACAATCGGAAGTAAAAAACTTCTTAATTTCATTTTGCCAGTTTTCCAGCAAACTGACTGGGGCGACAATCAATACAGGCAAGGCGTTGGGCTGTTCCAAATACCAGACAATAAAAGCTAACAATTGAAGCGTTTTTCCTAGCCCCATGTCATCGGCCATTACACAGCCTGAGTAAAAGTCAGGGCTATTGCGCCAAAGATGCTGCAACCATGCGACACCAATGCTTTGATGCTCTTTCAGTTCGACCCCTAATGTAGAAGGTAGGACCAAACCAGTAGTAAGATTTTTGTCAAAAGTTAAATGTGCTGTTTCTTGGCCTTCGGTATAGCCAACAGCTTCGATATTAGTTTCGATCAGCATCCCTTGTCGAGATTGAGGCAATGTTTTTATTTTACCCGGCGGAGATTTACCATCTTGAGTCGCGTTAATAACCCCCTTTATTAAAGGGATCATTGTTTCCGCTTCCAGAACAGACATTGGCTTATCCAAGCCCGGATAATCAAACTCTTTTTTACCCTCATCTTTGGCTTGCTTGACAATAGAGGTAAGCGTAGCCAAATCTGCTTGGGTACGTATTAGCGAAATAGGATCAGCTGTAGACGCTCCAAAACCAACTAAAGTATTAGTAGTAGCCCAAGGAGTTGTTGCTTCAGTTTTAAAGATAAACGGCGAGTAATAAGGCTTACGTAAACCGATTTCAATCACTCGTTGGGCATAGTCGGTAAAACCATATACTTCATCGTAAGTAATCGCCAATACAGGATGACGCCAGCGCTCATACCAAGTACGTAACTGTTGAATCTTTTTTCCAGCATCAACACCTAATTCAACCTCATAGCCATTCCAATTGAAACAAGAAAACTCACTGTCCAGCTGACTCTGAATGTCTTCAATTAATCGTGAAAGTTCAACAGGCGATTTAAACGCATGACGATGATAGGCAGGTATTACACCAACTCTGGTTGCCTCTAGGTTAAGAAGCACGGAATCAATATTACCCTTGCCGTCTTGTTTGACATCAAACTCAAAGGTGTAAAATACAATGTTCGCACTTTGTAGTGAGTGTTCATAACGCTCAGGTGGAATAACTGCTTCAGCGAGATCACCTAATACCGCATAGGGGTTTCGAACAAATGCCTGCGCTCTCTTGCTACGAGCTACTCGTCTAGGCATCCGCTTGATTTCACTCAGCACTTTTCTGACAGGTTCAGAAATTGCGACATGAATTAAATCACCATTTGAATCTGTAATATTATAATAATCTGGAATCATGGCTCGATTGTCGAAAAGAGACAACCATTCCGATGGGGCATTTTGAAAAGTAGGCGTAATGCGAACGGAAGCATCTTCTAGTCGCTCCAACTCCAAATCTAAATTTTCTGGCGTTAATACAATGGTCTTCGTAAGAAAGTCATCGAGATTAGCTTCTGCTAAATGAGCTAAGCGCCGAATCCTGCCCCAGCTTTGATAGTTAAACTCAACAGTTCGCTCATTTGAAGACAATGACGCAAAGAAAATAACTGCGTCGATCAACGCCCATGCGGATTGGCGCAGAAGATACTTTTGTCCACTCACTTCAATCAAACCACCCTTTACGGGGCTCACGACACGAAGAGTAGACTGATTAAGATTACTCCAACCATCAATATTTATCTGAAATGTGGAATCAGTTAGCGCTCCAAAGCTAGATAACTTCGGTCTGGCTTCACTCCAGGGTGGTAACTCAAGTAAACTTAAACTTTGTGCGTGTTCGGTATCGTTAGCCAGCTCATACAAATTTGGCCAACTCAAAAAATAGTCATTTTTTATGGGCACGACAAAACCAATTTCAGCTAATTGACCTAGATAAGCCGCACAGTCTGGTGCCGAAGAAGCATGGAATGTTATACCCTCAACAGAAAACATTATTTCAACTTTTGTTACACTGTGTTTTTTTTTAAAAATCATATTTTCAATTTAAAATTAATTTCTAGGGTTTCTAAAAAAACCATCTCTGTTATATGAAAATCCATATTTACGCAATAAGTCAGCAATAATTCCTGTCCCATACTTATGAAGAATTCTTTCCGTGCCACTAGGCATAACTTCGATGCGTAATTGATAGCGTTGAATTATTTTATCTAGGTCCATAGTGTCTGGCTCAATATGAAATCTAGTTAGCTCGTTTTGGAATGTTTTTTCCCAAGAGCCCGATTGGTGAACAAGACCGTCACTTTCTCCCCAAATGGTTTTAAAAAGATTATTTTTAGGGTCGCGAAAAAAGTCGTAACTAAGACTTGATTTTTGAAGTAGCGGGCGCATCTTAGGTTCACCATACGCCCAGCATTTTCCGCCGGCCCTAGCTCCAGATTCAATAATAAATACATCTCCTATCTTCATCATAATGACGTTATTATCAGGCTTTCCTGAATGATTCAGTACAGCACATCTTCCTTGGCGATTTGATAAAAAATGTGGAAAAGACTCTCGCGCAGAGATCCCTAGCCAAACGAATGTCTGCTCTATTTGATCAAGGAATTGCAACCAAAACTCATATCTCCGATTATCATCAACTAACTCGCCCAATACATCGCTAATATCTTCAAATGCAAGCCAGCGCTGAACCATTCTCTTTGCTTCTGAAGATACCCGCTCCCAATTACGTTGTTTTTCCAGAGAAGGGCTTTTCCAGCAGGAAACAGCTGTGGTTTTAATTTCTTGATGACATTCCGTGCTAGTGCATTCTGCATAGCGGTTAAGTATATGTGCCAGACCATCATCCAAGCACTCTTTGCGATTTTGTAACTGAGGCAATACAAGATCGATAGCTTGTTTAAATTTGTCTTCAGGATAAGTGGAAATAACCTTAACTTGTGCCATCAATAATTCAGGCCAAAACCAGCTTGTTCCAGGTATGTTTACCTCACGTTCGATGCGTATCACGCTTTCATTTCGGCCCTCTAAAGCATTTCTTGCCAGGCTTTGTGTTGCGTTTTCCGTTAATATAATTCTATGGGAAATAAGCGCATCAAGCCACCTCAGCTTAAAACTCGATTGGCTGGCGACTTTATCTAGAGTGATTTCCAAAAACGCTCGTAATTCTTTCCAGTTTTCTTCTATCTTAGGGTTTTGGCGAGGAGAAGTATTTAAATAGGCATTAAGTAAACCTTGCCATTGATAGGTGCTTAATATGTAGCTTTCATACTGAATTGAAAATTTCCTTAGCAGAACCTTAATGGCGCTTTCGGATTCCATCAACGTACCGTATCTGGGGATATCGATTAATAATCCATGGCATAATAAAGCGACTTCCAACCAACTAAAATCTTCAGTTGACGAATTTACCGCCCAACGGAAAAACTTTTCGATTGTTTGACGCACCAATTCTGGATTAGGATCTCCCATAACAGCATCTTTTAAATTTTCCTCAATCTGTTTTCTCGCCTTTTCAATATGCTGATAGGTCTTTTCTAGCCGAGGTATGGAGTAGGTTTGTTCATATATATGCACGTATTCGTTAAATCGATTTAGGTATCTCATCGCTCTTACTTATAAATACCTATCGGTATGATTTTTGGCGCAGTGATTCATTGGCACTGTCCATAATTATTCACATCGCTAGGATTTGTCACTGGAGGGTGTTCATCAAAACCTAAAAAATCCAATTTAAATTCTACCCGCTGCATTTCTGCCGCCGACTTTCCCTGGCCATTGTTGAAACTGTATCCCCCCACAAGAAAGAGATCACGTACCATCTGTTTATCCGGAATGGACAAAATTATTTCATTAGATTTTGGTGCCTCAAACAAGCTGCATAATACAGTTTCCGCTCTGCGCATACTCAATTGAAGGTTGAGCAAATAGCTACCAGTTGGCGAGGCGTAGCCTTCCACTACCACCCGTTTAAGGAGCTTGCCTTGATCTTTTCTGGCTACAGACAACAATATAGGTACGAATCTGCGCAGTTTTTGTTTAGCAGGATCGGGGAGTTTGGAGTCGTTATTACCAAATTGGGCTTGAGCGCCAAAGTCAATACGGTTGTTGACGCAATCAACAGTGACGCCTTGTACATCCTTAGTTGCTATTTTGATCTCATCACAGATTTGCTGGATTTTTTTTAGATGTTCAAGTTCAGGTCCAGGATTGGTGATGATAACTAATGAAAAAGTCATTACGATCAGGAACAGCATCATCATTGCTGTCATTAGGTCGGCATAGGAAATCCAAAACGGTTTTTCCCCCTCTTCTTTTGTTTTAAGACTATAGGCTCCACGCGAAAACATCAGCTCGCCCTAGTTTTCGCGATCATATCGGTGAGGCCGGCAATAGATGCTGCTAAAGGCTGATAGGCCGATGCGACTTGATTGAGAGTGTCAGCATGCTGTATATGTAATTCTGTATCGTGTTTCGACATATCTTCACGAAACTTAACCAGTGTTTCAGCCAGTTTTTTAGAAATATCATCAAACGATTTATCAGCCTCGGCATTAAGTTTTATGAATTCATTAGAAGTATTCTGCATTTTCTGGATTAGTTGCTGATTGACTCCCGCTTCATTCTTAGCTCTTTCTAACATTCCATTCATTTCGCTAACCATTTTTGCTAAAGCATCACGCGTGACGGCATACTGGCTCAACTGACTATCTAATGACTTAGAAGCCTGAGCTAAGGAATTTGCACTATGTGATAGCTGGGCCGAAACGTCTTCAGTCTTATTCATTACTTCGCTAACCTTGTTTCCAGCATCCACGAAATGACCTGTAGCTGATGAAATTCGTGTCGCCCCTTCATTCATACCCTTGATTGCAGTAATCACTGTGTTATCTAATGCGTTAACATTTTCATTTAGCGCAATAACCGTTTTCCCAATTTCTTCAACTAACTTGTGAATATGAGTTTCCATATCTAGAACAAGTTGCTTTGACGTTCCAGCAAATTGGCTATGAAGCTCTCGGTCTGTATTTACTGCGACACGTCGCTCCTGTTCCATGTCGGCTAGGAGTTTAGCAACTGAAGTATGAATATTAGATAAGCTATCGCCTAGTTGAGAAGTTACTTTTTCGCCCATCGACTCAACAATTTGTTGATTACGTTCGACCAGTCCCCCTACTTGAGCGCCCATTTCTGTCATCAAATTCTTTGACGTTCCAGCAAATTGGCTATGAAGCTCTCGGTCTGTATCTACAGCGACACGTCGCTCCTGTTCCATGTTTGCTAGGAGATTAGCAACTGAAGTGTGAATACTAGATAAGCTATCGCCTAGTTGAGAAGTCACTTTTTCGCCCATCGACTCAACAATTTGCTGATTACGTTCGACCAGTCCCCCTACTTGAGCGCCCATTTCTGTCATCAAATGCTTTGATGTTTCAGCAAAGTCTATTTGTTGTTTCCGCTCTAAAGATACGGTTTCCGATCGCACTATCTCCATATCAGTAAGAACTTTACTTACAGAATATTGAATGTCCTTGAGGCTCTCTCTAACTTGAACCATGGTCTCCTGTTGGCTAATTCCAATCTGTGATTGAATAACTTCAATGAATGTGGTTATTTGGTTTTCAAGCTTACTTTGTTGAGCTTCGAGCGCTCCAACTAAAGAAGTAACTTTACTCGTCAAGTCTTCCCGTTCGAACTTACCCGATTCACGTAAATCTTGCAGCAACGTCTTGAAACCTGTTTGCATTTCCGACATTGAGGCAACTGCCACATTCATCATGTCGGCCTGTCCCTTCAACTGATCACCGAAAGTATTTTGGATGTTGTTTGAAAAAGATTTAATCAAGTCGTTTAACATTCCAGTCATTGTGTCGCCCTGCCCATCAGTAACACCAGCAACAGTCTTTCCAATATCAGCTAATCCCTCTTTAAGATCGGCACGAAATTTCTCGCCATGATTTTCACTGGCATCAATATGCTCCTGAATTTTTGCTGAAAGCAAATTCCCAAGGACTTCAGATTGCTTGCCCTGGGCCTCGCTTAAATCGAATAGTAGCTTGGACAGATCAGTCACTAAACTCTGTTTTAGTTGAGCCGTCTGTGTTGCATTTTCTGCCGAAGATTTGACCAGAGAGGCAAGATAATCTTCACCTACACCACCCTCATAAAGAGCATCCAATATTTGGCAAAGGTGTTCCAGTTTGCGATAGCAAATATTAATTAGTATTTTTTCCAGTAAAGTAATAAACATTGCCGCACCGATCGCAAAAAAAGAAGCGATAAATGCGCCTTGAACTTCTTCAAACAAAACTTTTAATCCGCCGAACAACTTGTCCATTTGTGCAGGGTCTGTTTTTGCTTTAGCAAGTAACGAAGGATCGAAATGTTGAATACCGTTAATTAGTCCGTAAAAAGTTCCGATAATACCAATGCCAGTTAAAATGCCCGGTAAATGTTTGAAAAACTCTACATTCAGTCGAGCATCCACTAGTGATTGAGTGCTAAATACAGCGGCGGCTGGTACCGTGGAGCGAATAGATGTTAGTTGTGGTTGACCACCATGAAAACTGTATTGTTCATGTAATGTGTCGCGAAAACTGTCCCAAACGCTGGCAAAAAAAGTAGTCTTAAATGCCTGCTGGAGATCTTCTCTACTTACTATTATTCCATCCGCCTTCTGCTGGCAGACTTTTTTCAGATCTAATAATGCTTGATGAAGGTGGAATAGTGTCAATAAGGCTTGCCTAACATACTGCCCCAAAAACAATAAAAGTAACACTGCAACTACATCGATGACGAGGCGGGGGTTGGTGCTAATCGGTATTCCAAGCAAGTTACTAAAATAGTCGGGAATGAAATTGATAATAAGATACATCATAAAGGCGTTAACTTCGGCAGGGTTAGTGTAAGTTAAGGTGGTCGTAACCCATTATAAATAATAGGCTTCATCGAGTCAGAAAGTATTATATTTATAGCTGTCTGTAGCCAAAAATTTAATGCTATTTTAGATAATTTAGACTTAATTATTCTGTTCGCTCACGATCAATCCGTGGCAGAGGCTCATTTAATTGATATTCATTCATACCATATTTGTAAGCATTGTATTGCCAAATCACAAATTGTTCTAATAAAGCTGAGTTTTTGCGTTTGAGGTTTTCTATTTCGCTTTGTAATCTTCCAATTCGGTCACTAGCCATATTTAAATTACTAGGCTTGGAAACAACTATCCCAGACATCTTAATAGTGCTTTTTTTTGAGCTGTAAGCCTCTTTTATAAGCTTATTGGCATTTAGAGATTGCCGAGTCGGGTTTTTGCCTATAATGGGCTCAGATGCTTCGCAAATGCCCTCCCAGGTCAGTTTTTCGTCCTTCCACGCATAAATGATACTAATTATTGCTTCTACATCAGTCTGTGTTAAATGCTTAGCCAAGTCCGCCTCCTAAAAGTTTTGCCATATCATCTAAAAGCTTTGTTTGCTCTGGATTTTCCAGCTTATTTTTTGAAAGCTTGAAATCAATAGCTCTACGAAGCGGACTAAATGATTTATCGTTACGCAGTTTAATCTGCGCTCCTTCTTCTATATCTGGATGCTCTAGGATCGAGATTAGCTCCAACAAGCGCTCTAAAGTGTTTTTATGATACTGATACCAGCGGTCTGCTCCAGATAGACCTTCTTTTAATGCATTTTCTGCCGCCTGAAACAACTGTTCCACCTTACTTAGTCGAGCTTTGATCCGTATAAGTTTTTCATTCTCACCTTTGATACAGACTTGTTCATGGCAATTTAGACAATCCCTATATTTTTCACAGGGCGTCATGGTGAAGTCATGAACACAAACACCGAACTCAGTCACATGGACGGCTCCTTTTTCCATGGTATTAAATTCCTGAATCGTGATTGGTAGGTGTTTATCGATTTCACCTGTAGGCCCAAACAGCGTTAACGATGTGTCCAACGCCTCAGCTTTAGCGACCATCTCGTATTCACTCATATGGTTATAAGTGCTATTTTGTTTTTGGTCAGCTCGCCCCGACCACTTGGCAATTTCTAACTGTGATAAGCCGCCACGTTGAGCAAAAGTATTTAGCAAGTGACGCGCTTGATGAGAAGTAAGTTTAATTCTCATCCCATCAGCAGCAAGATAACCATGCCTATCGAAAATACTCTGATGTGTGTCTGATTTTAAGCTTTCTCTAGGTGACAAATCGTTATTAAAAACCGTATTGTTAGGTACCCAAAGAATCACGGGGCTAACACCACGATATGTACCAATCAAATTTCTTCGCATACAGAATAATGCATTACTGTACTTTATTTTTCTCTCTCTGCTTACCCAAGGAAATCCTTCTGGTTGTCTTGAAAGTACATATTTCCAAAGACTTTGGAGTGTATGAACACCATCTTTTGTTTCCAACCCAAAGTTGAATAATGATGTAGTACAATTTCTTCGTGTGGAATTAGCTTGACCTAAGGCTTGGCAAGCTTCCTTCATCGTAAGGGGATAATTTTCATTAACATTTGGGCAACAATCATGACGATAAAATTTATCAGGATTCGTTTCAATCCATTTTGCAAGCTTTCTCGATTCATCAGTCAGTTTCATTAGACGTTTGATTGCTTCTTTAGCAATAACTACCATTTCGGTTGGAATCCATTTTATATCACCACCAAAACCTTTTCCGGCGTAGAAACGCCAGCCATAACGTGATACGCCCTTTGAATCAACTTCTTCCACCTCGCAGTCAACAGGCAGTTCCAGTACCTCAGTAATACGGGATGGAGCGCACATAAGCATTGCAAAGGTGCAAGAAGTAAAAATGTCTTTTGGTTCTGCTGGATCGGAGGCAAAGATTTCTGCCAATGCTATTAAAGCTTCTTCAGAGGGTAGCTTTTTCTCTCTGCGTGCTTTAGCTTTTTCACCGGTTTGAATTTCATCTCTTTTACGCGCTATCGGATTTCTCCATCCACTTAGATCGGCTACAATAAGCTTCTTCGAGGTAACAAACTTAGCCAGTCGTTCTAACTCCCTGCCAGCATGATAATCAGATCCGCTTAAATAGGTATCCCTCATAAGTTGCGAGGCTCCATCTAAAATAGGTATGGATAGATTTTGAATGCTTGCAGAGACGTTACTTTGAAGCAATGCTGCCTCAATCATTCGAAGCGCTTTCAGTTCGTTTTTAGCACTAGTTGGTTTATGCCCTTGTTGATACCGAAAGTAGGCTTTTGCAAAATCAATAAAATTATCATCCAGTTTATCGGCTTCATCTTTAGTTCGTGAATGGACACCAGACTTGGTAAAGTTCCCCGCTCTAGGCCATCTCCACGCATCCCAATCTAAATCATTACCAAAAACAGTAAGTTCTGTTCTGCATTGATTGATAAACGCCATTAGATTGCGTTCAGCATCAATTTCTAATTTCGGTTTAAAATGAAAAATTTCAGCCATTTGCTAACTCATCCCTTCGTATTGCGCATCGCTGGATTACATCGGCAACGGCTAGAATACTGCGATCATTGACGGCAGCTATTTGTTTGTCTCCAGTAAGTTCAAACAACCGTTCCCTTTCTGAGATTAATTCTTCATAGGCTATTTCATGAGGGCCATCCAGCCATGGCTGGAAGTGCATGCAGGTATAGCAAGGAATTGGAACATTCGCCCCACAGAAACCATAACTTCCGCAGGTTCCTATGCCTTCACCATCCACTCTAATACGGCTAGTGAGGTCATTACCTCGCTTGGCATCTAATTCCCTGTCTACAAGCACACCAGCAAAAGCTTGTGCATAGGGTGCTAGGTAATGCCCAACCGCTTGATCTAATTTCTCGACATGCTCTGGTATATTTTTGATATACACGCCTGCATTTTGTGTGTCTGAATGATCTAGCAATTCAGCTATAACCATTTCGCCAAAACCTTCTCTTGCAGCTCTGGTACCTGTAGTGTAGCGAAATCTATAAGGATTGATGTTCAATAATTGTCCAGTACGCTCAGAATGTATACCTGCAACACCTGCAATATACTTACATCTTTCTTTGATTTTCGATGACTGAATATGCAATAGATCGATCTTTAAGGTATCTCTCAGTTGCCGAGGCGAATGAACGTTTGAAAACTCGCTAAGATCAGGAAACAGCGGCAATTCCACTCTATCCATTTCTTGCAACATAAAGCCAAGCACACTCTCGATGGACTGAATCACATGCATTGCTTGAGCATTCAGTATCGTCCAAAGTTCTTGAGTAATGGCGAACTGCTTAAACTGGCCTCGAAATTTAGTAGCCCGTTGCTTTCCACGCGGAATATTCAACAAATAAAAAGGTTCACTTTTTTTGTTTGAACCTTTTAGGACATCTTTGATTCGTAAATGAGAAATTTGTATTGGGCGACGACCAGTATTGCTAATTACTAGTCCCAAGGCTAAGTCTGTTATCGTTATCGCATCCCTTTCATAGGCTTGTACCGCACCCTCATTGAATGCTTGAAGTTCAATATCAGTAAGAGGGCCATTTACTGGATCAAGCCTCTTTATGAGATCGCCTTTAATGCATCCTTTGAGAATCCAGCCGTCAAGTAAATCGATAACGCCATCTGATATGCCATCATACTCAAGATCATGCCACCTTCTAAGGAAAGCACGAAATGCGCCTAAATACCATTCAGTGTCACTTGTAAGCGTTGATCTGTAGTTAATTAATACACTTTCAGTAATATCTGATGAACATGTAGTCCTGAGCATGTGTAAAAATTTTGCATTGATATTGTACGTATATGCTGCTGACAAATTGGATGCATAATATATCAATACCTTAACATAGCTTTTTGCTATTGATTTTTCTAACAAAGAACAAACAGAACTTACGGGAACATTGGTGTTTTTATCTAATTGCCAATATTCATCATCTGGACAAAATAAATACCCTGCATTAGATACAATTTGCTCTCCGGACAAGACAATTTGGTTTTTGTCGTTATTTTTCATCAGATACCCCTTCAGGCACTCGAACCATTCCTTCCTGCAATTTTAACGCCGCTTCATTTGCCTTCTTTCTCACGAAACGCTTGTTATAGTGGTTTGCTGTTCCAGAGCCTTCTTTCCAACCCATCAGATACGACCTCATTTTTTCTTGCTGTTCCTGGCTGGGTGACTCATTCATTGCATCCATTTGATTGGAAAATGCCTCATTCCATGAATGCCGCAATTGATGACCTGTGAGATTAAATAATGCAGGTGAGGCTGTCCGGACAACGTCAATTACTTTCTGATAACCTGATTTTGAAAATGGCTGACCTTGAGTAGGACCGAATTTATGGGTTACAAACAGAAAATCATTCTTGGTGGAATTAGGAATATTCTTCCGACCATTAAGAATATAGTGGTGAATTTCTTGTACTAAGGTATCTTTCATCGGGAGGCGACGATCCAGTGTTTTCACCAAAGGCTGATATGTTCTAGGATCATCTTTTTCATCCGCTCTCCTGACAATAACTAACTGGTTTTTACCAAAGTCGATGTCGCGAATCCGAATATTTAAAAGCTCCCCACCCCGTATACCAAGATGATAAAGCATCAAAAATATTAGTCGATTTCTAATTCTAACCGACTCATCGGCAAATGGATTAAGTTCTGAGTCAGGCCTGAACAATTCAAAAACTAGGGCAATTTGCCCTTCATCCAAGCCTTTCACATTGTGTTCGGCATTGCGGTTCTTTTTTACTGGTCTTCTGGCTTTAAGTCCTTTTTCCATTTTACCGATTTGAAGTACGACTAACTTATCCTTGCTACTGCCAACAAATTGTTCGGCTAACCACTTAATATATTGGGCGATGACAGTCAATCTTACGTATTCTGTTTGGGAGCTAACTTTCTTATCAAACTCCCGTAGCTCTGAAAGAGTAAATATTCCGTTGCTGTCTTTCTTCGCAGTTTGGGCGCGAAATTTTATCTGGCAAAAATCCCTAAGTGCATCAAGTTCATGCTCTTTAAATAAATCACCCTTTTGAAATCTATTTTCAATCTTCTCCCCCCGTTCCTCCAGATACCTCAACAAAACAGAAAGGCTACTTAAAGTTGCTTCCATTGATGAATAAGACAACGACCTATTACGCGACTGAGTCGTAACAAATAGATTAGGATAGAACAAAGGCAAACCTGAGAGAGCATCCACTAATAGGCAATATCGCTCTCCTGACGTCATAACAAATGTTTTTACAATACTCTTCATTTGCCATATCACCCAAAAAATTTACATTAAGTTAATGGTACCACATAACCAAAAACACCAAATATAAACTTTACAAAAAATTTCATCTAAAAAACAAAAAAGCCTCTTATAACAGAGGCTTATTTTAAAACTTTACATAAGTTACGCTAGGTGTATTTTAAAAAGGTATATCGTCATCAAAATCATCATAAGTCGGTGGCGCTGGCGGCATAGTGCTGGAATTACTGGTTGGCTTCGATGGCTGAGTTGGATAATCCGGTTTAGAGGCAGTCGATGCAGAATAATTAGAAGGCGCGGACTCTCCGCCCATACTAGCCGTGCCACCACTGCGAGAACCTAACATATGCAATTCATCTGCTACTATTTCGGTGGTATAACGATCTAGTCCTGCTTGATCTTGCCATTTACGGGTACGCAAATGTCCTTCCACATATACTTGACTGCCTTTTTTTAAATATTCACCAGCAATTTCTGCTAAACGTCTAAAAAATACAACTCTGTGCCATTCCGTAGACTCTTTTCTTTCACCGGTTTGCCTATCTTTCCAGCGCATGGAGGTTGCCAACGTTATATTAGCAACGGCATCGCCAGTTGGCATGTATTTCACCTCAGGATCAGCACCTAAGTTTCCGATTAATGTCACTTTATTAAGCATAGCTATTCCTAAAATTATTCTCTTTTAGTGACTTATTCAGCCACAAAACTTTTGATTTTTGATCTCGCTATAAACGGCCTATTTAATATTTAAGCCGGTTATAACTTAAGATTAAGCCGAGTAATGCGATTCGATATAACGCTGTACTATTTCCTGAAATTCTTCTGCAATTCTATCGCCCTTAAGGGTGACGGTTTTTTCACCATCTTCATAGACAGGCGCTACTGGCGTTTCACCGGTACCCGGCAAACTGATGCCGATATTAGCACTTTTACTTTCACCGGGACCATTAACCACACAACCCATTACAGCAACTTCCATGGTTTCAACACCTGGATATTGCGTACGCCAAATTGGCATTTGATCGCGCAGATAGGTCTGGATATCCATAGCCAGTTTTTGAAAATAATCACTGGTGGTACGACCACAACCCGGGCAAGAAATAACCATAGGCGTAAAGGAACGAAAACCCATAGTTTGTAATATCTCTTGACCCACAATCACTTCTTGAGTTCTAGAGGCTCCTGGCTCCGGTGTTAAAGAAATACGAATAGTATCGCCTATACCTTGTTGCATGAGAACTGATAGTGCAGCAGCTGATGAAACAATACCTTTAGAACCTATGCCAGCTTCAGTCAAACCAAGATGTAAGGCGTAATCACAGCGACTAGATAAGTCCTGATAAATATTAATCAGCTCTTGTACGTTACTGATCTTGCATGAAAGTATAATTTTGTTCTTTGCTAAACCAATTTCTTCAGCTTTAGCCGCACTTTCCAATGCCGACAAGACGATGGCTTTACGAGTTATAGCAGGCAGGGACTCAGGATGTTGTAACAAGCGATTGTCATCTAAAAGTCTTGTTAATACTGCTTGATCTAAACTGCCACCATTAACACCAATACGTACTGGTTTATCATATTGGCAAGCAAACTCTATCATTTGCTGAAATTGCGGATCACGACTCTTACCACGACCGACATTACCTGGATTAATACGATATTTATCTAAGGCCGCTGCACAATCAGGGTATTTTTCTAATAATTTATGACCATTAAAATGAAAGTCACCAACAATAGGTACTGTACAACCTTGCTGGTTTAATTTATTCCGAATCTCTGCAACCGCTTTAGCCGCTTCTTCTGAATTGACCGTAATTCGAACCATTTCAGAGCCAGCATTCGCAAGTTCGATAATTTGATTAACCGTCGCAGATACATTAACGGTATCTGTATTGGTCATAGACTGTACAACGATAGGAGCGCCGCCGCCGACCTTAACATCGCCGACTAAAACTTGATGAGTGATTTTTCTAAGGCTAATTGACATGGTCTTAATCTTTTAAAAAGTTGCAATTATGAAAATTATACGCGATACCGTCTATTGAGCAGAGTTAAATCGTTTATTTTGTTGACTCTATTACTTATTCTACGCTCGCAGCCTGCATAGCCTGTTTAATAGCCTGTACAGCTATCTGATTTAACTGCCCTACTCTATTATGTTCTTGACATAATGCGCCTCTAAAACCCAGATAGTCTGGATGATAAGCTATCAATTCAGGAATGTCAGTTAACCTCAACGAACCTGCCAAACCACACAGCAACTTAAGTTCTTTAGCTTGAGACACGAAGGTTGCAATCTGCTCTGCAGTCATCACCTGGGTTAATGAACCTTGTTGTTTGTGCATCGTATCTAGCATCACCCCAACAAAGCCAGAGGCTTTTAGCGTTGCCATAATAGTTAAGTTTGGCTGAGTATCAGCAAATAACACGGCTATGAGTGCTTGTTTTTGTGGTGCCAACTCGCCTAATTTTTTAAGCGTTCCTAGCCAATCACCCCCCGGGAAAAAGCCTATTTTTATATAAGCCACCCCCGTTTCGGCCATTAACTGAACAGCATTAAAAATCACCTCAGGCTGCATAGGCAAATCGCCGATGGTTGCGCTAACTGGCCTACGCCCTGCAATAGTAGCAACTATTTGTTTAACATCGTCCAACTCTAAAGCACCTAAAGCACCTAAAGCGGGCTGTTTAAGATCAATAATATCAACCTCAGAGTTCAATACTAATAAAGCTTCTTCTACGCTATTTACGCTAGCCAACATGCCTGTCATGCTGGACTCCCTGCTTTATGTTGAGCTATTTTTGCCATCAACCACTCCCATGCTTCCCATTCTTTAGGGCCGGCTGTTTTTTCTAAGGCTAGTCGTAAGTAATCAATCTCAGCGTCTATTTTTTCTATAGGCAGCCACGCTAATCGACTTATTAAGATAGCCGCTTCTAAGACCGAATGCTGCGCACGGTTGAAGCCCTTAAATGGAGCATGATTGACGCTATGTATTGCCCTACAAACTATGCGAGGACGAAAGCTATCATCTTCTATACTGATAACTTCAAGTTCAGTATGAGCCAAGGCGCACTCTAAAACTTGTCCGTTGATCTTTTCTGCCGGAGTGCATGGCCAATCACGTCGTCCTGTTAAACAACCGGCAAAAACCCGCACATCATCGCAGTAATTAAGTACTGCCACTTTAGTTTTAAGTAGATTTTCTAGGGTCGTTGAAGGTTTAAACGGCAAGATAATGAAATCATCGCCCTCAATATGCACTCCCATAGGTGCAATATGCATCACGCCTAAGTTGTTCTGAGTGGTCACTAAGGTTTCTTGAATCATAGTTCGTTAATTTTTTAAATTAGCCGCGTGTAAACCACATTCTTTTTTAGAACCCGATTCCCACCACCAACGCCCAACTCTTTCATGCTGATTGGGTAACACTGGGCGAGTACAAGGTTCACAGCCTATACTGATATAACCTTTTTCATGTAGCTCATTATAGGGTACTTGATGGGCTTCAATATAATCCCAGACTTGAGCTGAGCTCCAATTTAACAATGGATTAAATTTAACGAGTGTTCGATCCGCACCAGAAAATGCGCTGTCTATTTGTACTTCAGGAATCTCTTGTCGCGTATCTAAACTTTGATCTTTACGCTGACCGGTAATCCAGGCATCAACTTGCGCCAACTTACGCTTTAAAGGCTCGACTTTACGAATACCACAACACTGCTGATGACCGTCTTCATAGAAGCTAAATAAACCTTTGCTCTTTACAAAGCTGTCCAGCACGTCTCTATCGGGCGTTAATAATTCAATGTCTATTTGGTAATGCTTACGTACTTTTTCTATATAGCGATAAGTTTCTGGATGCAAGCGTCCGGTATCTAAAGAAAATACCGATATGTTTTTGCTGATTTTTAAAGCCATATCAATCAGTACTACATCTTCCGCACCACTAAATGAAATAGCAATATTATCAAATTGCTCTAAGGCTTTTTTTAAAATAGTGCGAGGATTTTTATCGGCTAATTCACTTTGCAACGACTGTATATTGAACGAGGTCATGGATTTGTTTGTTTTTAAAAGTTGTATGGAATCGCTAAGGGTACGTAAATCACCTTAGATTTTAGTGCTGTGCAAAATATTGAGCCAAGAAATCATCAAAAGGAATCTGTGGTTTACTTTCTATATCGTGCTGCTTAATCAATGAAGCCTTAGCTATTTCATCAAACTGATCAGATAAAGTTTTATCTAACTGGTTATGCTTAAAATACTGTTCATGCTCCTTAGATTTACTTAAAGCAAAGCGACTAAAAGGCTGCCCAGTTTGCGTCATGCCTTCTAATATTCTTGCTGAAGCAGTGAGTTGTGGATTGTTGATTAAGGTCATCTGCTGCTCTAACGCTGCACAATAAGGTTTATCAACAGCCTCATTATCGAGAATATTACAAACGGGGCGCATCGACTCTAAAATTTCCATCGCCCAATCCTGCAAGCCTATAGATTGGCCAGCTTTTTGCAATTGCAGACCCGGCTTTCTACCCTCATTAGCGACTGATAACTGATTAGCATTATTAATCTGATGATCTTGATCTGAATTACTAGGACTGTCTTTGAGTAAACAGGTCAATAACAGTGCCTCTATAAAGCGAGCCTTGCCTATGTCTATACCAATTGGATTAAATAAATCTAAATCTAAAGAGCGCATCTCAATGTAACGCACGCCTCGACGACTCAAGGCTAAGGTTGGCTTTTCACCAGAGTTAATGATTTGCTTAGGACGTATCGTGCTATAAAACTCATTTTCAATTTGCAGAATATTACTATTAAGCTGACGATATTCCCCCGCCACCTCTACACCAATCTTTTCGTAATCTGGATAGGGCGTAGCGATAGCATCACCTAAGCTTTTTACATAGCCCGACAAGGAGTTGTAATCAATTTTTAGATCAGCTTGGTTTTTACTTTTATAACCTATATCACTCATGCGTAATGAGGTTGCATAAGGATGATAAAGTGTACCGTTATCGAACTCTTCAAATTGCTGCATTAATTCTGGACGACTTTTAAAGAAGTTTTTACAAATAGCCGGAGACGCGCCAAATAAATACAGAATTAACCAGCCTAAGCGCTGAAAGTTTCTGATTAAACCAAAGTAAGCTTCAGAGGTAAACGCTTCCACACTAAGCTGACTAGACTCTTGTCGATGTAATTCAATTAACAAGGGCTCAGGTACGGAGTAATTAAAATGAATGCCGGCAATCGCCTGCATGGTTCTACCATAACGGTGCCATAAACCATGCCGATAAACATGCTTCATACGCCCTATATTAGAGCAACCATATTCAGCGATGGGTATACTTTCATCACCATCGATACCACAAGGCATACTGGCATTCAGCAATATTTCATGATCTAAATGCTCATAAACATACTGATGCACCTGATGTAAAGTAGCCAAGGTATCTTGAACATCGGCAAACGGAGGCGTAATCAGTTCAATTAACGCTTCTGAATAATCGGTGGTTATGGTCGGATGGGTTAGTGCAGAACCTAAAGCTAAAGGATGAGGCGCTTGGGAGATTAAACCATCATTAGCAATACGTAGACTTTCTTTTTCTATGCCTTTAAGTCCTCCACAAAGCAAGCTCTGACGATCATTAGCCAGAATTTGTGCAAGACGGGGCATAAGCTGATTGTTAAATTGAGTCATAGAGTGGGCTAGTGTTCGCTGCTGTCCTGTATAATCGCCGTATTATAGAGGGTTTACCTCATTGAAGACATATTATCGTAGCGAGGCAATAACAGTGGACACCAAGCCCCTAGAAATACTTAAGGCTGTTTTTGGTTATGATAGTTTTCGTGGCCAACAACAAGAAATCATTCAACAGCTTCTAACTGGCCAAGATGCCCTAGTCTTAATGCCTACCGGCGGCGGTAAATCATTATGTTACCAGATCCCCTCCATTATCCTTCCCGGCGTAGGTATTGTTATTTCCCCACTGATTGCCTTAATGCAAGATCAGGTCAGTGCCTTGTTACAACTGGGTGTTAAAGCGGCCTTTTTAAACTCCACTCTTTCATCAGAAGCAACCAGACGAATTGAACAACAGCTACTTAATAATGAACTTGATTTACTGTATATCGCACCAGAAAGATTAACAGCAGCTCGCACCGCCGCCTTATTCTCACGCATACACATTGCCTTATTTGCTATTGATGAAGCTCATTGTGTGTCGCAATGGGGACATGATTTTAGAAGCGATTACTTACAGCTCTCAATGCTGCATGAACAATATCCTAGTATTCCTCGAATTGCCTTAACGGCCACCGCTGACGAAAAAACTCGCCAAGAAATTATTCAACGCCTGCAGTTAGAACAAGCACCACTTTACCTTAGTGGTTTTGATCGCCCCAATATTCGTTACCGCATCGTTCAGAAACAAAATGCAAGACAGCAATTAATCGCCTTTATTGAAGCCGAACATAGCGGCGATGCCGGCATCGTTTATTGCTTATCCCGTAAAAAAGTCGATGAAACGGCGGAATGGCTACGGTCTAAAGGCATTAAAGCTTTAGCCTATCACGCCGGTATGCCTAGTGATTTACGAGCCTTGCATCAACACCGTTTTCTAATGGAAGACAGCTTAGTCATCGTCGCGACTATTGCCTTTGGTATGGGTATCGATAAACCCAACGTGCGCTTTGTGGCGCATTTGGATTTACCTAAAAGTGTTGAGGCTTATTATCAAGAAACCGGCAGAGCAGGCCGAGATGGCTTAGCCGCCAATGCTTGGATGGCTTATGGTTTACAAGATGTTATTACCTTGCGACGTATGCTAGCGGATTCTAACGCTGATGCCGCTCATAAACGATTAGAACTGCATAAACTCGACGCCATGCTGGCACTCTGTGAGCAAGTCCATTGTCGCAGGCAAGCTTTACTAGCGTATTTCGGCGATCATCTTGAGCAACCTTGTAATAATTGCGACACTTGCTTAGAAACGGTTGAAACCTGGGATGGCACTTTAGCCGCACAACAAGCGCTCTCGTGTATCTACCGCACTGGCCAACGCTTTGGCGTAGGCTATCTCATTGAAGTCTTACGAGGCAAAGCCACTGAACGTATTATTAATGCCGCCCATGATAAACAATCTACCTTTGGTATCGGCAAGGAACTTGATGAGCAGCAATGGTCTTCTGTATTTAGACAATTAGTCGCTAGAGGCTTAGTGGAAGTTAATTTTGAACACTTTGGCATCTTACAACTCACCGATAGCTGCCGTCCCATCTTGCGCGGCGAACAACAACTCATATTGCGTAAAGATATCAAACCTGAGAAAAGTAAATTAGGTAAGAAAACTTCAAGCCAATCTACACACGCCACCAGCAATACCGAACTTTGGGATGCTCTGCGCGCCAAGCGCCGTGAAATTGCTGACGAGCAAGATATACCGCCTTATCTAATTTTTCATGATGCAACGCTAATGGCCATGCTTGAAACTAAGCCTGCCAACCATCAACAATTGGCCTTAATATCAGGCGTCGGTGTCCGTAAACTAGAACTTTACGGTGATCAATTTTTAGCCGTTATCAGCAACTTTTCTAGTCATAATCATGCGATAACCGATACCGTAACAGAATCAGTCAACTTATTCAGACTAGGTTACAACGTAGCGCAAGTCGCTCAAAAAAGAGCGCTAAAAGAAGAAACAATCTATAACCATCTTTCGCAAGCACTAGAACAAGGCCAGCTAAAATTAGACGATGTTATCGACTTGCCAAAACAGGAGATTAAACAGATAGAAGACGTGCTGCTCAGCTTGCCTGAAGAGCAACGAAACACCCTAAAGCCGGTATATGAAGCCTTTGATGGGCAATATAGTTATGGTGTCTTGCGTTGTGTTAGGGCGGCTATGTTGGGTTAAAAGTTAATGGCTTGCATAGCTTTTATTATTGACTGCACAAGTTGGACGGGTAGGATGGGCAAAGGCCGCGCCGTGCCCATCCTACTATTGCGCTACGCCAAATTCATTAAGTCCAAAAACATCAAGTAATGCTCGATTAATTGATTGCTATCTGAATCCAATAAAACAAAACCCTGTCTCTTATAAAAATCGACGGCTTCGCTTTTAGCATCAGTTACAACAAAACGACAACCAACATTTTTCGCTACTTTGTCTTTTATCGTCGCAACTGCATAATCAACCAGTGTCGAACCAATACCACTGTTTCTATAGCGATTATCGACTGCCAGTCGTGCGATTTTAACAGCAGGTAAAAATTCGTAATGATTAGCATGACTACAATCAGCTAAGTCATAGACATTTTGTAGGTCTATCTCACTACAGGTCAATGTTACAAAACCAATGATGTTCTTTTCTGCAGTAACCGCAACATAGGTTTGCGCGATACTAGACTGCTGGAATTGTTTAGCTTGTTTTTGCAAAAAAGTTTTTAATGGCAAAAATGACTGATTGCCAATCTTGAAGTTCTGAACGGTATCTGATGCTTCTAACTTACGAATAAAATAATCTGAATCAAACATTGCGTTTGAGTTTAAAGACTTCGCCCTTGTTAATTTTTTCGCTAATGTCACGACCACGCGCCAAAGCAGCTAATGCCAAAGGGTTAGCCTTATCTTCATTCATATGCTGGATAAAACGTGCTGCGTCTTTGCCGCTTAATTCTACACGGCCAAATGTACTGCTTTTAATTGCCATGTTATTGATACCTTTAAAATTAATAAATTAATAAGGGGCAGAGTATATAAATTAAGTGTGACTATGTACAACAAAATTAAATAATTATCTACTGGCGTTTATTAGCAAGTAGCCTCGACAAAACGCAGTGGAATCGAGGAAGTCGCAGCGCTTTAAACCCTAGCTTCCGCCTTGCTAGATCGAGACTACTTGCTAATAATTCTGATGGATTTTTCTAGCTAGCGGTTAAACTAACTTATGCCGCCTCAGTTTCGATGCAATCCCCATTCAATAAAAAATAAATACTATGTCTGTAACCCTTAACCTAAACACTATCCGTCAACGCGCCAGCGCATTCTCTAAGGCGTTTGAGGGTGTCACCTCAGAAAAAGAGCGCGATCAAGATTTTATGCGCGGATTTTGCAAAATATTTGGCATTAACCCCAACCGTATTGACTGGCAATACAAGGTTAAGGAAACCGACAAAGCCAGCAAAAAATCCACGACAACCTTCATCGATGGTGTCTTGCGCGGCATGCTGTTGATGGAGATGAAGTCAGCCGGTAAAGACCTGGATGATGCTTACCTCCAAGCCAGTCGCTACGCAAGTTTGATGAACGAACAAGACCGGCCCGATTATATTCTGGTCAGTGATTTTGCCAACCTGCACTTATACAACCGCCTGACCGGTGCGCCACGTATCTAGCTTAAACTGGCCGACTTAGCGCAACAAATAGAACCGTTTCTGTTTTTGGCAAACTATGAAACCATCGCCATTGAACAGCAGGTGCATATCAACAAAGAAGCCGCCGAAACCATGGCCAAATTGCATGATGCGCTTAAAGCCACCGGTTACAACGGCAAAGATTTGGAAACCTATCTGGTGCGTTTGTTGTTTTGCCTGTTTGCGGAAGATACCGGCTTGTTTGGTGAGAACGGTGTGTTTCTCGATTATCTGGTTAATCATACCCATAAAGATGGTTCAGATTTACACGGTAGCTTGATGTCTTTGTTTGACACCTTAAACAAGCCGGATGACAGCTATTTACAGGACTATCCAAATTATACCGGTGTTAAACGCTTAAAAAACTTGCCCGAGCATCGCGCCAAGTTTCCTTATATCAACGGCCAACTGTTTGCCGGCACCTTGGCCGAATGTTGTTTTGACGAAGCCGCCAGAAAAACCCTGATTGACTGCGCCAACTTGGATTGGAGTAACATCAGTCCGGCTATTTTCGGCTCCTTGTTTCAAGCCATCATGCACTTTGAGGACGAAGCCGCTGCCGCCAAAAGTAAAAAACGCCGTGAGTTTGGTGCCCATTACACCAGTGAAGAAAATATTCTTAAAGTGATCAATCCCTTGTTTATGGATGACTTGCGTAAGGAATTTGCTAAGTGCGGTAAAACACCCGCCAAGTTAGGCGCTTTTCATAATCGTTTGGCCGCCCTTAATTTTTTTGATCCGGCTTGTGGTTGCGGAAACTTCTTGGTTATTGCTTACCGCGAATTGCGCCTATTAGAGCTGGAAGTTATTCAGAAACTATTTGGTAAAAACCTGACCGCCCAGTTGGATGTTGATACGCTCATCCGTTGCAATGTCGATCAATTTCACGGTATCGAAATAGACGACAGCGCCGCGCAAATTGCCACAGTCGCGTTATGGCTGACCGATCATCAAATGAATACCAAGGTGCAAAGTCTCGGACTTTATTACCACCGTATTCCCTTGGTAAAAAAAGCCAACATCGTTCGCGCCAATGCCTTGCGGATTGACTGGAATGACGTGATTCCCGCTGAACAGTGTAGTTTTGTGATGGGTAATCCGCCGTTTGTGGGTTACAGCTATCAAAGCAAAGATCAGAAAACCGATCTTGCCACTGTGTTTAAAGGTATGAACGGCGCGGGTGTTTTGGATTTGGTGGCTGCTTGGCATATTACCGCAGCGCGTTATATTCAGGCCAATCCTAAAATCCCCGTTGCCTTTGTGTCCACCAACAGTTTGACCCAAGGCGAACAGGTCGCCATTTTGTGGACTGAGTTATTAAAACTCAATATCAAATTGCATTTTGCGCACCGCACGTTTCGCTGGAGCAACGAAGGCAAAGGCGTAGCCGCTGTGCATTGTGTGATTATGGGTTTTCATCACTCACCTGATCGGGTCGGGGTAACGGGATTGCGCCCGCTACCTCTCCCACACCACCGGTAATGCGGTTTTCCGCAACGGCGGTTGAGTCCTACAGTTTATGCTGTAGAGAGTTCTGATGGTACATATAAGCC
>TBL_comb47_HYPODRAFT_10002039_pt1 | contig 25364 bp, 20 predicted proteins | sample TroBogypolimnion_40_FD_10682 | JGI IMG/M metagenome (IMG submission 10682)
CTCTGCTGGTCATGGGTTCACTACGGCGGGGATTCACATCGTTGGGGCTAGTTCTACGGGTGGTTGCTGGACGTTGAATTTTTATGGAGGTCGGTCCAAATGGTGCGCGGGTGCTGGGCTATCAGTTGACAACACCAATAGTGCATCCAACAACAACTTAAAATTCTTCGGTACTTCATTTTATGGTAATTCGGGCCTGGGGATTGATGACCGGGGCGGCGCCCATCGAATTTATCATACCTACGTTGAAAACAATGTGGGTGGTGGACTCAAAACCGCCAATCTTCAGGGCATGGATTTATGCAGCTATTTCGAGGGTAACTCTGTATTTGACGTGCAACTCGGATCTAACACCTCATCCGCATTTGTCCATGGAAGTTATTTTCAGGGATACGATGCTAACCATCAGATGGTGCAGTTAGCGAACGCCTTCAATTGCACCGTGACTAACTGCCAGATCAATTTTTCAGGGGCATCTATCGGCGCTGGTTGCACAGGGGGTATCGGCATCTATTGCAATGCGGGGTCGACTGGGAACACTTTGGGCCCGCTCACATTCAATCAGAATACTTCAGCCACGGGAAACTTCTTAACAGGTGGATCTGTCACCAGTGTCCTAGCTTCCGACTTCAGTGGTTCTACTCCCTATGCATTCACTCAAAGGTTCGGAAGGATGGTCGGTGAGGCTAATGGGGCAACAAGCGCCCCTGGAGACCTACGCCTGACCTCTCTCGATTCCAACTCATCCATCCGAGACTTCTCTTTGGCGATGAACCGAACCGTGTTTGGCGACTTCGGACTCTACCAAAGTGCGGCAAAAAATGGTGATCCTCTCTCATCTGGGTACACCCGAATGTATTTTGGAGCACTGAATGGATCCAACGGCGGCGCTATTCGAAGCGGTTCGGGTGTTCCTTCGGGCGGACTGACGGGCGATATCTACTTCCGGAATGACACCCCGGGGACGTCACTCCAGCGCGTTTATATCAACAACGCTGGGACTTGGGTTGGCATTCTGTAGGCGACACTTGCCTGAATCGGATAGAATGGACCCAAAGCGCTTCCAATCATCGGGATCCTACAACCATTCGGAGAATTCGCCATGAAACAACAATTAATTGATTTAATCAAAGAGGCACTTTCTAATTCTCCATTCAGGGGATACTGTTTCCCTCGATTTGCTTACAACTTTACTGCCCCTCAATTGTGCTTCCTTTGCCAATGCATTAACGACACCGGTAAGGTTGAAGGTGCAATTGCCGAGATTGGATGCGCCAGAGGAGATTCAACCGTTTTCCTTAACAAGTATATGGATGCTCAAAACATTCAAAAAAAATATTATGCACTGGATACGTTTTCTGGTTTTGTTCCTGAAGACATACAATTTGAAATAAAAAATAGAGATAAATCCCCGGATCACTATAGTGGTTTCAAAGGGAACAAGAAAAAATGGTTCGATGGAACAATGAAAGAAAATAATATTTCTCGTGTTCAATCAATTGAAGCAGATGTAAATAAATTCGATCTTACAAGCTTGGGGCCACTTTCCTTTGTCTTGTTGGATGTAGATTTGTATCGGCCTATGAAAAAGGCATTACCTGAACTTTATAAAATATTGAATAAAAATGGAATCATTGTGGTAGATGATTGTGACAATGAAAACATTCATTGGGATGGAGCAGATCAAGCGTATAGAGAATTCATGAACGAAATTGGCCAACCTCTCAAAATAATTTACGGAAAACTCGGAATTATTGAAAAACAAATATAATTTGATTATCGGCGGCCCTCAGCCGCCCCATCCAGGCCACCGTCACGCTTAGCCAGGGTGGTCCCCTCATCGGGCAGGGGGATATGCCGATGGCGGCTCACGCCTGAGCCCGGGGGCTCCAGGAGGACCGCATTGCGAATTCAGGGGCGATTATCAACACTTACCGGTCATGACGTTCACTTAAAAATGGTGTGTGGACCGAACAAGGCAAAGCCCCGAAATCTAGTGGTGACGGGGCTTTGCTTTTGGAGCGGGCGACCAGGATTGAACTGGCGACATTCAGCTTGGGAAGCTGACGTTCTACCACTGAACTACGCCCGCGGGACCTCCAGCTTAGCGCAGTCAGTCACAGGGGGGCTACCCCTTCCCGTGGGTCTTCATCTCCACCAGCCGCTTGGCCTCGCGGCGCAGCAGTTCGGCCACGTTGCGGTCCTTGATGAGCAGCTTCATGTCGCTTTCATACAGCCGCTTGAAGTGGGTCATGGCCACGGGCAGGGGGGTGCGGGGATTCATGACCAGGGCCTTGGTGATGGGGTATTTCTTCATCCACTCGCGGCTGTTGGAGATGATCCGCAGCACTTCCTCGTTCACGGTGCGCATCTGGGCGATATAGGCCACTTCGCCTTCGGTGATCCGGCCGTTCCGGATGACGTTGACCTGGATGAGGCGGTTGGACTCGCGGATGAGGAGCGTTCGCTCCTCCTTGCCGCCCTTGATGGCGAGCATGATCTTCTGGTTGGTGGTGAGCTTCATCACCCGCTGGGTGAGGGTGAGGTTGATCTCCTGGCCCTGGTCATCCACCGGGGGTTTCTGCGCCAGCAGCCGGCGCTCGGCCGCCACCTCCTCGGGCTCGTCCTCGGCTTCGGCCTCCTCCTTCGACTTCTCCTTGGGGAGAGGGAGTTCCGACCAGGCCCGGTCGAGGCGGCCAGCCTCCACCTCGTCGATGATCTCCAGGCGTTGCTGCTTCACTTCCTCTGGGATCAGTCGGAGGACATCGAAGCGGAACTCGTTGACGCGCCGCTTGATGACGTATTCCCCCTCCGGATGCTCCTCCAGGAGGTCCAGGATCCTGGGGCGCTCCATCCACAGCACCTGGTTGTTCAGCACGATCTCGAGCACGGCCCCAGGCAGGCTGGGCACCGAGGCCTCGACAATGGCAGAGGTGAGGGACGGATTCAGGAGCACCGCCTCCAACAGGGCGGGCTCCTTGCGGTGGCAGAGCACCAGCTCCAGGGGGGTCGGCGGCTCGATCGCGTCGGCCAGGACGCCCGACAGGAGCGATTCCGGCATGGTCGCGAAGAAGTCGAGGGCCCGCTTCGTGTAGGGGGTTTCCTTCAGGCCCGCATGGGCCAGGGCGAACAGCAGGTCCCGGGTGGGCACGGGGAGGCCGCCCCCCACCAGGGCCATGACCATAGGCTCAGGCAGCCCGCCCTGGAGAAACCGCTCGACAATGGGGTGCATGCTCATGGCTTGGTTCCGTCCTCGTCATCACCGGGCACCGGTGCCCCTTCGGGCAGTTCTGGAAGGGCGGGCCTGAGCCAATGCCCTTCCTCATCGAACTGGCCAGTCCACGGCTCCCCGACACTCTGGCCGTGGACGATGCGGCGGCCGGCCACCTCCACATTGACCACCCCGGCATTGTCGAGCCGGAGGGTGAAGGGCCCCTTGACCCGTAGGCGCCAGGGCTCCGAGACCCGGAGCGTCCGCACCAGGCGCGGCCCTCCGGCATCTGTCTGGGGTTCAATGTTCACCTCGCAGGTGTCCATGACCCGAAGGCTGACCAGGGTTCCCTGGTCATTCAAGGGGGCCTCGGGCAGGAGCTCGCCAAGGACCGGATAGGGGGAGGCGGAAGGCGCCGGGGGAGGTGGCAGGGTGGGCCTGGTGAGCACCGCCAGGTAGCTTGGCGGCGGCTTGCGGCCCAGGCTGGGGCCTGGCACGACCAGCCAGAGCAGCACCAGGACCGAGACGGCCGTCAGGACCCCCATGACCACCCGCTCGAGCCGTTCCTGCCGGGGATCAGGCGGTTCCAGTTCCTGTACGCCAGGGACGATTTGGAAGGCTCCGGTGTGGTACTCGAGATCCACGTCCAGACGGGCGGCCAGCTGGCGGGCCAGGGGCCTGGGCCGCCCGGGCGGCAGCGCATCCCAGTGGTCCCCCTCGATGGCCTCGAGGTGCCGCAGTGGAAGCTTCAGCTCCCTGGCCAGCTCCTCCAAACGGAGTCCCCTGGCCTCGCGGGCCCGCCGGATCAGCTGACCGACCGATTCTTCCTCAGTCATCCGGCCCACCCCACGGGCAGTTCCTTCAGCAGCCTGGCCAGCTGTTCGCGCCGCTCGCCCCGGTTGAGCCGGCGATCATCCAGGCTGCCCCGGTGGGCCATGGTGTCCGAGAGGGTGCCCTGCAGGTCGTCCGGGGTGACGAAGTCCCGGTCCTGGAGCCAGGCCTCGGCCTGGGCGAGCGCCAGCCAGTGCTTGGCCGCGCGGCTCGAGCAGAACCCCCCGCCGGCGCGGATGCGCTCCACCATCCGTTCGACATAGTCCAGCACCGCTTCGGCAACCTTCACGACGCGTACCGCCTCGCGCGCCTGGCGCCACCCCTCCAGATCCAACACGGGCGAGAGCGTGTCCAGCCGCTCGGCGCCTGCCTCCCCCGTGAGAATGCGCCGTTCCGCCACCCGGTCCGGGTAGCCCAGGTGGATGGTGCAGGAGAAGCGGTCCAGCTGGCTCTCGGGCAGGGGGAACGTCCCGGCGTGGTCCAGCGGGTTCTGGGTGGCGATGACGAAGAAGGGCTCGGGCAGCTTGTGGGTGCTTCGGTCCAGGGTGACCTGCCCCTCCACCATGGCTTCGAGCATGGCGCTCTGGGTCTTGGGGCCGATGCGATTCAGCTCATCCAGGAGCAGCACATGGCAGAACACGGGACCGGGCTGGAAGCGGAAACTCTCCTCCTTCGCATCCCAGAGGTGGACCCCCAGCAGGTCCGAGGGCAGCAGGTCGTTGGTGCCCTGGACGCGCTGGAAGCTGCCGCCGAGGATGCGGGACAGCCCCTTGGCCAGGGTGGTCTTCCCCACGCCCGGGAGATCCTCCAGCAGCACGTGGCCACCGGCCAGCATGGTCGCAAAGGCCCGCCGGACCTGCGCTTCCTTGCCCACCACCACGGACTGGAGCGCGGTGAGCCCGGCCCGGGCCGCCGGGCGGATTCCCTCCAGGCTGCGGGTCGGAGGGACGAGGATGGGTGGGACCTGAGTCATGGGGCCTTCCACGGCTGCCTGCTTTCTCCCTCGACCGCACGCTCCATCGCGGTGCGCTCCCGCTCACCCTTCGGGCTTGCGGAGGTGGAGTCTCTATCTTCAAGAGGAATGCCATGGTCCCGCAAGCGCTGAGCCAGGGTCCGGACGGTCAGGGCCAGGGCCTCCGCAGCCCGGGGCAGATCCCCGGCGGCCTCGGTCAGGGCCTGGCGCAGCAGCTTGGCTTCGGCGGACCGCACCACAACCCTGAGCATGCCGTCCAGGCTGCCGGCCTCGGGCCAGGGCAGACACAAGGGGAGCGGCCTGCCCCAACCCCAGATCCGCAAAGGTCCGGATGGCATGGCCCTCCGAAAAGAGGAGGGTCCGGCCGAGGAGCACTTCCAGCTCCCGCACATTGCCTGGCCAGGCGTGTTCCAGCAGCTGCCGCTCGGCACCCCGATCCAGCCAGGGCGCGGGACGGCTCTCCCGCCGGGCGGCCACCTCCAGCAACTGGCGGGTCAGGGCCAGCAGGTCCTCCCGTCGTTCCCGCAGGGGAGGCACCGGCAGTTCCAGGGAACCCAGGCGCTCCGCGAGGACCGGAGGGAGCACCCCCTCGGGGTCGACGCTTCCCATCCAGGCGAGACGGCGGCCGGCGCCACTGTCCATGGCCCTTGCCAGGGGAAGCACGGCGGCCTGTGAGAGGTGTTCCAGCCCTGGGACGAAGAGGCTGCCCCCCTCCAGCAGCTGGAGGGTCCGCGGGTCGGGGCCTTCGGGCCCCAGGGTGGCCGCCGGCAGGCTCAGGTAGGGCGCCGCGGGGTGGCGCAGGACGTGGAGGCGACGGGCACAGCGCTCCCGGCCGGACCCGCGTTCGCCGCGGAACAGGACGGACAGAGGTGAAGCCGCAGCCTGGCGCAGCGCCGCCTCCAGGGCCTGCATGGCCGGGCTGTGGGCGACCCAGGCCTCGGCGGGATCCGGGGGCGGCGCCCCCACCAGCGCCCGGAGACGGTCGAGGAGGGCCAGGAACGTGTCCAGGTCGAAGGGCTTGGGAAGGAAGTCGTCCGCCCCCAGCCGCATGGCCTCGACGATATCGCTGGGTTCTCCGAAGGCGGACATCAGCACCACTCGCAGGCGGGGGTTGAGGCGCCGTGCCCGGCGGATCAGTTCGAGGCCGTTCATGCCAGGCAGGCGGAGGTCCGTGACCAGCACGTGGAAGGACTGGGCCTCCATGGCCCCCAGGGCCTCCTGGGGATCCGCCACGGCCTTCACCTTCCAGACCGTTCCTTCCAGCGCCTGGCTCAGCAGCCGTCGGAAACTGTCCTTGTCCTCGACCAGTAGGAGGTCCATGGGAAGAAACTAGCAGCTATCCAGGCTCAGTCGACCCCGCCGCAGCCTTCGATGAAACGCCGGCTCTGGGCTTCGGCTTGGGCGTCGAATAGCGCCAGGCCCTCCACCAGGCGGAGGCCCGCATTCCGGGCCCAGATCGCGAAGGCCGTGTCCTCCTTGTAGATCCACTCCACAGCCCAGCGGGCGCTGGGCCGGGCCGCCTCCAGCAGGTCCGGGAATGGCACGGGCTCCAGGGCGGACATGCCGAGGCTCGTGGCCTGGACCACGCCCACCGGCCCGAAGGGCCGCCACCGCCTCCGCCGTCGAGGGGGATCGCCGCGAAACCTGAAGCACGGCCCGCCCGGCCCCCCCCAGGACCTCGCGGCTGGTGCGGGCCACGCCGCCCTCCCCCAGCAGGAGGACGGGGCCGGGTTCCAGCTCCGAGAGGGCCTGTTCCAGGGCCTCGGCATCAGTGTTGGCTCCCTGCCAGGGCTCGCCGGGCCGCCGCCGCCAGAGGGTGTTGAGGGGACCCACCAGGCCGAGGGCCTCCGGCAGCGAAAGCTTCAGAGGTGCCGTGATGCTCAGGCCCAGGACGCCGAGCGCATCCAGGGCCTCCCCGGCCTCCTCCGCGTCCGCGCAAAGCAGGGGCAGGTAGACCAGGTCCTTCAGGGCGTACTGGAAGCGCGGATTGTGGAAGGCCGGCCCCCGGGAATGCAGGACCGGGTCGCCGATGACCCCGCAGAGGCCGCAGCCCGCGTGGAGCTTGGCGGCGCGCCAGGCCCGGAGGACCGACAGGGGCAGCTGGCCCGGGGCGGCTGGAGGCCCGTCGTCGGGCGCCGCGTAGGTGAAAGCCCCGCCCCAGACCGCCTGGAGGGCCCGGCTGGGGAGGCCCTTGGGGCCCATGAGGAAGGCCGACAGCCGGGTGCCGTGGTCCCGAGCCCAGGCCAGTGCCCCCCGGAGACGGCCGTTGTCGCCCAGTCGCCCGGCCCAGCCCACCCACTTGAAGGCCTCGCCATCGGGCAGCGATGAGAGGCGCGCCTCCAGGTCGAAGACACCCGGTGCCACGTGGATGGACCGCAGCAGCCGCACATGGGTGCGGGCCGCCTGGATGTCGGCGGGGATGGGCAGGTCCCATTCCAGGTCCATCCAGGCGGGCCTGCCCCGGAGCGCCCGGGTCAGGTGCGCCAGGCGCCCCGCCTCGTCCTCGTCCGGCCAGCGCCCGCCCTCGGAGGCCCGGCGGCAGGTCACGAGGCAGCGGCGCTTCAGGGCGTCCACCAGGGCTTCCGGATCCAGCCCCGGGAACAGATCCAGCCGCAGTTCCGGAAGGGCGTCCTCCCCGAGGCCCTTGGCGCAGGCCAGGGCGGCCTCCCACTCGGAGTGGGACAGGGTCACGAGGTGGAACGGCAGAGGGCTCATGGGGCAGATGTCCAGGTGGACCCATTATGCCGCGCTGAGGGCCTGGGCCGGTCCAAGGCCGGGGGCAGGTGGCTAGCTGGGCCGGATGGCCCCGGGACCCACCACAGGCGGCCTCAGAATGGGCGGCTCATTGCGGTGCACCCCTGGCTCCTGGGCCTCCGACACACGCGCCATGAGCGCCTTGGCGGCCTTGCCCCGAAGTCGGATCAGCCGCCCTCCCCGTCCCAGCCGGAACTGGGTCGGGCTGAGGAAGGCCCACCAGGCCTCCCTGGGTGCCTTCTCCAGCAGCACCTCGGCCCAGGGGATCGAGGCCGGCCCCTTCCAGAACAGGGGCTGGAAGGGGAAGGGCTCCTTCAGGTGCAGGCAGCGCCGCCCGAACTGGATGGACATGGGGCAGTGCCCACGAAAGGCACCGAATTCCACCTGCTGCCAGCCGAGCTTCCGCTCGATGGGATCGTTCGGGTCGGCGGGCCAGTCCCGGTACATGGCATCGATCCCCATCAGGTGGTTCGTGAGCCAGGTGCTTCCCAGGAAGACCACCGGCACGAAGAAGAAGAGGAAGGCCACGGGAGGGTTCCCCGGCTTCGAAAGCAGCACCAGGAGATCCATCAGGGCCTCCCCTTCTTCTTGGCGGCCTGCCAGGCCGCCTCCATCTGCTCGAGGTCACGGTGAGCCCACCCGCCGGCGGCGCGGGCATCGTCCTCGACGGCGGCAAAGCGGCTCTTGAAGCGGATCATCTGGCGCCGCAGTGCGGCGTCCGGATCCACGTCCTTCTTGCGGGCCCACTGCATGAGGCTGAACAGCACGTCCCCGAACTCTTCCTCCACGCGGACCGGATCGGATTCGGCCTGCAGTTCGGCCACCTCCTCCTTCACCTTGTCGAGGACCCCCTCCAGGTCGGGCCATTCGAAGCCCACCTTGGCACAGCGGCGGCCGATCTCCAGGGCCTCGTCCATGGGGGACAGCGTGGGCGGAATGCCCTCCAGCAGCCGCGGTTCACGCTCGGGCCCGAGGCCCTTCTCGTCGCGCTTGATGGCCGCCCAGTTGCGGAGCACGTCGCCCGCGCCCTCGACGGCCACCTCGCCGAACACGTGGGGATGGCGGCGCACCAGCTTTTCCACGACCGTCCTCTCGACCTCGTGGAGATCCCATGCCCCGCGGTCCGCCGCCAGCTGGGCGTGGAAGGCCACCTGCAGCCAGAGGTCGCCCAGCTCTTCACAGAGGTGGGCCTCCGTGGTCGCATCGCCTGGATGGTGGGCCGCCAGCGCTTCGAGCACCTCGGCCGCCTCCTCGCGCAGGTAGCGGGCCAGAGTCTGGTGATCCTGCTTCAGGTCCCAGGGACAGCCTGTCTCCGGATTCCGGAGCGTGGACATCACGGCGCGGAGGGTGGTGGGTTCCATGCCTTGAGGGTACCCGAACCAAGGTCAGTTCCTCAGGAAGGCAGCGCCTCCAGGATCGCCTTCGCGAAATCCGCAAGGGAGGGATCCCGGGCACCCATGACGAGGATCAGGTCGCCCGCCTTCGCTTCGGCCACCAGGCGACCGGCCAGCCACTCCCGCGAGGGCGCAAACGCGGCGACCACGCCCCGGGCGGCGATGTCCCGGACCACCTCCCCACTGCTGATATCCCGGGTGGCGGTGCCCCCGGCGTAGAAGACCTCCAGGAACCAGAGGCGGTCCCGGGGCGCCAGTTCCGCGGCGAAGGCCTCCACGAAATCCCCCCGGAGGAACCTGAGGGGGCCGAACCCGTGGGGCTGGAAAACCGCCAGGATGCGTCCGCCCCCGGCCTGCACCCGGAGATGCGCTGCGCGGATGGAGGCCGCCACCTTGGCAGGGTTGTGGCCGAAGTCATCCACCACGGTCACCCCGCCCCGGGTGCCCAGCACCTGGAAGCGCCGCGCCACGCCCCGGAAGGCCCCCAGGGGGCCCACCATGGCCGCCAGGGGCACACCGAGGGCTTCGCAGGCGGCCATGGCCGCCAGGGCATTCTCCACGTTGTGCTGGCCCGGCACCGGAAGCCGGCAGGGCAGGCCCCGCACCAGGAAAGAGGACCCCTCCGGTCCAAGGTCCAGGCTCTCGGCACGGAGATCCACCCCCTCGCCAACTCCGAAGACCGCCGCGCCCGGGGCGAATTCACGCAGGTTCCCGGCCTCGCCCACGACAGCCCTCTCCCGCACCTGGTCCCGAAAGGCACGGAACATCTCGGCCACGGCGTCCATCTCCTTGTGGTCCCGCTGCAGGTTCAGCAGCACACCCACGGCCGGATGGTAGCGAACGACAGAGCCGTCGCTCTCGTCGGCCTCCACCACCAGCAGGTCCGAGGCCCCCGCCCAGGCATTGCCCCAGAGCCCCTCCCGCTGCAGGGACACCAACTCCCCGCCCGTGATGACCGAGGGATCCAGCCCCGCGCCCCGCAGGATTTCGAAAGCCATGGCCACGGTGGTGGACTTGCCGCTGGTACCGGTCACTGCCAGGGTGCGGTACCGCGCCACGAGATGGGCCAGCAGGTCCGAGCGGTGCAGCACCGGCAGGCCCAGGCGCCGGGCCGCCGCCACATCAGGCACCTCCTCTTCCACGGCCGTGGACACGATGAGGGCCGAGCAGTCGCCTTCCAAACCTACGCCATCCTGGGGATGGATCACCACGCCCAGGGCTTCCAGCTGGGCCCTGGCCCCGGGCCGCTGGCCCCGGTCGAAGCTGCGGTCACTGCCGCTGGCCCGGCCCCCTTTCATCACCACGAATTGGGCCAGGGCGCTCATGCCGCTGCCCGCGACCCCCGCGAAGTGAAGCCGCCCGAGGCCCAGGCCATCGCCGGACAGCTCTTCGGCGAGGAGCACGGGATCGCCGGACGAGACGCGCTCGAACAGGGCGGCCACGTCCGCATTGGAGAGGCGCACACAACCATGGGAGACGGGCTGACCGAGCTGCAGCTCCTGGTTGGTGCCGTGCAGGTAGATGAACCGTTCCCGGGAATCCCGCCCGGGCCCCCGGTTCCAGCCATCCTCGAGCCCATCCAGGGTCAGCACCCGGGTGAGGATCAGGTCGTCCTCCCGCGGCTCGCCTCGCCACACCTCCCCCGTGGCCACGCGGCTGCGGAAGACGGTCCCAGGTTCCGCCCCGGCCCCGATGCACGCGTGAATGCGGTGCCAACCCGTGGGGGTGCGATGGGAATTCTCCTCGCAACCCAGGCCGTTCTTCGCAGTGGAGACGCTGGCCTCGAACACCAGGCTCCCGTCCTCCAGCAGACCCAGCCGCTGGCGGGCAGTGTCCACCACGAGGACCCGCTCCCGGGAGTCCAGGGCGGGGGCGCCGATGCGACCGCGGTTCGCCTGGAGCAGGGCGCGGTAACGGGCGGCGAGGACGGGATCAAGCATCAGGAGGCTCCGGTGTCACAATGAATGTTCCCATCAAGATCCTCATCAAGGAGCCCATGAAGAACCAGCCCTTTCCCAAGCGCCTGTCCTTCAGCCTGCAGGGGATCCGCACGGCCTGGAGACTGGAGGCCAGTTTCCGATTCCAGAGCATGATGGCCCTGGCGGTGGTGGGCCTGCTCCTCGGCCTGCGGCCCGCAGCCATCTGGTGGGCCCTGCTGCTGCTGAACTGCGGCCTGGTGCTGGCGGCCGAGCTCTTCAACACAGCCCTGGAACACGCCCTCGACCACCTGCACCCGGAACTCCACCCAGCCATCAAGGTGTCCAAGGACTGCGCCGCCGGGGCCGTGCTCGTCTTCAGCTTCAGCGCCGTATTGACCTTCCTCGCCTTCCTCTGGTCGATGCTGGTCAAGAGCTCCTAACCAGACCCCGCGGCCTTGTCGGGTTTTGTGATGAGCTCTAAAACTTCATGGCCACGCTGAGCCCGTAGCCTCCGGGCTGGAAGGTGGGCGCGACGGACACGGAGAGCTTGGAGTGGGCATCGGCGCGCAGGGTCTGATTGTAGGCGACCACGGTCTTGCCGACGAAGGTTCCGATGAGCCCACCTGCCACCACGTCGGACAGGAAGTGCTGGCGCTGCTCCATGCGGGCCCCCCCCACCAGCCCCGCGAGTCCGTAGGATACGCAGGATACCCAGGGCTGATCCGCGTGTTCGGCGATGACCGAGGCCAGGGCGAAGGCCTGGGTGGTGTGGCCTGAGGGGAAGGACTCTCCCCCATTCAGGGGATGGAAATCGTGCGTACCCAGGTCCTTGGAAGGCCTGGACCGGCCCACCACTACCTTCAGCGGAATGGTGAGCAGGAGCTGGGCCAGCCCCATGGTCACCATGGTGTCGATGCCCGTGGCCCGCACTTCGGGATCCTTGAAGGCGACACCGGCCACATAGGTGCCCACCGCGATCGCCACGCTGGGCGTGCTGCCCAGGTTCTGCACGGCCTTGGCATCGCGGTCCCAGGAGGCGCTGGCGTGCCTGGCCATGAACTGGACCATGGAGTGGTCCAGCAGCAGGCCTGAGCCCAGCACCGCGGCCGCGCCCAGGCCGGCAGTCGTCCAGTCCGAGCGGTCCCAGCGCGCGGGGGCGGTGACGGCATGCTCGGTATCGTCCAGCAGCAGCCGGGGCAGGTGCCCGAACCGGTCCGGATCGGAGGGTGAATCCATGGACGCCCTTTCAGCCGGCTGTGGGGCCTTGCCCGAACCGCCTGGATCAGGGGCTCCGGCAAACAGGCAGCCAGCGGACAGGAAGAGAGAGACAAGGCTGTGGGTGCGCATGAAGGGGGTCATCTCCGGGAAGCAGAATGAAGGTCTGGCGGTCCAACAGGGACCTGGCTCAAGTCACCTTAGCGGGCCTGTCCGCGAATCCGCGCCTGTATTAACAGGAATTTCTGCCGCCCCGGCGATGCGCCCGGCCAGGGCGCTGGCTGCGACCGTGGCGGGACTGGCCAGCCACATCTGGCCCGGGCCGCTGCGGCCTGGGAAGTTCCGGTTGATGGCACTGATGGTCACCTGGTCCGGGTGGGTGGAGACCCCCGGACCCGCGTTGATGCAGGCCCCGCAGGAGCTGCCCAGCACCACCGCACCCACGGCCTCGAAGGCCGCCAGCCAGCCCTGTTCCACCGCATGGCGGCGCACGTCCTCGCTGCCACACTGCACGAAGAACTGCACCCCCGCCGGGACGCTCCGGCCCTCCCGAACCGCCCCTTGCACCACCTCGAAGGCCCGGCGCAGGTCCTCCCGCTTGCCGCCGGTGCAGCTGCCCAGGTAGGCGATGTGGATGGGAACGATCCGACCCAGGTCCGCCAGGGCCATGCCGTTGCCGGGGTCGCCCGGGCGGGCCAGCATGGGCCCGAGGGCCCCGCAGTCCACCTCCAGGGTGTGCGCGTAGTCCGCGCCCTCATCCCCGCGCATCCAGGACTCCAGGACCAGATCCGCATGCCGGCGTTCCTTCACGAACCGGACCGTCTCCTCGTCCGGGGCGATGAGCCCCGTGAAGCCCCCGATCTCCGCCGCCATGTTCGTGAGGGTGGCGCGTTCGTCCGTGTCGAGGTCCCGCAGGCCCTCACCCATGTACTCGATGACATGGCCGATGGCGCCGCCCTCGCGGATGAGGGGCCGGGCCAGCAAGTGCAGGACGAGATCCTTGGCGGACACGCCCGCCCGCAGCCGTCCCCGCAGCAGCACCCGCAGCGTGGGTGGCACGGTCACGCGCACGTCGCCCGTGACCCAGGCACAGGCGATGTCCGTGGTGCCCACGCCGAAGGCCAGACAGCCCAGGGCCCCCGCATGGCTCGTGTGGGAGTCCGTGCCCACCACCACCTGGCCCGGCAGGGCGTAGCGTTCAGTCATGAGCGCATGGCAGATGCCCTCGCTGCCGCCGCCATCGGGCAGCTCGCCGTGGAGCCGGATCCCGTGTTTCCGGCAGAAGGCTTCCTGGGCCGGTTTCAGGGCCTCGGCTACGCCCAGCAGGCCCATGGCCCGGTGTCCGGCCTGCATGCTGTGGTGGAGGAAGGTGAGGTGATCCCGGAAGGCCAGGATGGAGGCGGGGTCGCGGAGCTGCATGTCAGGTCCCAGGGCCTTCTCCAGGAAGCTCGCGGCCATGGGTGTCACGTACTCGTGGCTGAAGCGCCAGTCCGCCTGCACGAAGAGCCCGTCGCCGGGGCGCACCGCCGGCAGTCCCACCTGCCCCGCCGCCGCATCGACGACCGCATGGCGTGCCAGCAGCTTTTCTGCATAGGTCATGGGCCGCGGCCGGTGGGGCGGCCGCGGCGGTGCCGTGTCGCCGCGGAGCCGAGCGGCGTTGTATGCGAAGAGCCCGCCGCGGCGCACGATCTCGCCGGTGATCGGATCCAGGCCTGCCGTGAATTCGGCCAGGGGAATGGCCTCGCCCCGCCGGATCCGGGGGATCAGGCCGAAGTCGGTGCTCGTGAGCAGCCCCAGGTTCTGGGCGTTCTGCCGGTAGATGCGCTCGAAGCTTTCAGCCACCACCAGGCGGATGCCCGCAGTCTGCTCCGCGTAGGGGCTGGCCTCCCGGCTGCTGCCCTTGCCGCGGCGCCGGCCTGCCACGCTGACGGAAAATCCGCCCCGTCGGACCGCACCTTCCTGGACCGGGAAGGCCTCGCCGCACTTCAACCCGAGGTAGGGGAAGTCGCCCAGCTTTTCATCAAAGTAGTAGCAGATTTGGGCGGGCGTGATCTCATCCGTGCTGATCTGATCCCGCAGGGGACCGGTGTCGGAAGAGTCCAGGTCTTCTCCGTCCAGCTGGCGGAGGATCCGGGCCGGATCCTCCGTAAGGAAAAGCACTCGGCCTTCGAAGCGGACAGGGTCGGACAACATCCGTTCAGAGTACCGGCATTGCCCCTACGCACGAAGGCCCCCGAGCCGGGGGCCTTCGTGGGGCTCGGGGAGGAAGGGTCAGTCCTTCTCTTCCTCAGCCTTGAGCTTGGCTTCCTGCTCGTCCAGGTGCTTCATGAGCCGTTCGGCCAGTTCCTCGTCCTCGAGGGGAGTGAACATCTCGTCCTTCACTTCGAAAATCTCGAGGCTCAGGCCCTCCTCGGGGTCCGCCGTGCCCTCCTCCTGGGCCTGCAATTCCGCCAGGGGCGCCAGGATGGCGAAGCTGCGGCCTTCAAACTCAAGCTCCTCCAGGATGGCAAATTCTTCCTTCTCGCCATTTTCATCTTCGAGTTCGACGACTTCGATCTCGAAGGAATCATCGTGATCGTGGTTGCAGTCCGGTCCGTGTTCGTGACCTTCGTGAGCCATGGGCTTCTCCTTGCGCAAGGGTTCAGAATACGTCCGAATCCCTGCCTAGCCAAGGGAAGATTGCCGCGGTTCGCCTAGAGCAGGCGGGCCTCGCCGGCTCCCGTCACGATGGCCGTGAGCGGCTTCCTGCCACCCGGGGTCTCCAGCCTTATCCTGTCCCCCAGCCCGGCCCGACTGAGGGCGGTGGTGTCGAGGCTGATGGTCAGGGCCTCGCGGGTCATGGTCAGGCGGACCTTGTCCCCCGGCTGCACCAGGGGGATGGCCTCCAAGTCGCCACGGGTCAGTATCTTTCCCGAAGCCACCGCGCGCATGAGCCGCTGGCCTTCGGGGATGGACGTGAGAAAACCCGGCGGAGGCACCCCCGTGAAGGGACTGGGTTCCACCTTGTCCGCCGTCAGCACCGTCTGGCGGACCAGGCCGCCCCTGGCGCGGAGCACCGTGCCCACCCAGCTGCCGTCCAGGTCCACCCGGGTCATGCCCACGCTCTCAGCCATTCACCTTGATGGTCAGCACCACGAAGAAGCGCCCCAGGGGCTCCATCTTGCTCAGGTGGGAGGCCTCAAAGCTGAGGATGCCGGGGAGGGTCCGGGGCACCCTCGGCGGCTGGGCCAGCTTGATCGCGTATTCGCCACCGAGTTTCGACGCCTCCGAATTGGCGAAGGCCAGGGCGACATCGGCCATGCGCTCGGCAGCAAAGCCCGGGGTCTGGGCCGCCTCGATGAGGCGCTCCCCGCCGGTCCTCTCTTCTCCGGCCAGGTCTGCCGGAGGAGCGGCGGGCGGGCGTACAGCCGGAGCGGCCGGGGCCTGGGCCACGAGGGCCGCAGGAACGAGGAGCAGGGCGAAGGCTCGCATGTCACGACCGCTTGAGGTTGTTCACGAGGCTGAGCATGGTGTCCACGGTCTGGATGGTCTTGGAGTTGGCCTCGTAGGCCCGCTGGCCGATGATCATGTTCACCATTTCGGTGGCCACATCCACGTTGGAGACTTCGAGGGAACCCTGGGCGATGGTGCCCAGACCGTTGGTCCCGGGCACCCCATCGATGGCGTCGCCACTGGCCAGGGTGGGCTGCAGCAGGTTGTTGCCCAACTGATTCAGGCCCGTGGGATTGACGAAGTGGGAGAGGGTGATCTGTCCCACCGTGGTGGGCTGAGTCTGTCCCGACTGGGTGACGCTCACGGTGCCGTCCTGGGCGATGGTCACACTTAGGGTGTCCTGGGGAATGGTGATCTGCGGATCCAGCAGGGCCCCCGTGGCACTGACCAGGGCGCCGTTCTGGTCCGGCGTGAAGCTGCCATCCCGGGTATAGGCCAGAGTGCCGTCCGCCTGGGTGACCTTGAAGAAGCCGTCGCCCTGGATGGCCATGTCGAACTGGTTGCCAGTCTGGTTCAGGTTGCCCGTGCTGTACTGGTGCTGGAGGCTCTGCAGGCGGGCGCCGTGGCCAATCTGGATGCCCGAGGGAATGGTGGTCGTGCTGCTGGAGCTCGTTCCCGCCAGGTTGACGGTCTGGTAGAGCAGGTCCTGGAACTGCGCCCGGGCCGACTTGTAGCCCGTGGTGTTCACGTTCGCCAGGTTGTTGGAGATGGTGTCCATGTTCATCTGCTGGACATTCATGCCCGCAGCCGCTGACCACAATGCTCGCATCATAAAAACCTCCGGATGAATTCACTGAAAACTAGGAGCCGATTACCCAGGACGGAGCCGGCCGGTCAGCTGGTTCCCGCCACGGTCGTGATGGACCGCTCATCGAGATCGTTGGTGAGCGTTGAGGCCACCTTCATGCTCATTTCGTAGAGCCGGTTCAGGCGGATCATCTCGATCATGGTCGAGGCCGAATCCACCGAACTCTCCTCCAGGTGGCCCTGGGCGACGGTGGCATTGACCGGGGCCTCGTTCGCCCCCGTGCTATCGAACCGCAGGGCGCCCATGCGCTTCAGGGCACCGGGCTTCTCGAAGGCCTTCAGGTCCAGCTGGCCGAGGGTCTGATTTGCCTGCTGGACCGTGCCATCGGCCGAGATGGCGATGTTCCCGTTCTTGGGGTCCACGGTGATGGGCTGGCCATTTTTGCCGAGTACCGGGCTGCCATCCATGGCCTCCAGCTGTCCGTTCAGTCCCAGTTGGAGCCGGCCGTCCCGGGTGACCCGGGTCCCGGCGGCGGTCTGGACGGACAGGAAGGCATTGCCCTGGATGGCCACATCCAGGGACCGGCCCGTGGCCTTCAGAGAACCCTGCTCGGTCACCACCCCGGTCTCGGCGAACACCACGCCATCGTTCAGGTAGCCGCTCAGGGGAAGCTGCCGGCCGCTGCCTGCGGCCTTGTTGAACACGGCGAAGAAGGGCTGGTCGGGCTTGTAGCCCACGGTGGAGGCGTTCGCCAGGTTGTTCGCCACCACATCCAGCTCGAAGGATCGAGCCTTCAGGCTGCCGGCGGCGACATAGTATCCAGGATCCATTGGGCACCTCTCGCCCAGCCAGCGGCTGGGACAGGGGGATTACCGCCAAAGGGATGCCAAAAACAAACTGGCCTCCCGAAGGAGGCCAGTTCTAGGTTGAACGGTAGGTCAGATCTTGGTGACGTTGGTCGCCTGGGGGCCCTTCTGGCCCTGTCCCACGTTGAAGCTGACGCGCTGATTCTCGTCCAGGGTCCGGAAACCCGTGGTCTCGATCGCGGAATGATGAACGAAAAGATCGGCACCGCCCTCATCGGGGGTGATGAATCCGAAACCCTTTTCGGCGTTGAACCACTTGACTGTGCCTTGAGCCATGATGACTTCCTGCTTTCTTCGTCCTGGATATGAATGCGATGTCCCTTCCAGGCGAGGCAGCAGCGCTTTTTTCTGCCCGTACAACAGACGGGCAACTGCCAGTGTAGGATCTTTCTGCTCCCGGAATTCAAAAAATCGATGAAATCTACAAATAATGCTCCCGGCCTCGGGGGGAGGGCTCCGTCGGGGGGGTCCACTGGAAAGGCTGCCTCTGCAACAGCAGCCTGACGGCCCCCAGGAACCCTTGCCTGTTGGGACGCCGTCGTCACCGATAGGTAGAGCTCCAGGAAATTCGGGTGGGAGAGGCCGCTTTCGATGAAGCAATGGCGCTTGGCCTTCAACAGGCTGTCCAGGATCTCGGTGCGCTCCCGATCCGTAAAGGTTCGCCCCAGGTGCCTCTCCAGATTCAACCCGTCGAGCAGGGACTGCCGCTCGAGGAGACCGTCCAGGGTGGCCAGCAGCCAGACGAAATCTTCAACGGCCTCCCCCCGCTCCAGGACCGTCATGTCCTTAAAGAGCCGTAGCCCCTCTAGGTGGTCCAGCCGCGCATGTTGTGCCTCCTCCATCCAGTGGCAGCGGAAGACTTCCCGGGTCAGGGGATCCAATCCGTCGGACGGGTTCATGGAGCTGACGTAGTGCTGCTGGGTGAACCATTCGATGGCCGCCGTCAGCAGTAGCACGGCGCCCTTGCTCCTGCTCAGTACTGCCTGTGCAACCTCGTTCTGCCCATCAGCCCTCTGTAAGGGGAACCCGAGCCTTGCATCGATGCGTCGGCCGACCTCGCGAAAGAGGTGCATGTGCTTGACTTCTTCCGAGGCGAAGTTGGCCAGGGCCTCAAAGGCCTGGCTGTCCGACCCATCAGAATCCAGAGCCAGATCCACCATCAAGGGGGCGATGAAGGTCTCCAGGAAACCGACCAGGTGGACGTAGGCCCCCATCTCCACATGGGTCAGTTTCTGCTTCTCCTCGGGATTCAGGCAGAAGATGTCACTGCTGCCCGAGAGGTCCGCGGGAAGCCAGGGGCGATTCAGATCAAAGTCCACCTTCCCCAGAACATCCTTGATCTTCCAGTTGACCTTGTAGGCCTGCTCGATGCATCCGCCATAGGAATAGGTGGCCATGCCATCACCTCCGCACCGGTAATCCCAGGGCCTGGAATCGGAACCCGAATATGAGTCTCAATTCATGCTTCGTCAATTCTCAAACCACCCTGGAAAGCCCTAAAGCCAGGCTCAGAGGTAGGACCGCACACCCACGAAGGTAGCCTTGTAATAGGGATCCGACAGGTCATCTTGGCGGATGCGTTGCCCGGAGCGGGGGGCGTGGATGAACCTCCCCTGCCCTAGGTATAGTCCGACGTGAGTCACCGGGCCTCCTCCTCTGGCGGAGAAGAAGAGCAGGTCCCCGGCCCGGGCCCCGTCCAGACCCACGGGACTGCCCGCCTCGAACTGGTCCCGGGAAGAGCGGGGCAACCGCAACCCGTTCAGCCGGTAGACCGCCCCCGTGAGTCCACTGCAATCGAACCCCCGCTCCGTCGTGCCTCCAAAGAGGTACGGAACGCCCAGGTAGCCCTTGGCAGTATCCACCAGGCTGGCCCGAAGCCCCCGTTCCTCCGAGGGATGGGGACGGGACCGCCCCGAGGCCCCCGGTGCGGTCCCATCCGGCGCCACGACCCAGAAGGCTTCGATGAGGCCCGCCCCTTTCAGGGCCTCCCCGCGCTCGCGAGCCTTTTCCTTCGTGGCGAAATCACCGAAGCGCACCCGGTAGAAGCCGTCCCCCGAGGCGTAGTAGGTCGCCTCCAGCCCATGGGCCTGGAGGGATACGGACACCCGGGCGGCATTCTCCGCCTTCGAAAAAGCCCCCGCCTGCAGCGTATAGCCCAGGCGCGGAAGGGCATTGGCCCGCGAGGGCTTCAGAGCCTGAGGTTCCGGCACCGGGTGCGGGGTGCGGGTGCAGGCCCCTGCCAGCAGCAGCACTGCCGCCAGGGAGGGAACCAACCTCCGGCGCCGGGTCATGGTCTTCCAGGATTCATGCAGAGATCCTAGTGTGCTGGCCCCGTATTGGCAGGATCAATGTTGGGAAGGGGGTGGCCGTTTTCTCCGCGATCGCGCGGAAAAGGCGAGCGATCCGGCGGAGGGAACCTATTTTTGACCTGTTAGTCATCGTTATGGGTCGCGCTCATGCCCAGGGGAAAGCTGATCCTCGCCCTCGATGTCGGGTCAGTCTCGGTCTCCATGGTGCTCATGGATCGGGACGGCCAGATCCTCAACCGCGGCTATGGTCCCCACTTCGGCAACATCGCGGAAGGCGTCCTCGGCATGCTGGCAACCGTGGAGGTACCCAGGATCGGGTGGGTGGCCACCACAACGTCCACGCCACCACGCTTCCGATCGAGCAGCCGCTTCGATGACCGCCTGGCCCTCATGGCCGCCGCCAAGCATCTCCATCCGGACCTGGGCGCCATCCTCAACATCGGCGGCGAGCGCTTCGGGCTCATTACCTTCGACGGGAACCACGAATACCGAGATGCCCACGGGAACAGCTCCTGCGCCGCGGGCACCGGGAGTTTCCTGGATGAACAGGCCGAGAACCTGGGCCTTCCGGGCAGCGCGGCGCTCGGCGCGGCCGCGGAGGGCTCGGACCGGCCGCCTCCCAAGATCGCCTCGCGCTGTGCCGTGTTCGCCAAGACGGACGTGACCCACGCCCAGCAGCAGGGCTTTTCCCGGGAGTCCATCTGCGACGGGCTCTGCCTGGGGCTGGCGACCACGGTGGTCGATGCGCTGTTCTCCGGCGCCGCAGTGCGCACGCCCATCGTGCTCACCGGGGGCGTGGCCCAGAACGCCGCGGTGGTGCGACACCTGAAGGCCCTGATCGGCAGCGACCTGGTGGTGGATCCCTGGGCGCACCTCTACGGTGCCCAAGGCGCCGCCCTGCTCCTCCAGGCCCAGCTCCGGGACGCCGGCGATGAGGCCACGTCTGCCCCGGAGCCCCTTGACCTCGAGAGGCCCGAGGAACTCCTCCTGGAGAACCATGACGGACGGGCCTACGCCCATGGTCCGCTCGACCTCGACCTTTCGGACTATCCGGATTTCCGGGGTGTGGAGCGACTCCTGTTCGAACCCCGCGTGGTCCGGGAGGCCGTGCCGGTCGAAGTGGACATCTACCGCCCGGTTCCCCTGGGGACGAAGCACAGGATGTCCCTTGGACTCGATATCGGCTCCACCAGCACAAAAGCGGTGCTGCTGGACGAGTCCCGCGAAGTGGTGGCCGGTTTCTACACGCGCACCACCGGCCGGCCGCTCATCGCAACCCAGGCCCTTTTCGAGGCCATCCAGGACTGGGGGGACAGACTCGCGCTGGACCTTGCCTTCACCGGCGTGGGTACGACGGGGGCCGGTCGCAAGTTCATCGCCGCCATCATCGGTGCGGATCTGGTGATCGACGAGATCACAGCCCACGCCCGGGCCGCCTATGAGCTGGACCCGGAGGTCGACACCATCATCGAGATCGGCGGCCAGGACGCGAAGTTCACGACTCTCAAGGACGGCATGGTGACTTCCGCGGTCATGAACACCGTCTGCGCTGCAGGCACCGGTACCTTCATCGAGGAACAGGCCCGAAGGCTGCACACGCCCCTCGCCGACATTGCAGGGAAGGTGGGCTCCGTGCGCTCTCCCAGTTCCAGCGACCGCTGCACGGTCTTCATGCAACGGGACATCAACCACCTGATCGCCAGCGGCTACAGCGTGCCCGAGACGCTGGCGGCGGTCCTGCATGCGGTGCGGGAGAACTACCTGCGGAAGGTAGCCCAGGAGGGGAGCATCGGCCAGCACATCTGCTTCCAGGGCGCCACCGCCAAGAACCGGGCCCTGGTCGCGGCCTTCGCCCAGAAACTCGGCAGGCCCATCCGGGTGTCCCGGTACTGCCACCTGACCGGGGCCCTGGGGGTGGCCCTGATGCTCGCCGAGGCGCCACCGGCGGATTCGAAGTTCAAGGGGCTCGGGCTCTTCCGGACCGACATCCCCCTCACCCAGGAGACCTGTGACCTGTGCGCGAACGCCTGCCGGATCCTGGTGGCGGAGGTCGCCGGCGACAAGGCGGCCTACGGGTTCCTCTGCGGCCGGGACTATGGCGTGGACCACTATATCTCCAAGAACACCTCCGGCTTCGACCTCCTGAAGGCTCGAAGGAGGGTCCTGCGTCCCACGGACATCGCCGCTGAGCGCAGGCACGTCACCATGGGGCTCCTGTCTGGCCTGCAGTTCTTCGAGGACGCGGACCTCTGGCAGACCTTCTTTGCCGAACTCGGGGTTCCTACTCTGACCGTTCCCGGGCGCAAGGAACTCATCGCCGCGGGCAAGAAGGCTGAGCGGGCCGAGTTCTGCGCCCCCATGGCCGTCCTGCATGCCCAGGCCGAGGAACTGGGCCGGAGGGCCGACCACCTGTTCGTGCCCATGAACCTCGAATCTCCCGAGCGGCAGGGAGACCTGCGCCGCCAGTACTGCTACTACTCCCAGTACGCCGTGACCCTCATCGCGGGCCTGGGCAACGGCGAACTCCGGAAGAAATGCCTGATGCCCGTGATCACCCAAGGCCTCACGACGCTGCAGACTCGGCTCAACCTGCTGTTGGCCCTGAAACCGGTTCTCGGAGAGGAACTGGGCTTCTCGGAGGTCTCCGCAGCCTATGGCAAGGCCGTCGAAGTGCATGCCGCCTGGCGGGGTGACCTGAAGAAGGTCTTCGCCAAAGAGACTGCGGGTATCGAAGGCCCGGTCGTGGTGCTGATCGGCCGGCCCTATGTCGTGCTCTCCCCGGCCATGAACAAGGGGATCCCGGACCTATTCGCGGCCCTCGGCGTGAAGACCTTCTTCCAGGACATGCTCACCTACGACGAGAAGGACGTCGAGCCCATCGCCGACCTCCTGAAGGCACTGCACTGGCACTACGCCGCGAAGGTCCTGGAAGCCGCCCAGGTGGTGGCCGGGACGCCCGGGCTGTACCCGGTCTTCGTCACATCCTTCAAGTGCGCCCCCGATTCCTGCATCCTCGACTACTTCAAGCGGATCTGCGAAGGGCACCACAAGCCCTATCTCGTGCTGCAACTGGATGACCATGAATCCGCGGTGGGCTACGAGACCCGCATCGAGGCGGCGGTGCGCGCCTTCCGTAATCACCGGGGGACCGCCGAATCCGCCCCTGAGATCGCCCCGCTCACGCAGCCTGTGGTGTCCCCACTGGCGAGGGACCTGGAGGGCAAGGTACTCCTGTTCCCCTCCTGGGACCGCCTGACCTGCCAACTGCTCGTCGCCAACCTCGCCAATGCGGGCATCGATGTGAGGCTCATGCGCGAAGATGGCGATACCGTCGCGCGGTCCTTGAATCGCAATGGGGGCCAGTGCATCCCCCTGAACATCATCGCGCAGACCTTTGTCGACCACGTTCACCGCTGGGACCTGGACCCGGAAAGGACCCTGCTCTGGATCCCGGGTTCGACCGTCGCGTGCCACATCGGGATGTACCCCCAGGCGATCCAGAGCGCCGTGGCCAGCTACGGGGGCGGGTTCGAAAAGGCCCGGGTCTACTCCGGTGACCTCACGCTCATCGACATCTCCCTCCGGGCCGCGCTCAACAGCTATTTCTGCCACATGTTCGGCGGCATGCTGCGGCGGCTGGCATGCAGGGTCAGGCCCTATGAAGGGGTGCCAGGAACGACGGACCGGGTCATGGAGGAGGGCCTGATCCTGTTCGAGTACGCCTTCCTACACGACCTTCCCAAGATCGACGTCGTCAGGCGCGTGGTGGACAGGTTCGCAGAGGTCCCCAGGAAGGACAGGCCTCGGCCGAAGGTCGCCATCTTCGGCGACCTGTACGCCCGCGACAATGAGACTCTGAACCAGAACCTCGTGCACACCATCGAAGCGAACGGCGGCGAAGTGATCACCACTCCCTACAACGAGTACATCAAGACCGTCGCCGGCCTGTACTTCCGCAAGTGGATGCGCGAGGGGAAGTACCTCAGAGTCCTGGCCTCTGGTTCGCTCCTGACGACCATTCAGCTGATGGAGAAGAAGTACACCGAAGAGTTCGGCCGGCTGCTGGGCCCCCCGCGGGAGAGCGGGCCGGGTCTCGACGCGGAGGCGATCCTGAAGAAGTTCAACGTCAGCCCCTACCACACCGGCGAAACCATGGACAACCTGTTGAACATCTTCCATGTGCTCGAGGCCCATCCCGACCTGGCCCTCTTCGTCCACACGAGCCCGGCCTTCTGCTGTCCAGGCCTTGTCACCGAGGCCCTGGGCCCCCAGATCGAGCGCATCACGGGTGTGCCGATGGTGTCCGTGACCTACGATGGGACCGACGCCTCCAGGAACGATGTCGTCATTCCCTACCTGAAGTTCCCGCGCCACCGGGCCCTGCCACGGATGCAGGATGAGGTGGCGGTTCCCGCCGGGAACGGCCCCGGATGAGGTGCCGTTAAAGGGGCTTCAGCGCCCCTTCCATTCCGGCTTGCGCTTCTGCATGAAGGCGTCGATGCCTTCGCCGGCATCGGCACACATCATGTTGCAGGCCATGGTTTCGACAGCAAGCTCGTAGGCGCCCTCGAGGCCCAGCTCCAGCTGTCGGTAGAAGGCCTGCTTGCCCATGGAGACAGCCGCGGCCGATTTGCCGCAGATCGAGTCGGTGAGCTGCTTCACCTCGGCATCGAGCTGGTCCAGCGGGACCACTCGGTTCACCAGCCCGCGCCGCTGGGCCTCGGCCGCATCGATGAAGTCGCCGGTGAGCAGCATTTCCATGGCCTGCTTGCGCCCCATGTTGCGCGCCAGCGCCACCGACGGCGTGACGCAGAAGAGACCGACGTTGATGCCGGACACCGCGAACCGTGCGACATCGGCGGCCACGGCCAGATCGCAGGTTGCGACCAGCTGGCAGCCGGCCGCCGCGGCGATCCCGTGGATGCGCGCGATCACGGGCTGGGGCATCCGGACGATGGTCAGCATGACCTGGCCACACTGCGCGAAGAGCTCCTGCATGTAGGCCTTGCCATGGTTGGCCCGCATCTGCTTGAGGTCATGCCCTGCGCAGAAGGCCTTGCCGGCCCCGGCGATCACCACGACCCGGACGGCCGGGTCCTTCGCGAGGCCGTCCAGCGCAGCCTGCAGGTCCGCAAGCAGCTCCGTGGAAAGCGAATTGAACTGGCCAGGCCGGTTCAGCGTCAGCGTCGCCACGCCCCCAGCATCGCTGCGCAACAGGCGGGGCCCGACCTCGGTCTGCGGTTCGGCGCTCATGGAGGCTCCTCCTCGTGAATTCCGACTGGTTTGGCGAATTCGTGCTGGGGTCTGGGGAAGGACAGCCCCATTCTGACCGGCGGGACGGACAGGGCAAAGGGAATCGGGGCGGCAGGAGGGCTGGGCACTCGGGGGCTCCTTCAGCTTGGCCAATGCGCCCTGGTGTTCATTCAATTTGGGTCCTGCCTACCTCCCGCCCTTTGACTGGTTCACACTTCCTCGACCCCGCACAGTACCTCGGGCCAGGAGATGGGGGTTGGCTTCCTTCGTTTAAGTTCTTTATGCTCTAACCCTCCCAGGCCAGGAGTGACCCATGAACCTCTCGGACGCGACCATCGGGCAGGTGATGATCCCGGTCGACGACTTCGATCGGGGTGTGGCTTTCTACCGGGACATCCT
>TBL_comb47_HYPODRAFT_10002040_pt1 | contig 25355 bp, 23 predicted proteins | sample TroBogypolimnion_40_FD_10682 | JGI IMG/M metagenome (IMG submission 10682)
TTGCAACAGCAATAACCGGTTTTCCGGCATCACACAGACTCAAAATTTTGGCTCGCAAGACAATATTTTGTGGAGTATTATGCGATCTGAGCAAAGATTCCAGTTCCTGACGGTCCTCTGCCTTTATTTGATAAACTTTGTTTTTTCGTGCCATAATTGCATTTGTAATAATAGGTTATATGCAATATAGCTTTTTTCTTATTTATAATGAAGGACTAACCAAACAGAACACTAGTGTTTTTTCGATGCTTCTTGGATGCTTCACAGGCTCAGCATGACATATAACCATTTCGATTTTGCTCCTTTATCAGTGAATTTTGCCAGCCCCTTTTTCGTATCGACCGCACATGGGAAGTGGGTTGCTGACATCGCGGAAACTAAACGTTACCCATCTCTTTTAATAAATCCGGATGACGGTCAACCAGTTTCAGAAGCTTTACGAGCGGGGCTGGGGGGCGGGTTTCGCCTCTTTCATATCGTGAAAAGGCCACCTTTCCGACGCCAAACACTTTTGAGAGTTCGGCTTGAGTCATATTGAGTTTTTTACGGATACGTCGAATATCAGCGCCTACATCACCCTTTACAGTCCTTACCAGTCCTGCCTGGGCTTCGGTGTATCGCCTGTAACTCTCTTCATCCCAGATACCTTCCCCACATGACGGACAAAATTCACCATGCATAGCGTGCAATGTTAATGATTGTCCGCCATAAGAGAGCGTTTCATCCAGAACTTTATTGACCATGTCGGGATGGCCACATGCAGGACAGTTCATAAGAGGTATTGTTTTATTTCGCTTTAAACTGAATAACCGGAGGCCGATTATCTGAAAACCCTGTAATTTTAATGTAGACGGCAACACCGTCCATAGTTTCGCCATGATAGACATCTTGCCACAAGTGATGATCTCTATGGGTTGTCATTGATTTGTAAAAAATCGGCTCTTGACAGAGAAAGTACAACCTCACGCATTTCAGGTTCCGTCAATCCCAGAGAGAGTCCACCTGCCAAAGCTAACCTTGTAAATACTCGATTACACGCATCGGCTACAATAGCCTGAATTTCGGCAAGTACGAAATGTGGTACTCTCTTCTCCATGATAAGATATAACTCATTTCGGATAATTTATCCAAATTGATAAATAACATAAAAAAAATCATCTCATTTCTTCAGGATGGATTTAGTGTTGAGGGGTTAAAGCTTTGTCATTCTGAAAGTGATTGAGGAAGACAACATAAAGAACAGGGCCCAAAAGTACCTTAAGGACATATAGGGGAAGAAATAGTGGTGAGAGTTGGGTGCTGGGTACTCAGTGTGCAGCGGGAACAACAACAGTGCCGGGCTTTCCTATGGTTATTCTGGGGGATTTTCTTTGGTGTTTTTGTGGCGGATGATTTCGCCGGTTACGAGGTAAATTACTTCCTGAGCTATCTTTGATGCGTGGTCGGCTATACGCTCGATATACCTTGATATGCTCAGGGCGGGAAGGAGCTGATCAACACACTCGTCCTGGCTCTTCATCAATGCTATCACTTTATCGGCGACCGATTGATGCATGTCGTCAATCTCGTCATCAAGAGCACAAACCTGATGTGCCAGTGTGCGGTCTTTTGAGACAAAAGCCTCGATAGACTTTGTAACCATGCCGCCAGCTTGGATGCCCATTGTTTCCAATCCAAACGACTCGAACATCTCCGGTGTGATGTCATGCATTCGCTCAATAATATGCAAAGCAAGATCACCAATACGCTCAAGATCATCGTTTACCTTTATGATGGTGATAATCGTGCGCAGGTCTCTGGCAACGGGATGCTGCAGTGCGAGAAATTCAAGACAGCGCTCTTCGAGGTCAACCTCTTCATTGTCAATCTCATTATCAACCTGTTTGATCTGTCGGGCAGCGACGAGATCCTGATTTTTAACGGTACGCAGTGCGTGATATAAATTACCTGCAACCTTGTCGGAGATACCTACAAGAACCTGGGAGAGCTCTTTTATATGGATATGGACAGGCCGTTTTGACATAGATACTTGAGTTTCGTTAGATTGCTCGATTGAGGTGAAAGCTGGAGTCGGTTGCTGGCAAGAGCCGCAGACCACCTGAATATAAGTAAAAATGCGATGTTTCTTTGATTTTTCACTCATAAAGTGACTTCCGGATTTATTATAATCCGGGCACTAATGTATCTTTATAACTGAACATCCGGTTGAGGGTTTCTCAGCATGAGGGGCCTTGGTAACGATACTTACGAAAACGATAACTTTTTACTGCCATGTATTTTGATCCAATGTATTTTGTGTTTGCCCTGCCTCCAATGGCTCTTGGTTTGTGGGCACAGTTCAAGGTAAAATCTGCTTTCAAGAAATATTCACAGGTACGGACGCAGACCGGCATCAACGGCGCAGAGGCTGCACGGCGTATTCTTCAGCGTGGGGGGCTTGGGAATGTGACGATTGAGTCCGCTCAGGGTATGCTTTCCGATCACTATGATCCCCGCAGCAAATCGTTGCGCCTGAGTCAGGATGTCTACAACCTTCCAAGCATTGCCTCAGTGGGAGTTGCTGCTCACGAAGCTGGACACGCACTGCAGGACAAGTCGGGCTACATGCCGCTGCAACTGCGTTCAATTATGGTCCCAGCGGTCTCTATCGGCAGCAATCTCGGGCCTATTATTTTTATGGCCGGAATGTTCCTTGCCGGAACGCTTGGAACTACGCTCGCATGGGCAGGTATTCTGCTCTTTGGTGCAACGGCACTCTTTGCGCTGGTAACCCTTCCAGTTGAGTTCGACGCAAGCCGCCGGGCAAAAGAGCTGCTTGTGTCGCAGGGAATTGTGTCGAGCGTCGAGATGAAAGGGGTCAACGCCGTGCTCGATGCTGCCGCACTGACCTATGTGGCTGCTGCTGCCCAGGCCATTACGCAGCTGCTCTACTTCATCACCGTCATGAACCGTCGAAACTCGTAACCACAAGAATCAATACCTGCATATCACCTTGAAAAACAGTTTAAGAAAAAAACCGCTTGCGCTCCTGCTTGAGGAGATGAAAAGCGAACACCGATTGAACAGGGTTCTCGGACCGGTTGCGCTCACAAGCCTTGGTGTGGGCGCAATCATCGGCACGGGAATTTTTGTGCTTATCGGTGTAGCTGCTCATGATAAGGCTGGCCCGGCGGTAAGCCTTTCATTTGCCCTTGCTGGTATTGCCTGTATTTTTGCGGCGCTCTGCTATGCTGAGTTTGCTTCGATGGTGCCGGTTGCCGGTTCAGCCTATACCTATGCCTATGCAACACTCGGGGAGCTCTTTGCCTGGATTATAGGATGGGATCTTATTCTTGAATACGGGGTGGCTTCGGCAACGGTTGCTCATGGATGGTCGCACTATTTTCAGGATTTCATTGGAATATTCGGCCTCGGGGTGCCGCTTCTCCTCGGCAATGCACCGCTTGACTTTGACCCGAAGAGCGGGGTGATGAGCCTGACAGGTTCCTGGCTTGATCTTCCGGCTGTGCTGATTACCTTTGCCGTTACCGCTATCCTTGTAAAGGGAATCAAGGAGAGTGCAAGGTTCAATGCAGGAATGGTGATTGTGAAAGTTGCCATAGTTCTCCTGGTCATTGTTCTTGGTGCCATGTATGTAAATCCGGCCAACTGGCACCCTTTTGCTCCTTTCGGCTATTCGGGACTGAGCATTTTCGGTCATACCATTCTTGGAGAGGCAACTCCCGAAGGTGCACCTGTTGGAGTGCTTGCCGGAGCTGCCATGATATTTTTTGCTTATATCGGCTTTGACTCCATTTCAACCCATGCGGAGGAGGCCAGAAACCCTCAGCGAGACATACCGATTGCCCTGATCAGCTCGCTTGTGGTCTGCACCCTGCTCTATATCGCTGTTGCGATGGTCATTACCGGTATGGTACCCTACAACCAGATCAATATTGACGCACCGGTTTCAAACGCTTTCAAGCAGGTCGGAATCGGCTGGGCGCAGTTTGTTATTTCATTAGGTGCGATAACCGGAATCACCTCGGTTCTGCTTGTGATGATGCTCAGCCAGCCGAGGATTTTTCTTGCCATGGCCAGGGATGGGCTACTGCCGAAATCATTTTTCGGGGCGGTTCATCCAAAGTTCAGAACACCATGGAAATCAACCATCCTTACCGGCCTGTTTGTTGCACTGCTGGGCGCACTGCTGCCGTTGAGGTTACTCGCTGAACTGGTCAATATCGGAACGCTTTTCGCCTTTATTATTGTCTGCATCGCTGTGCTGATCATGAGAAAGAAACATCCGGAAGCTGATCGCCCCTTCAGAGCTCCCTTTGTGCCCTTTGTCCCGCTTGCAGGTATTGCCACCTGCCTCATCCTCATGCTCTCACTGCCTGCCGAAAACTGGGTACGGCTTATTGTGTGGCTCCTTATCGGATTTGTCATCTACTTTTTCTATGGCCGCAAGCACAGCGCCCTTAACAACACCAAAGTAAACACCAAAGTAAACACCAAAGTATCATGACGATGAACAGCAAGGTATTTCTCATTACAGGGGCCTCTACCGGTATCGGTGAAGCAACAGCAAGACGAGCTGTAGAGGCAGGGTTCAAAGTTGTGCTTGCAGCTCGCTCTGCAGAGAAGCTTGAACACCTGCAGAGTGAACTTGGCCACGACAATGCACTTGCCGTCACCTGCGATGTTGCCAACTGGAAGTCGCAGCAGGAGATGGTGGCGCAAACCTTGAATCGCTTTGGAAAGATTGACGTGGTATTTGCCAACGCGGGTTTTTCAAAAGGTTCGACATTTTACGGGGGCGATGACAAGCCGGAGGAGTGGCAGGAGATGGTGATGGTCAATGTTTACGGCGCTGCGGCTACGGCACGGCTGACCCTGCCTGAGCTGGTAAAAAGCCAGGGGCATCTTCTGATCACTGGTTCTGTGGTTGGACGCGTTACCTCCATACGGAATCTCTACTCGGCAACCAAGTGGGCGGTCACCGGCATGGCTCAGGCTATCCGCAACGAGATGACGGGCACAGGAATCCGCGTGACACTTGTCGAGCCCGGCATTGTTGATACACCCTTCTGGGATAATCTGCAGAAACCTGACTCTGCACCAGCATTGCAGCCTGACGATATTGCCCGTGCGGTGATGTTCGCCGTAAGCCAGCCGCAGCATGTCGATGTCAACGACATCCTTATCCGTCCCACCGGGCAGTCGCATTAAGACTCTCTTTTCTTTATCATGTTTTCGCGAACTTCATCTATCTGAGTATTTATGCTTATCACATTTGAAGGAATAGATGGCGCTGGCAAGTCTACGCAGATAAAAAAGCTGCTTGAATCACTGAGTGCTGAAGGCAGGGAGGTTCTTGCCTTAAGAGAGCCGGGAGGAAGTGAGGTCGCTGAAAAAATCCGTTCTATCCTGCTTGAAAGCCGCCACGAGATCACCCCGATTGGAGAGTTGCTCCTGTTTTCGGCAAGCAGGGCAGAGATTGTACAGGAGGTTATCAAACCGGCGCTTGCAACGGGCAAAACAGTTATCCTTGACCGCTTCTTTGACTCGACAACCGCCTACCAGGGTTATGGCCGTGGAATCAATCTGGAGCTTCTCCAGTCGATCATTGCCATTTCAACTTGCGGCACTGTGCCGGATATCACCTTCTATCTGGACATTGAGCCAGAAGAGGCTGCTGCAAGAAAATTTTCTCAACCCTCCCTTCCTCTTGCATTTGAGTCAGATGAGCTTGATCGTATGGAGCGTTCGGGAGTTGCATTCTACCATAAGGTCCGCCAGGGATACCTCGACATAATCAGCCGTAACAAGGAACGCTTTATCAGCATCGACGCCCTTCTTCCGGAAATGGTCATTCACCGCCAGATCATGGCAATGCTTGCAAAACGATTTCCAGCCTGACCACTATGTTGTTTGTTCCGAATAATATATGTGTCATATAAACAAAATGAAGAGGCACTGTGTAATTAATATTTAAATCTTTCTGTTATTTGTGAATATTTAGAATAGATTTTGCAAAGATTTTGCTTAAATTAAAAAACATATTACTTCACCATCACGTCCTTAACCACCACGCATGCACGAGAGTATTCTTAATGAATGTAAGTTGAGCACATGCACCACAGCGATCACATTACAGGATATCCGTACCCTTAAAGAACTCTACCAGCTCAAAGCAGAAACCCGTGACCTGCGCGAACCGGTCGTCAGAAACATTATCAAGCAGAGGGTCGTCGGACAATCTTGTGTAGAATCGCTTAAAAACGCGCTCTACTCCCTGGAAACCATCTATATTGATGATGATACAGGTCAACGCCTTCTTCGGCTTGACGGCTCCAAGCAGATTGAGGTGGATCTGACCTATGAGATACGGGAACTCCAGAAAGATATCTACTATCTTGAATACGGAGAGGACAAGTTCATCGACTACCTGGCAAAGTTTATCCCTGAATTCCGGGTTTATGTCAATAAAGGGGTGAACCTGCTCAGGGGAAAGCGATTCAGTGCCTTTATCACTGACCGAGACGGAACCACCAATAACTACTGCGGACGATACCGCTCTTCAGTACAGCCGATCTACAATTCGGTCTTTCTTACCCGGTTTGCAAAGAACTGCTGCCACTATCCCATTATCATCACCTCTGCTCCACTGCGAGACTTCGGCATCCTCAATGTATCAATCAATCCAAGCAACACCTTTGTCTATGCTGGCTCCAAGGGAAGAGAGTTCATCGACCTCAACGGGGAGTTCAACAGCTTTCCCATTGAAGAGAACAAACAGAAGCTGATTCGGCTCTTAAACGACCGGATGCTTATACTCCTCCAGGATCCACATTTTGAAAAGTTTAATTTTATCGGCTCGGCATTGCAGATAAAATTTGGCCAGACAACGGTTGCCCGGCAGGATATCAGCCACTCCATCAAGGAGGCTGAATCTTCAGCTTTTCTTGAAAAGGTAAAAGGCATTGTCCGTGAAATTGACCCAAGTGGTAAAAATTTCAGAATTGAAGATACGGGCCTTGATATTGAAATTATATTAACAATTGAAGGTATTGGCGGAGAAGCACCGATCAAGGATTTTGACAAGGGTGACGGACTCTCCTTTATCTGCAGCAAGCTTGGCATGAACTCTTCGAACAGCTCAACACTTGTGTGCGGTGACACGCCTTCAGATATTCCCATGCTGAAAAAGGCCGTTGAGATGTTTGATGATGTCTGGGCAGTTTTTGTAACAAGGGATGAACGGTTAAAAAAGCAGGTTGAAGAGATCTGCCCGAACAGTTATACCGTACCCTATCCTGATATTCTGCTGACCATTCTTGGCCTGCTCTCTCTGTGACGACGCGATTTGCTTTATGATAATCTTTTAAATACCGGTATGAGTTACATCTTCAAAGGGGCGATTTTCGATCTTGACGGGGTCATCACCGGCACGGCAAAAGTACACAGCCTTGCCTGGGAGTCGATGTTCAATTCTTTTCTGAAAAATTACGCAGAAATCAACGACGAACCTTATGTTCCGTTTGATCCTGCTCACGACTATCACCGATATGTTGACGGCAAGCCGCGCATGGAGGGAGTTAAAAGCTTTCTTTTATCGCGTGATATTGAACTCCCTTTTGGTGAACTTGACGATATTCCGGAGAAAGAGACGGTCTGTGGTCTTGGAAACCGTAAAAACAACCTCTTTACCGATATTCTTATCAAGGAAGGACCTGAGGTCTATACCTCATCGGTTGATCTCATCAATGACCTGATAGCAAAAGGCATCAGGATTGGTATTGCATCCTCAAGCTGCAACTGCCGGCTTATCCTGCAGCTTGCCAAGCTCGAACATCTTTTTGAAACCCGAGTTGATGGAGAGGTTTCCATTGAACTTGGTTTGAAGGGTAAGCCAAACCCGGATATCTTCATCACGGCAGCCAGGAATCTCGGCCTTGAACCTCATGAGTGTGTTGTTGTTGAAGATGCCATTTCCGGTGTCCAGGCCGGTTCCCGTGGTAATTTCGGTCTGGTACTTGGAATTGCCCGCGACATTGAAGGATCGAAGCTGAAGGAGCAGGGCGCAGACATTGTGGTCAGGGATCTTGCAGAGATTACTATTGATGATATCAGACTATGGTTCAGTGATGGCCTTGAATTTGAAGGTTGGAATCTCACCTATAATGATTTTTCAGCCAAGGATGAGAAACTCCGTGAAACCCTTCTTTCAACCGGTAACGGCTACCTCGGTATAAGAGGCGCCTATGAAGGTTCCTCAATTTCCCACTACCACTACCCCGGCACCTATATTGCTGGTATTTTCAACAGAGTCTCTTCTGAAGTTCACGGACAGACAATTTTCAACAATGATTTTGTCAATACGCCGAACTGGCTGCCGATAGCGTTCAGGATTGGAGGTGGAGAGTTTATCGATCCATTTGAGCAAAAGGTGCTCAGCTGCAAACAGAACCTCAATATGCGCAACGGACTTGTAGAGCGGGATATTGTTATTCAGGACAATCTCGGCAGAATATCAAACATCCGCACCCGCAGATTTACAAGCATGGACGACAAGCACCGCTGCGCCTTGACATTCACCCTGAAACCGGTCAATTACAGTGCTGAGGTTGAATTCCGCTCTGCAATTGACGGACGGGTGAAGAACAAGAATGTTGCACGTTACAACGGACTGACCAACGACCATCTTGAACACATCGAAAGCAGCCGTGACAAGGATATTATGCTCCTTCATGTTCGTACCAATGTTTCTCATTACGGCATTGTGACCGCTGCAAAAACGAGGGTGCTGAGCCATGGCAAGGTTGTGGCAATCGAACGCTCAACCATAAGTGAACCTCGCTATATCGGGGAGTCATTTAAAATGCAGCTCACTCCAAACAAAAGCTGCACTATTGAAAAACTGGCTTCCATCCATACAACACTTGACCAGAAAAATGCCAATCCAGTAAAGGCAGCCCGGCTGTCGCTTGAGAGCAAGGACTCTTTTGACTCTCTCCTCATGGCTCACGAGGAAGCATGGGAGAAGATCTGGAATAAGGCGGACATCATTGTTGAGGGTGACCGCTTCAGCCAGAAACTGCTCAGACTGCACACCTATCACATGATGAGCACCGCATCCCCTCACAATCCAACGATTGATGCTGGAATGCCTGCCCGCGGTCTTAACGGCGAGTCATACCGTGGTCATATTTTCTGGGATGAAATCTTTATTCTGCCATTTTTCAACCGCCACTTCCCTGATATTTCAAAAGCTCTTCTGATGTACCGCTACAACAGGCTTGATGCGGCAAGGGAGTATGCGCGTGATAACGGATACAAGGGGGCCATGTTCCCCTGGCAGACTGCCGATGATGGCCGTGAGGATACCCAGATTCTTCACTTCAATCCAAAAAGCGGCGCATGGGGACCTGACCTCAGCAGTCTACAGCGGCATGTCTCGATTGCTGTCTTCTACAATGTCTGGCGCTACATCTATGAAACCGACGATACACAGTTCCTGAATGAGTATGGTGCGGAACTGATGTTTGAAATTGCAAGATTCTGGGCCTCAATTGCCACCTGGTCGCCGGAAAGTGGAAAATTCCATATCGAGGGTGTCATGGGACCGGATGAATTCCATGAAAGCCTGCCAGGAAGCGGCAAAGAGGGGCTTAAAGATAATGCCTACACCAATATCATGGCAATCTGGCTGTTTGAAAAAGCTTCTGAAGTCGGTGAAACCATCGATCAAGCAGTACTCCAGAACCTGATTTCGAAAATTCATCTCGGTTTTGATGAACTCAAACATTGGCGGGATATCAGCAGCAAGATGAATATCCTGATTGATGATCAGGGCGTTCTGGAACAGTTTGATGGCTACAAGAGTCTCAAGGAGCTTGACTGGCCCCACTACCGTGCCCGATACGGCAATATTCACCGTATGGACAGGATATTGAAAGCCGAGGGAGACAGCCCTGATCATTACAAGGTTGCCAAACAGCCTGATGTGCTGATGACCTTTTATACCCTTTCACCAGGTGAAGTGGCTGAACTGCTTGGAAAAATCGGCTATAAACTGCCCGATGCCATGACTCTGGTCAGAAACAACTACGCTTTTTACGAGCCAAGGACAAGCCATGGTTCTACATTGAGCAAGGTGGTTCACAGCATCATCTCCAGCTATCTGCATGATGGTCATGAAATGGCATGGAAATGGTTTGAAGAGGCTCTTAAAAGTGATATAAAAGACACCCAGGGCGGCACTACCCAGGAGGGTATCCATTGCGGCGTCATGGCTGGAACACTTGATACGGTTACCCGTTATTTCGCAGGTATTTCGTTCTACAATGAGAAGCTCAATGTGCATCCTAACAGGCCCGCGCACTGGAAAAAGCTCTCTCTGAACATCTGTTTCAGGAGAAACCGTTATGAGGTTACCATCTTAGAGAACGATATCATTGTCACCCTGCTTGACTCAGAGGGAGATGAAGCTCTGGCATGCATTGCCGGAACCCATCTTACCCTGACAAAAGGAGTTCCCTATCACTCCGCCTCGGTTTGACACATTCATGCATTATGAAGGCTGCCTTGCAGCCTTCATTTTTTTGAATTATTGTCCGTAATTGCTATTATACATCTTTTTACTTCTTTTTTTTTGTTGACCTTTTGTACTTGCTTCCTATGCGCCTTTCAAATTTCCGATATACCCTGCCTAAAAGTAAAATCGCCGAAGAACCATCCTTACCAAGGGACAAGTGCAAAATGATGGTGCTGAATCGGCGAAAAAAAGATATTGAACATAAAGTTTTCGATGATATCGCCTCTTATTTTAAAAAGGGAGATCTGCTTGTCTTGAACAACAGCAGGGTTTTTCCTGCTAAAATATTCGGACAGAAGGAAAAAACTGACGCAAAAATCGAGGTATTCCTGCTCAGGGTGCTCAATAAAGAGGCCGGATTGTGGGATGTACTTGTTGATCCTGCACGTAAAGTAAGAGTAGGCAATAAAATTTATTTTGAGGAGGATGTTGTGGCTGAAGTGGTTGATAACACCACATCCCGCGGCAGAACCATCCGGTTCCTTAATCCGGACATAGATGTTTTCAGCCTCGTTGAGAGAATCGGCACTATTCCCCTTCCGCCCTATTTTACCCGTTCACCCATTGAGTCGGACCGGGAAAACTATCAGACTGTCTACGCCAGCCAGACCGGAGCTGTCGTTGCACCTATGGCAGGATTGCATTTCACCATGCCCCTGCTTCAGAAAATTCAGAAAATCGGAGTAAAAATTCTGCCGATAACCCTTCATCCGAGCCTGAGCACCTTTAATGCCATTGAAGTCGAGGACGTTTCCAAGCATAAAATGGATTCGGAATATTTCAATATTCCCTATCAGACTGCAATGGAAATCAACGAAACCAAGATCAACAAAACAGGGCGCGTCATTGCAGTAGGTACAACGACATGCCGGGTGCTTGAAGCAAATGCCACGGTTGACGGAAAAATAAAATTTGGAAGAGGATGGACAGACAAGTTTATCTATCCACCCTACCAGTTCAAGGTTACTGATGCTCTTGTCACCAACTTCCAGCTCCCTGAAACAACGCTGCTTATGGCCGTAAGTGCATTTGCCGAACACCGGCTGCTTATGGACGCCTATAAAACCGCACTGAAAGAGGATTACCGTTTCCTGGCATACGGAGATGCCATGTTTATTCATTAAACCCAAAAATGGATTAACCTCTTCACTATGAATGCCATTGCAATTATTGCAGCAAGCGGTATCGGAAAACGGATGCAGCTCAAGGAGGGACAAAGCAAGCAGATGCTTGAAATCGGTGGTTTTCCTGTTCTGCATCATACCTTAAAGGCCTTTCAGAGAGCCTCCTCAGTGAGCACCATCTACATTGCCACCAAGCAGGAAAATATGGCAATGCTTGAAGATATGGCAGCCTCAGCAGGATTCAGCAAGCTGAAAGCCGTTATTGAAGGCGGGAAAGAACGCCAGGATTCAGTGAACAACTGCATCAAGGCAATTGAACAGGAAATACGCGCAACCGGCCAAAGACCAGACACTATTCTGGTACATGATGGTGCCCGCCCGTTTATCCAGCCTGAAGAGATTGATGAAATTGCGCGCCTCGCCCTGCAGTTCGGAGCCTGTGTGCCGGCAACAAGACCAAAGGATACAATCAAGTTTATCGGATCCAATCCCGATTTTTTTGGAGAAACTCCTGACCGCAGCAGACTGCTTCAGGTACAGACACCTCAGGGTTTTCAGTGCGGACTCCTTATCCAGGCCCACGAACAGGCTGAACTTGAACGCTGGTATGCAACCGATGATGCTGCACTGTTAGAGCGTTTTTTTCCTGAACAGCCCATAAAAATATTCGAGATGGGATATCACAATATTAAAATCACAACACCTGAGGATATTGCGGTTGCCGAAGCTATCTACAACCAGAGAGGCAACAGCGACTTAAGGCACTGCGAAAAAATGAAATAAAACATGCCGATAGCTTGTTTTTTCCTCTGTGCTGTGGTATATTTTCAGCCGCAGAAAAGGGTGAGGTAGCTCAGTTGGTTAGAGCACAGGATTCATAACCCTGAGGTCGAGGGTTCAACTCCCTCTCTCACCACCAGGAACAAGCGGGTGTAACTCAGTTGGTAGAGTGTTTGCTTCCCAAGCAAAATGTCGCGAGTTCGAATCTCGTCACCCGCTCCATTTCCCCGATATAACTCTTTCTCGTTGACCTGTAACCCTCTCATAATGCAATCCTCTATTTTTTTTACTCCGATCACTGTTGAGGAGATCAACACCACTCAAATTATTGATGGCCAGATGGCCCGCCATCTTGGCATTGAAATGACCGAGATCGGTCTGGATTTCATGACGGCTAAAATGCCCGTCGACCATCGTACCATTCAGCGTATAGGCATTCTGCACGGCGGGGCTTCACTCGCTCTTGCTGAAACTGTGGGAAGTATTGCGGCATCCTACTGCGTTGACAGGGAGTCCTTCTATATCGTTGGACAGGAGATCAATGCCAACCATATACGCCCGGTCTCGACAGGATTTGTCTATGCCACTGCCACTCCCCTGCATCTTGGCAAAAGCTCACAGGTATGGGATATCAAGGTGAAAAATGAAGAGCACAAACTCACCTGCGTAAGCCGCTTTACTGTTGCTGTCCTGAGAAAAAACCAGACTCCCCGATAAATCCCGGCAAATCATATTTTCTAAATTATCGGGTCAGTTTCAAAAAACTTTTCCTACCTTGTCTCTTTCGTTGTAACGGTTTTTTACACTTATTGCAGATTTCAGGGTATGCAGATCTTACCATCCAACAATCACGTCTCATCGCTTGACCCAGTCTCCTGTTCTTCAGAGGAACTCCTTCATCAGCTTGCTTCACAGCAAAAATCCCGGAAAAAATGGATCCTTATTCAGCCAATCAGCAACACCAGCATGATGGTGGATTCCGGCACGGTCAGCATGCCTTTAAACCTGATCATGGTCGCGACCCTCGTTGGAGAGCTCTTTGATGTCACCTTTATTGATGAAAGGCTTGGCGATAAGGTGCCGGTAGATTTTTCCGGCTTTGACGTTGTTGCAATTACATCACGAACACTCAATGCATCAAAAGCTTACCGGATTGGTGATGCCGCTCTTGCGCAGGGAAAAACAGTAATCCTTGGGGGCGTTCATCCCACCATGCTCCATGAAGAGGCATCAGCACACTGCACCAGTGTGGTCTACGGGGAAATAGAATCGATATGGACAGAACTTGCCATTGATGTGCTGAAAGGGAAAATGCAGGGCGTTTACAGGGCAAAGGAGCTCAAACCGATGAGTGCCATGCTCCACCCGGATTTCAACTATGCCCTTTCATCAAAAAATGCCAAAAAATACAGTTCGCGTATCCCACTTCTTGCAACAAAAGGGTGCCCTGTAGGATGCAATTTCTGTACAACCCCTACTGTCTATGGAAAAAGCTACCGTTACCGCGAGCTTGATCTGGTGCTCGATGAAATGCGCTATCATCAGGAGAGGATCGGCAAAAAGAAGGTGAATTTTTCCTTCATGGACGACAATATCAGTTTCCGGCCAAAGTATTTCATGACACTGCTTGAAGAGATGGCCAAACTCGGCGTGCACTGGAATGCCAATATCTCGATGAACTTTCTTGACAAGCCGGAGGTTGCGGAACTTGCGGGCCGTTCAGGATGCGATCTGCTGAGCATTGGCTTCGAGTCACTCAATCCTGAAACAATCAAGAGCGTCCAGAAGGGTTCAAACCGGCATGGCAATTATGAAAAAGTTGTCAGCAATCTGCATAACAACGGTATTGCCATTCAGGGCTACTTCATGTTCGGCTTTGACAACGATACGGAGGAGAGCTTTCAGCTCACCTACGACTTCATCATGAACAACAAGATTGAGTTTCCGGTCTTTTCGCTGGTAACGCCATTCCCTGGGACACCCTATTTCGATGAGATGAAGCCCCGCATTCGTCATTTCGACTGGGACAAGTACGACACCTACCACTACATGTTTGAACCGAACAAGATGAGCGGTGAAAAACTGCTGGAAAATTTTGTCAAACTCCAGCGAGAGGTCTACAAAGGCCGCGCAATTATGCAGCGTATGAAGGGTAAACCGCTGAACTGGGTCTGGCTTGCCAACTACGCCATGAACCGCTTTACCAGCAAGCTGTCGCCTGAATATTATTACTGAGGTTGAACGGGGGTTTGGAGGGTTTGGGGAACAGGGACAAAAAGGACAGCAGGGACACATGGGACTGCTGGGGTCAATATTGAATCTTTTGTGCGGCTGTAGTGGTGGTAAAGTAAAAACAGGGCGGTTTACGGCCACCCTGTTATTCAATAAAACTTACGCTTGACTCTTTTTTGGCAGGTCGATCTTCAGATGCAGTTCACGTAGCTGTGCTGGTGAGACTTCCGAAGGGGAGGACATCATGAGATCCTGTGCCTGCTGATTCATTGGGAAGGCAATAACCTCGCGGATGTTCTGCTCATCCCGTAAAATCATGACAAGCCGGTCAAGACCTGGAGCAATACCTCCGTGGGGTGGCGCACCAAGCTTGAATGCCTCAATCATGTGACCAAATCGCTCATCAACCTCTTCCTTTGAGTATCCGGCAATCCCGAAGGCCTTGTACATGATATCAGGTCTGTGGTTACGGATGGCTCCGCTGGATAGTTCAATACCATTGCAGACTATATCGTACTGATAAGCAAGGATGTCGAGAGGCAGCTTTGTATCGAGCGCATCCATCTCTCCCTGCGGCATTGAGAATGGATTGTGGGAAAAGTCTATTTTTTTAGCCTCTTCGTTGTATTCATACATGGGGAAGTCAACAATCCAGCAGAATGAGAGTTCGTCTTTGTCAAGGGTAAAGAGATCTGCGAAATAGGTTCTCATTCCTCCCATGATCTTGCAGGTAGCCTCCCATTTGCCTGCCCCGAAAAAGACAACATCACCCGTTTCAAGAGCAAGCTGCTCTTTAAGATGCACGAGATCATCTTCAGAGAGAAATTTGACAACCGGACCTTTAGGGCCTTCCTCCCTGAACTGGATATAAGCCAGGCCGGCAGAACCAAGCTCTTTGGCCCTTTTTTCGGCCTTGTCGAAAAACAGCCTTGATTCATTGGCACGACCTTTAAGCACAAGCGCTTTTACGCAGGAGCCCTCTTTGGTATTGTTGGCAAACACCTTGAACCCTGAATTGACAAAGAGAGGAGTAACATCACTGATTTCAAGCGGTATTCTGAGGTCCGGTTTGTCTGTCCCGAAACGGTTCATGACCTCCTTATAGCTGATCCTCGGAAATGGAAACTGCGGGATCCGCTTGTGCGACATGGTACGGGTAAGATGCTCAATCATCCCTTCAAGAATTCCAAAGAGATCATCCTGCTCTATAAAAGCCATTTCCATATCGATCTGATAAAACTCCCCCGGACTGCGGTCGGCACGGGCATCTTCATCCCTGAAACAGGGAGCTATCTGAAAATAACGCGGAAAACCCGACACCATGAGCAGCTGCTTGAACTGCTGTGGAGCCTGGGGCAGCGCATAGAATTTCCCTGGATGAAGTCGGCTTGGAACAAGAAAGTCCCTTGCGCCCTCAGGAGAACTTGAGGTTAGAATGGGTGTCTGTATTTCAATAAACTCTCGCTCTTCGAGATAGCGACGGACAGCTGCGGTCAGGCGGCTGCGAAAAATAATATTCTCATGAATTTTTTCACGACGCAGATCAATAAATCGGTATTTCAGCCGAAGCTCCTCAGAGGTCGGCACCTCATCGGCTACCGGAAACGGCAAAGGCTGCGCGTTACTTTCGACCGTGATCTTACTGACAACAACCTCAATCTCACCCGATGCAAGACGAGGATTGACTGCTCCCTCGGCTCGCCGGACAACGACACCCTCTATTCTGATCACTGATTCGACATGAAGCTGTTCAGCTTTGGCAAAAAGCTCCTGCTGTTCCGGCTGGATAACAAGCTGACTGATGCCGGTATGATCCCTCAGATCAATAAAAATGAGCCCGCCATGATCCCGTTTTCTGTGAACCCATCCTGCAAGCCTGACAGGGGTATGCTCAAGCTCTGGACTCAATAACCCGCAATAATCAGAGCGAAACCGGTTATTCAGAGTCTGTGTGCTACATGCAGGTTTACTCATATTGTTCTCTATTGAAAAATTTATAACCTTCTGAAAACACTGAATATGAAGAATTTTTAATAATTTATAAAACAAGTTGGGTTTACTCAGTAAACAAGTTCTCCCCCGAACTCCGTAATCAGAAACCTGATGACTGCATTGTTTTCGGAGAGTTCCTGAAAAAGGGTAAAGACACTCTTCTCTTTTGTGCAGGCATCTTTTTCAGCATCATAAAGAATACGGAGCTTAAGCGGCAGTGCATAAAATTCTGACACCTCCTTCTGAAGAACCGCTATATCAAGCAGAAGCTCTTCATAGGAAAACTTTTTACAGCAGACTATGTCGAGTAGACCCTCCTCGGTGCATGCTGCAAGTTCACAGGATTGCAGATGTGTTGCCATGAAGTTCTGGCTTTTCCTTGAAATATGATCAAGACACTGACGCCATTCAACCTTGAGAGTATCAAGATCTGCAACACTTTTGAGGCTGCCACTATCACCTTCACCTCTTTTATCTGATGCTGAGCTTGCGCGAAGCTGCTGCAACGCCGGATTTGATGCAAAACCTGAAAGTTTTTTCTGCCATGAACCAAGGTCAAGCTCCCCTGACTCAGCGCGCTTTGGTGGTGAAGGTTCTGAACGTGATGGTGAGGATACCGGCAGATTTTTCAGTGGCTTGTCAGGTACTTTTTTTTTTGAGGCTGTTGTTCCAGCAGCACCGGCGCAACAGCGTGTACTATATCGATAAGCTTCAAAAGTGCAAGCTCAAAGCGGAACTGGTATTCAAACTGGAACTTCAGCTCTTTCTGGGTCAGCAGAAGAAAATCAACCATCTGCATGACAGATAGTGGAGAAAAATTTGCAGCATCATGCAAATAGCGCTCACGTATTGCATCGGGGCGTTCCACCAGTCGGGTCGAAGAGAGATTCTGCACTACCAGAAAATTTCGCAAGTGCTCAATCAGCTTTTCAAGAAAATCCTGCTCATCATAACCATTCCTGATGACAAACTGCGCAACATCAAGCATCTTGGCGGGACTGTGCTCCTTGACGGCATCAGTAACGGCAAACATCTGTTCATCGTCGATATAGTTAAGCAGCTCGGCAACGCCCTGATAACTGATAGCTCCCTCATGATCATTCTCGGCTGAAAAGGCTATAACCTGGTCAAGAATACTCTGTGCATCACGCATCGACCCCTGGGCTTTGCGCCCTATAAGCTGAAGGGCATCTCCATCCACCTTGATGTGCTCGGCATCACAGATCTGCTGAAGCTGTCGCTGAATATCCTCAAGGGGAATCCGCTTGAAGTTGAATCGCTGACAACGGGAGGCAATTGTAGCGGGAATCTTGTGAAGCTCCGTTGTGGCAAAAATAAAAATGGCGTGTGGCGGTGGCTCCTCAAGGGTTTTCAGAAATGCATTAAAAGCTGCAATGGAGAGCATGTGCACCTCATCGATAATGTAGACACGGTACTTGCCCTTCTGCGGCCCGTACCGGACATTCTCCCGGAGCAGGCGAATATCATCGACACTGTTATTGGATGCCGCATCAAACTCCGCTATGTTGAAGCTGGTGCCTGCATCGAAGTCCCTGCAACTTTCACACTCACCACAAGGCTCGGTAACCTGCTGCAGATATTCAGGATCCTCCATCATTTTCAGACAGTTCACTGCCTTGGCGAATACCCTTGCCGCTGTTGTTTTGCCAACCCCCCTCAGTCCGGAAAAAATATAACCATGTCCAAGCCTCCCCATACGAAGCGAGTTCTGTATCGTACGAGTAACGTGCTCCTGTGCAGTAATATCGGCAAATTTTGTCGGCCTGTATTTCCGGGCTATAACCTGATAACTCATAACTGCTGTTAATTAATATCCTCTAATAAGGTCGCAAGGGGCATATTCATACTGCTTTTCAAACACTCTGAGACTCCCGTGCTGATCGTTTTCAAATGTACGCTATTACCGTCTGAAATCAGCGAACCGATTTCATCACCTGCAAATCCTGGAGGGATTATCGTATAAAGATCATACAGCGTCAGGGTATAGAGATCACGACTGACCGCCAGATCACCGTTTGCTGTGACATGAACAAAATCGTTCCGAAGCAGAATATCAACAATATTTCTTAACCCGGAAGGCTGTACCGAATGAACAGCTTTCAGAATTTTTTTCATATTCATCGGGCGTCCAATAGTCTGGCCGTTCCATATAGCAGCAAGTACCGTAAGAATCACGGGAACACTACGCAACGGATTGAATGATTCAGCAATGCCGCCAACAGGTTTCAGCGCTCCAAGACAGAACACAAATTCCGCGCCGGTCAAAACAACAACCCAGCCAAGATAGATCCAGAAGAAAAGCATCGGAATCACCGACAATGCCCCGTAGATATGCTCAAAGGTGGAAATATGCGTGACATAAAACACAAACCATATCTTTGACAATTCAAACATAACGGCAGCCAGAACCGCGCCAGAGATGGCATGAACAAACCTGACCCGACGATTCGGCACAAGCATGTAGAGCAGAAAAAAGGCAAAAATCGAATTGATAAAAGGAAGATAGGAGAGTAAACGGGTTTTCAGCTCAAGCAGTGGGCCTTCGGTAAAAACCGTATACCAGACATAGGAGCTTGCCGCGAGACTGCTTCCGATAAGCACTGGCCCAAGCGTCAGTACCGTCCAGTAGAGGGTAAAGCCCTGCAGTGTCTTGCGGGGAGAGTGCACCTCCCATATTTCATTGAGCGTATGATCAACTGTTGAAATAAGAAAGAGCGCAATGATAAATAAAAACACTCCGCCAAGAAGCGGAACGCTGGCCGTCTTTCCAATAAAATCTGTCAGGTAGTGATGGAGCACCGAACCCGCGCCCGGCATGAAATTCTGGACAAGAAACTCCTCAAGAGAGTGCTTGAAAGGAATGAATACAGAAAAAACGCTCAATATGGAGAGTATGACAGCAAGAACCGGCACAATTGAAAGAAGTGTCTGAAACGCCAGTGAACCTGCTCCGAGAAAAATCCTGTCATGAATAAAATTTTTCCAGAAAAAAGGTATAAACGCACGCAAATATTGCGCAACATCCCATCGAGAATGAAAAGCGGGCTTCTTTAATCTGTTTTCTGCCTCTTCCATTGATTTTTTTTTCACTCGTCAGGAGAGGAGTAGATTCCTGTTGATCTCACTCTGGTCATAAGCAATAAGCCAATAGTAAAAAAAATCAGCAAAGACGCAAGTGCAGCTTTTTGACTTCCAGCATGTGCCGATACCAAACCAAACATAAGGGGCCCGGCTATGGCCGATGCCTTGCCGAATGTGCCATCATAAAAGCCGAAAAACTCGGTAACATGCTCTTTAGGAGTCAATCGCGCCATCATGGATCGTGATGCAGCCTGGGAGGAACCCATCGAGAGACCGGCGAGCATTCCGGTATAAAAAAACAACTCCTTGCTGTCAGCAAAAATAGCAGCTAAAATCACAAAAAACCAAATCAGAAGTGTAATGACAATTGTTTTTTTCGGGCCAATTTTATCGGTAACAAAACCGAAAATAATAGAGCCCGCAATTGCAGTGGTCTGAACCAGCATAAAAAAGACAATCAGCTCACCGGTAGTAAATGCAAGGGTGTTCTGGGCATAGATCGACGAGAAGGCGATGACCGTTAAAATAGCGTCATTATAGAAAAAAAAGGCGAGGAGAAAACGAACAAGATCAGGATAACTCATGATATGCCTGACGGTATACTTTACCTCTCTTATTGAACTGCCGAGTGCAGCCAAAGAGATGGCTGGACGCTTCTCTTTCTTCTGATCCCTGAGCACAAGGAAAATCGGCGCTGCAAAGATCGCGAAAAAAAGTGCAGCGACAAGAAAGCTCAACTGCACATTAGGTGCATTGGCAAGGACAATTCCTTTGCTCAAAAGAGGCTTCAGAAGCAGAAGAATTGCCAGAGCCCCAAGATAGCCCATGGCAAAACCATAGCCGGAGACCCTGCCGACACTCTTCTCCGTGGCAATTTCCTTGAGATAGGCATCGTAAAAAACAAGTCCACCCTCAAAACCTATGTTGGCAAGAATAAAAAGAACAACCGCAGCTATCGCCATTCCAGGGCCCGAAAAGGAGAGGAGCGCGGTAGCTGCTACTGAAATCAGAGTAAAAACAAAAAGAAAGCGTTTCCGTTGTCCGGAATAATCAGCTGCAGCACCAAGGACAGGTGATATAAGAGCAACAAGCAGCATCGACAGGCTGATACTGACACCCCATAAGGCATCACCCGACGGTGCGCCGTTACAAATTACGTTTTTAAAGTAAAGGGGGAAAGCAAAGGTAACCATGATAACGCTGAAGGAGGTGTTTGCAAAATCAAAAAGCAACCATGAAAACACTTTATATTTCTGCGTAATAGCCATAACTTGTTTTTATAAATACTGATACTGATATTTTCATTCAGAAAAAATGCCTGAATAGCTACAAAAAGCAACATTCTCGATAAAAAATAAAGCCCCCCGATGACAAGTCGGGAGGCAGCGAGAATCGAAAGATGATAGCACATAGACCATCACTTACTACTTGCCTAAAAGTAACACATTTATAGAGTCATTCCAACTCTCGTTTTTGATGATGCAGGGGTCGTATGATATGAGGTTTGCGCCATCTCCCTCTTTCGTTATCGCTACAGCCTTTTCTGCGATTTTATTGCAGGGTGCTGCAAATAGCGTCTTTAATAATTTTTTATGAATTTATTTGAAATTAACAATTGTTATTTATAAATTAAAATTAAGCTTCAAATCAGAAAAAATAAAACGCTTTTCAACAAAGAGAAGCCAATTCATAAGTCGTTAGTATAGAGAATAGCCAATACCGACAATAAGGGATGAGGTACACCTCTATAACTTGCCAATTAGATCTCTACGTCAATCATTCTAATTCACTAACAATGGAGCCACGCCTATGACATTCCTTAAATTTATTCGTCAAATTTGCCTTACTATAGTTGCATGCTACTGCATCCAACTATCATTTGTTCAGGTTGCAAATGCTCAAGAACTCATGACTGGTGATTGGTTATATAACCCGCAGACTCTCAACGCAAAAGGAGTCGAGGATGGAAAAGCTTACAAAATAAAACCAACAAAGATGATAATTGTGTCTATCGCCTCCAAAGATGCAAGTGAAACCAATGTAAAATTAGTTCAGCCTGATCCTAAAGCTATTAATGATGCAAAGAGAGGAGAGATACGGGTACAGGTTCCCCCTGACCGTATCCAGAACAAAGACAAATCAAATCCCCCCTTTCGTTTCGACCAAGAATACGTGATATCCGAAGATGATGCAAAGTCTTGCGGAGATTCAGGAGTTGCATATGGAGCACTCTTTGTGCCGTTTAAGTATCAATTGACAGGAAATCATGATACTTATGGATCTATGTCCTTAGGTAGCTATATAGGTTTGAGAAACACTCCCCCCTTTCAGCGAAATGTAGATATTACATTTCCATTAGTCTTCGCAGGGCCATCCTATGCGACCAGCACAAGCACATCTACGACGGTCATGGGAATCTCATATGGAGGAGGATTACTTGTCGCGGTTAATGGAGCCTTTTATGTAGGGGCTGTCATCGGTTGGGATTCCATCTCAAAAACCGCTGGTTAACAATACAACAACAAACCATGGCTTGCATTACAAGTTGGTTGGGATATATCGAAGAAATAATAGATTCTTCAACGATAAGCCTCACTTGACTCTCTGTTAAAAATTAGCCGAAAAGGAGTACAGGTGAGGTTTAAGTCATTTTTTTCCTGATAGGTTAGTTATTGCATGTCAATTTTAACTGAAATAGAGTATATGCGTAAAACATCATATTGTGAGCTGCTCTTACACTACGTTTTTCTCTTCTCCTAAATCAACTGAAGCGTTTTAATTTGTTCTTTCGTAACTTGGTTAAGCTGTTCGAAATCATACGGAAGAAAAAGCAAAATCCCCAAGCTGAGGGTTAGTATTTGTCACCATGCGGGATTGCAATCTCCTTCGGTTGGGCATGGGCACCTTTCGAGGACTTTAATCCGATGCCAAAGCAGAGCGGGATAGGAGCAGTTTAGTACACTAAAAAAGGACTATCAATTTATGTGTTTTCTCGGGATAAGAAAACCGATACAGCATTGAAAGGGTTATGCTTTTTTCGAAGGCAATCTTTTTGCTCTTGGAGGAACCGTTGATGAATTGAACTCAACCAGTTTTTTCCAGTTGATTGCGCCATCATTATCGAAATACTGGTTTCCGAATTCGTTAGTGAATTTGTTAATTATCTGCGCATAGGATTGCTGAAACTCTTCATTTTTTTCTTTTGCTTTATATCCTAATGGTTCAATTAGCTCAGTATATAAGGCTGGATCACCAGAAATAAACTCCCAAAATCTTTGACCGCAGTACTTGAAATAGTCTCCTTGATCTGGCTTGTTGTTTCTTCCATAACAGCATCCATTGACAGCGATTACCTGAATTCCAGAATTGCTCGTTCGCAGAGTTTTAGCCGATGTCTTGAAATCTGATTTCATTTTTGCAATTTGGCTGGAATTGCCCCAATGCGGACCTGACTTAATATTGACGATAAACCGTTTTCCATCCTTATCAAATTCCAGATCGATACCATTTATCCCTGATTTCCTGCCTGAATAAACTTTTTCATTTATAAATATTGCAAGACCTTCTAACCAGTCACCAAATATAGTTTCTTCATTAGAGGAGATGTGAGCGTCAACCAACCCCGTACAATCTCTTCTGCAGTCAGGACATATTTTACCTTAAAAAGGTAAGGATTTTTTCTTTTCAGCACATCAGACAAGCTTAGCCCATCCAAGCTGGCAATTCTTTTCTCATGAAAGATGCCAATATTATTTTCAACGTACTTTGATACGTCGCTCAGGGTAAGTGGGATCATATCCATTTTTTTGTTCCATCAGATACAATTCTACCGGACTCAGTTCATTTTTGACCATGGTATAGTACTCTGGGACAATTTCAATACCAATGGAGTTTCTCTTCATTCTTTTTGCAACAGCATTGGTAGTTCCAGATCCCATGAACGGATCAAGCACTGTATCACCTTCTTTCGTGAAGAGTTTGATAAACCATTCGGGAAGTCCTTCTGGAAAAGCGGCACTATGGTTTTTATTATTGCACTCCGTGGCCAAATGCAGCACGTTAGTCGGATAGGCCATCTCCCTGTCAAGCCAGTTGGAAATATTTTTTCCGAATCCGCTGCCAACTTTTGATTCGTCACGCATTTTGTCGGTTTCACTCAGTTTTTTGAGCCTGGTCTTTGACCAGTCACCCATTGGAACCATTACAGCGTTCTGATTCATGTAAAACTGTTTGCTTTTATTGAACTGAAGCAGGCGTTCCCATGAGTCACGAAACCGATTTGGCCATTTTCCAGGATAACAGTTTTTTTTGTGCCAGATAAATTCTTCAGTCCAGAACCATCCCTGTTGCTTTCTCATCTCAAGAATGAGCTCCATCACATAGGTACTCCGTTCACAATCAAGTACCTTCTCTTTGATATTCAGTATAAAGGTTCCTGTTGGCTTCAGCACCCTTAGTAGTTCTCCTGATATTGGTAAAAACCATGCAACATATTCGTCAGGATGTGTACCACCATAGGTTTTTTTCCTTTGGTCTGCATAGGGTGGAGAGGTAAAAATCAAATCTACCGAATTATCCAGTATTTTATTCAGAACTTTTTCACAGTCCCCTAAGTATAAATCTGTTCTGATTTCCATTGCATTAATTGGCAAAAGCTGTTCAAATATCGATGATATTCTGTGTAAGTGGCAACCATTACACTCCAGCGATATGCATGAAGAGAGATTCGAAGAGTGCTCTTCCGTCAACGGAACCAAGGAGCTTCTCGCTGGCTCTTTCGGGATGGGGCATCAGGCCAAGTACATTACCCTGTCGGTTTATGATACCGGCAATATTCTTCAGTGAACCGTTCGGATTAGCTGCTTCGGTTACCTCGCCCAGAGAGTCGGTATATTTAAAAGCAATCTGGTCGTGCTCCTCAAGGCTCTCTATAACTTCATCAGGAGCAAAGTAGTTACCTTCACCATGAGCGATGGGAATGGTGAGCACATCATCTTCCTTATACCTGGAGGTAAAAATAGTCGAGCAGTTTACAGGCTTGATGGATGTCTGGGTACAGAGAAACTTTTTATCCCTGTTACGGGAAAGAGCACCTTCAAGGAGTCCGCTTTCAAGCAGTACCTGAAATCCATTGCAGATGCCAAGTACAGGAAAGCCTTTGCGTGCAAACTCGATAACCTCCTGCATAATAGGTGAAAAGCGTGCAATTGATCCAGCTCTCAGATAGTCGCCATAGGAAAAGCCACCAGGAAGAATGATTGCCTGTGCTCCTTTCAGATCGTGCTCATTATGCCAGAGCATAACCGGTTTGACACCTTCAAATGAAGCAACAGCATATTCAGTATCATGATCACAGTTTGAACCAGGAAATACTACAACACCTACAAGTACATCAGCCATAGTTGAATGTTATTTATTTAACGAGCTCCAGGGAATAATTTTCCATGACCGGATTCGATAACAGTTTCTGAGAGATCTCATTGGCGATGCGTTCAGCTTGAAGCTGCTCCTCTTCATTGATTGTCACTTCGATATATTTGCCGATT
>TBL_comb47_HYPODRAFT_10002042_pt1 | contig 25345 bp, 46 predicted proteins | sample TroBogypolimnion_40_FD_10682 | JGI IMG/M metagenome (IMG submission 10682)
ACAGGACCGCCCCGTGCCGCACGCTGGGCCGCGGGGCGCTCAATGCCCAGCTTCATCCACATGGACGCCACGGGGACCACGCCGCACCGGCAGTTCCAGTGGAGTGGGGCGGTCTCGTGCGGCTCACCTACCGGCCACTGCTGGCCGTCCATGGCGCCGCAGACCAGGCACGTCTTCGGGTCCAGGGTGGCGTCCCACTGGAGCAGGTCGCCCTCGGAGGCGTTCTCGGTCCAGGTGGCGAGCTGGGCGGCATTGTTCACGGCCATGGCGCTGGTGCGGACCAGTGCCTCAGCCTGCCGGGTGCGGGTGAGCATTAAGTCCTTAAGGCGAGCGACCATGCTGCCCAGGTTCTCGCCCTGGAGCATGGCCTGGCGCATCTGGTCCTGGAACGCCTGGACGAGGTCCGCCGCCTGGCGCCCCCACCATTCAGCAGACGGCGCACCGTTGGTCAGCGTCCCGTCCACCAGCGCCTTGAGGAGTGCCGGGGTCCACTTCACGCCGGCCAGCACCTCGACGCCCGCGGCCTCATTCATGGCGGCCACCAGGTTCTGGGTGGAGACTTTCACGCCCTGGGACAAGCCATCGTTCTGGACGGCGGCAATGTCCTCGTAGGCTGTGCCCACGGTCTTCTCGGCCTCGGCGATGAGGTTGCGGAGCCGTGCCCGCTGCCAGTCGGTGCGCGGGGTCTCAAGACCACCATTGGCGAGGTCGGCCACCAGGTCACGGCCCAGCTGGTCCACCATGTCGAGGATCTGCTGGCGCAGCCCCGCCTCGTAGCGCATGAACTGCACATTGTTCTTGAGGACGGCGGACTGCCAGGCGTCCTGGAGGGCCATTTAAGCCCCCACGGGCATCTTAGTCCCGCAATCCGGGCAGCAGGCGGTCGTGCATTTGGTCCCGCAGTCGGGGCAGGGCGTCCCCACCGACGCTCCGGGCTTGGTGCCGGGCATCACGTCGGGGCCCACCATGTCCAGGCGATCAATCTCATCCTGCACGTCGAACCCGGACGGCAGCACCTCGGCCTGGTCCAGGATGCGGAGGTAGGTTTCCTTGGTCAGCAGGCCAGCTATGACCGCGTTCCGCATCTCGGTCAGGAACAGGGCGTCGGGGCGGCTCGTGTCCACGTCGGTGTTGACGCCCAGTTCGCCCAGGTCCTGGCCGATCCACTGGCCAGCCATCTTCCACGCCGAGTTCAGGCCCGAGGCGAGACCCACGGCCCAGGCCTGGATCCGACTCATGGCCTGGGTAGACTCGACGCCCGCCTCCATGGCGGTCTTGACGGTGCCCTTGTCGAGCATCTTGCCCGCCATCTTCTGCATCTGGTCTTCGAGGTCCTGGAGATCCTGTCGGCCTGCGTCGATGGCCTTTCCGGTGTGCTCGATCCATTTGGCGTCCCCGCCGATGGGCAGCGACAGGATGTTCTGGGGGCCGATCACGAGGTCGCCGCCGTCCACGCCGATGGTGCAGAGCAGAGGCACCCGGGCGACGTGCAGGATGTTCCGCTGGTCGCTGGCGCTCTGCCAGTGCTCGACGTTCTTCCATGCCAGATCCCGCAGGGGGGGAAGACCCTGGAAAAAGTCGGTGCGCCCGGTGTAGATGGGGATGACCGGGATCTCCTTCAGCGTCACCGTGCCGGAGTTCTCCGGGTCCAGGGTGAAGTCGTCCTGGTCGTCGGCCTTGGTGTAGACCGTGACCATGCCGGGCTCAAGCACCCGCACGCGCTGAACGGCCTTCTCCCCGAACTGGCCGTCCGGCTCCGTGGCCGTCTCCAGGTAGCGGAACTGGGTGAGGACCGGCTTGCCGTTGATCATCTGGGAGCGCCAGCCGAGCACCTGGGACGCCTTGACGTGGACGAGGTAGGGCCGCACGCCCATCGCCCGTTCCTGGGCCAAGGTCGAACCGGTGGGCACGCGGGGGTAGTCTGCCACCACATAGGTCACGCCCATGAAGGCATCCCGGAGCACGTCCTGGGCGAATTGGGTGATGTCCCGGCCCGTCAGGTCCACGTTCTCCAGCCACTCCTCGGCGTCAGGGGGCACGTCCGCGCCCAGCTCCACTGGCTTGCGGAAGATGAGCCCGCAGGCGAGGTCGATGGCGTCCCGGTAGGCGGGGGTGAGCACCGACCCGTCCCGGCGGGCGGTCCACGCGGGGGTAGACTCGGCAGGATGCTGGGGCAGGTAGACCTTCCCGGCGTCGCGCATGGCGTCCGTGCCTGCGATGAGCGTGGCGGGCAGATTGCGGTAGGTCTCCAGCGTGCGCTGGGTGTCAGTCTGGAGCGAGACGGGGTTCACTGGCGCCCCCGCTCAATCAAGCGGTCCAGCTTGGCCTCGATCCGCTCCATGCGTCGGTCCACGCCGGTCTGGATGTCCTTGATGGCCTGGTCGTGGCGGGTGTCGGTCTCTTTGAGGCTGACGACCTCAACCTCGGTCTTGGTGGAGCGGGCGTCCTGGTGGATGACGTAGCCGATGCCGGAGGCCAGCAGAGTCAGGAAGACGAGCAGGTCGCCCACATTCACGGAGCGGTCAAGCCGCCAAGGGGTCTGGACTGGTGCGCTCATTTGACTCTCCCGGCTACATACCCCGCCCCAATGCCCACGGCGAAGCCCTGGACCCGTCCCAGCCACTTGTCTGCCCCGCTGACGTGCTTCTGCGCCGCCAGGGCGATCTCCAGGCCGGTTGCCCGGCGGCGCTCGGCCTCGAAGGCGGCTTTGTATTCGGCGGATCTCCGCTGTTCATCCGCATAGGCGGCCTTTAATGCGCCGATCTGTGCGTCTTGCGCTGCGCTCAGTTCTCTCTCGGCGGCAAGGGCGTCACGTAGACCCTGCACTCCTGGATCAGCACCCATAGCGTCGGGCACGGTCTGACCCGCACCCGTGTGATCAGGAACGGAAGGCCCTGGCTGGGGCGCCAGGTGGTCACCAGTTCGCGCCACCTTGGCCCGTGCCCGAGCCACAGCGTCCTCGGCACCCTGAAGCGGGGCCGCATGATCCGGGATTTTTGCAGCCGCGTCGGCATGGGTGGTGGCCTTCCCTTCGTCGATGTGTTCCTGGATCTCGGCTTTGGTTTCGGTGTGCTGCGCGAACTTGCCAGAGCCCCAGGCGATGAGCCCGACGAGCCCCACAGCGCAGGCCGCGCCCAGGAGGATGTGGGACAGGCGGGGAGTCACTCCACACCCCGCATGGCCTTCCAGACGCCCCGCCAGCAAGCGCCAAGCATCCCCAGCACACCCAGAAACGCGCCCAGCAGGAACCACTTAAGCATTGGGTCCACCCCCGTCCCCAGCAGGTGGTGTTCCGGCACTCGCCCCAGAGCCGGGGGTGGATTCTTTGTGAGCGATCTTGGCACCGGTCACGGCGGCCAGGAGCGCGGCGAACGCTGCCACCCAGTTCCCGTCCAGATGCCGCACGCCGAAGGTCAGCCAGCCGCACCCGCAGGCCACCACGACCGCATAGGCTGCATGGCGCAGGGACGCGCTGGGGTCGGTGCGGTCCATGAGCCGCTTGAGGTAGTTCACCCCACCACCCGCACGAACCCAGGGTCCAGCGACCAGACTTTCTCGCGCCCCGCCCTCGGGATCACGATGCACCCCTTAGACTCCTGCCCGTAGTGCGACGGGTCCACCGCGGGGCCATGGATGTAGAACCCGTCCCGCCCGTAGGACTCACCCTCGATCTGCTCGAGGTGCGCGACCAGCGGGCCGAGGCCAGGGTGCTGCGCTTCCCACGGGCCGACACGGTAGAGCCCCTTGGGCAGCGGGCCGATGCAGTGGACCTGCTCCATGGTCGGGTCGTTCTTGCCTGCCGAGTTGCCCGCCCAGCCCAGCGCCACATGGCCCAGCGCCGGGTCGATGAGGAGCCCGGTGGACTGGCTGTAGGTGAGGACGAGGTCAGACACGGGCACCAGATAGGGGTGCAGGGGGTTCGCGCTGAACGCGTGCCCGGCATTGGCCGGTCCCCCTGCAAGGTTCAGGGTTGGGCGGGGCTTGGCTCACCTGATGAGCCTTTGAGGTGTCAGACCGCCGACCGTCTCCGCCGCAGCTCGCAGACGATGTCCCGCTTCACCGTGGCGATGCTGACACCCATGCGCTCGCTGATGATCTGGACCGTGTTGCCCTGGCATCGGAGGCGGTAGACCCTCGCCCGCCGGAACAACTGGTCAATGGGCACGCCCGCGCACCCGAGTCGCGCCAGGTCGCCCAGGAGTGAAGCCACGATGTCCTCCGCCTCGACCCGTGCCGCCTCCATGGGGCGCCCACAGCGCACCAGGACGTTCGCCTGGTGGCTCACCAGGACTTCGATGGGGTCGCGTGGGGTCATAGGCGGAGCTCCCTGACGGTGACGAGGCGCTTGACCGCAAGCACCCGGTAGCGGGCCTCGTCGGCAATGTGGTCTTCAGCGTGGGTGTCCACGTCGTCGGACTTGACTGGATCGCGGGGCAGAGTGGGCACCGTCCTGATGAACTGGCGGCAGGTGTCGAACACGAACAGGCCCGGGTCCTCCATGGGGGTCTTATGGGCGGCCTTGAACCGCTTTCGCATGGCTTCCCAGCCCGTCTTGCGGCTCCCGGGCGACTTGTCGGACTTCTCCCAGCGCACGCCGATCTTCGCCATGTCGTCCGCGATGCATACCCCGTTCTCTGCGTCGTGGACCGAGTTGTCGGCTGGTCCGGGCACCACCCGGCCACCCCACAGCACATCCTTTTGGTAGGCCAGGATGTCCCGGGCAACCTCGACGGCCAACTTCCGGCACCCCTCGTTGGGCTTGCCGTTCCAACCATAGATTTCGCCGATGCGGAACAGGGTGCCTCGTGGCCATGCCTTGGTGGACCCGTCGGCCAGCTTCGCCTCGGTCCCGTCCGATTCGGCCCAGAAGCCCACGGCGAAGGGTTTGGAACTGCCCCAGTCGAAGGAACGGTCGATCCGCCAACCACTGGGGATGTCGAACGCTGGGAGGGCGTGGAACGGGCGCCACACGTCATCGAACATCCCGCCAGCCACGATGTCCCAGGATCCGTCCAGCCACGCCTTGATCATCTCGGGCGACCCAGCAGCCTCCTTAATGCGCTCGATGTAGCCGGGGTCCGAGTTCAGCAGTGCCGGGTTGTCTGTGACCTTGGCCGGGATGTAGACGCGGGTCCAGTTGCCGTCCAGGTGCTGGATCTTGCCCGCCTTCACGGGGTCGATGAACCGGGCCTTGAGCCAGTTGTGCCCCACGCCCCCAGGGTTAGCCGTGAGCACCAGGCGCAGCGCCACGCCCTCGGCAGAACGCAGACAGGCCTTGAGTTTGTCCAGCGGTTTCGGGTTCGGCCAGTTCCCGGCCTCCTCGAAGCACATCCAGTTGTATTCATGCCCCTGGTAGCGGTCGGCGTGCTTGTCCTGCTCTAGATAGCGGAACTTCAACTTGGCGCCGGACGGGAAGACCCATGTCTTGCTCTGCTCCCTGAACACGCCGCCAGCGGTGGGGAAGATGGCCTCGGCCTTCGAGAGCATGTCCTCCAGTTCGGGCATGGTGCGCCGAAACAGGATGCCCTTGGCCTTGGCACCCCACTTCGCCTCGTGCTCCAGCCAGTCCAGAAGGACGCCGAACGACTTCCCGCCACCGCGGGCGCCGCCATACAACACCTCGTTGGCTGGGCAGGAGATGAAGCGGACTTGGCGCCGCTGTGGCCTTATTCCTCGTCTGCGGCTTCCCATGCTTCTGCCGTCTCAAACTTCGCGGGGAGGTGGATCTGGACGCCGCCGGTGTGCTCGACCTCTGCCCGGTCCTTGAAGGCCTGAATGTCCACATGCTTGCCCAGGATGTTCAGGGCAGCAGCAGCACCAGAGGAGTCGAACTTCCAGACGCCTTCCTCGCGCAGCTCGCCCGAGTTGCGGTCCAGAACCTCCTCGGTCACATGCACCATGCAGCGGCTTTCCCGGTCGTATACCATCACCGGAACCTTCTGCATACACCGCTCGAACAGTTCAGCGGCACCGCGTAAAACATACTGTGCACTGATCTTAGTTGCTTCCTCGCGGGCGAGTTTGGCGCACTGAATGGCCTTGGCTATATTAGCATTTGCCAGTAATCGGCAAGCGTTTACTGCCGCACCCGCACCTTTAACGGAATAGCCTGCCCGTTTATATGCCTGGGTGGCGTTCAGGTCCACGAGATACTCTTGTACGAAGCGTTCCTGTTTGGGAGTCATGCTGCACCGTCCTTCAAGATCCATCGAGAACGCCCATGGCATCCGAGCCGCTTGCGCTCCAACCACTGGCAGTTCATGCAGAGGATGCGGTATTCCTCGGGCCGATATTCAGAGAGCGCACGCTTGAAGACCATCCACTGACTGCCGAGTTCTGCCCGCTCGTCCGCGCCGTTGCCAAGGACGTGATCCAGACTCAGTGCGTCGGGGTTCGAGAACCCACACAGAGCGCAAGTGCAGCCATACATCTCGAACAGGGCGGATTTTATCGCCTCCCGATGGTGCCTCCTTCGGATCTTGATTTCTGGCTTGTTGGCGTGCTTCCGAAAGGCGGCCTTGGCTGACTCTCTCTGCTCTGGCGAGGTGTACCGCTTATGTTTGGCCTTGTCACAGGCCCGGCAGCAGCGCGATCCAGTGCTCGGGATGATGTAGGTGTTCTCTGTGGTGAACTCATGCCCGCGCTTACAGTGGGTCTTGGCTTTGTTGGCCTCGCTCATGGTGGTCACGACGCCTCCTCCCGCTTCCGAGATGTGTTCCGCCTGTCCTCAGACGAAGTCAGGTGCCAGTAGCCACACGCGGGGCAGTAGTAGGGCCGGAGCGTGCCCCGCAGTATGGGCACCTCGCCCTCGCGGCGGGCTGCCAGGTCGAAGGCGCGGGCTTTGCTGTAGGGGGGCTTGTGGCAGGTGGTCATGCGAGCACCCGCATTAGGTCCGCGGCCTTTGTCGGGTCCACGATGTAGACCGGCATCCCCAGGTAGTAGCCGAACAGGGGGTGCAGTTGCGCCGCGCATCCTTTGCACCGACCCTTGGGCGTGGGCGAGTGCTCACGGCCACAGTAGGAGCAGCGGGCGTAGCGCACGCCGAACTTCTCCAGTAGGCGATCCCGGGTAATGAGGGCGCGATAGTGCGAGGTTGGGACGTTATAGCCGGTCATGGCTGCACCTCCTGCACCGGGTAGGGCACAATCCGGCGCCCGGGGGCCAACCAGAACTTCGTGCCCTTCAGCCACCCGAACACCGGGAAGCCGAAGGTGATCTTGTCGCCCACCTTCAACGAGAGCCCCGGGGTGGTGTTGGTGGTAACCTTCATGCCGCCGCCCCCTTCGCCGCCTCGAACTGCGCCAGGGCACTGGCCACGCTGTCAGCCCAGAAGGCGATAGCGCCCTTGGCGCGCATCATGTCGAGCATCATCACCTGGGCCTCGGTGGGCACCTTCCCGGCTGCCTTGACCTCGATGGCCAGGAAGCGTCCAGTGGGGGGCACGATTCCGACCAGGTCGGGATAACCAGCGGGGAGGGCTGAGAACCTTCCGCCACCGTTCACCCGACCAGCTCCTGGGTCGGGGTGGACCAGGGCGATCTGGAACTTGAGCCGGAAGGCGTCCTGGATCGCTCGCTGGATCTGGAACTCGGAAGCGACCAGCGAGGGCTTCTTCTTTTTGGGTCGGGCAGGGGCGACCATGCCACCAAGTGGGGGGGCGTAGAAGTTCATCTGGACCTCGAAACGTTTCCCGTTTCCGTTTCCACCCCTATAGGGGTGTGGAAACGGGAAACGCGTTTGTGTTTGTTTCCAGTGATGGAAACGCACGATGTAGAAAAATGATTGAAGTTGCTAATCATCGTTTCCGTCTCCCGTTTCCACCGCAAACGCCCTCACCCGAGCAGCACCTTTGGGCGTCAGAACCAGTCCGCCCTTTTGTATAAAGTCGGCACGCCTCGCCTTGTGGACGAGTTGCCGGAAAGCCGCGCCCTTGTCCTTGGCTATTGGACAAAAACGATGCGCAAGCTCGACCTTGTTCTGATCCGCGCCACCTTCGTGGATGGCAAGAAGAAGGGCGTCCTGGGTTCCCAGTTCATCCATGGCGGCCTTGCCCTTCAGTGAGGCCATCACCTCGAGGGAGTTGACCATCGGGAGCCAGGAGCCGGCACCCGTCTCCCCGGCGTCCACCTGCTCCAGGGCGCGCCACTCGCCCTTCGGCCCCACGGACTGCTTGGAGGCGCCGAAGACCAGGTAGCCGCCCCGCCGAGCCTTCTCCTGGTCCAACTGCGCCTTCTCGGCCTGGTCTGAGCGTAGAGGGGCCAACTGGAGAACGAATCGTGCCGAGCCCAGGATGGCGCTCGAGCCGCGGACCCAGTCGGTGGACATGAGTTCGTCCAGGGTGTGCTTGGTCTGCCCCCGGGCCCCGGACTGCCCTTTGGCGGTGTGGTGGCAGATGATGCAGGAGTATCCGGTCTTGCCCACGAGCTGGTAGGTGGCCGCCAGGATAGGCTTCATGTCGCGCGCGCTGTTCTCATCCCCCTCAGATGCCGCCGCGAAGGTGTCAATGGCAAACATACCAGCGGCTACACCCGCTTCTTCAAGTGAATGAATGGCGTCCATGATGGTGGGCATGAGCTTGGGCAGATAGGTGGTGGGGGTGACAGCGAAGCGGTCCTCATCCAACTGGATCGCCTCGGCGCCCCAGTCGGGAGTGAGCAGGAGGGCGTTGGCGTGGAGGTTCTTGTCGTCCTCTGTGTTCCACTCGCCCGCAGCGCGCAGCACGTCCACGATGCCCTTCAGGCGCCGGTGGACCACGTCCTGAGGGTCCTCGAGGCTCAGGTAGATGGCCCCCATTGGCGCGCTGGCAGGGTAGCCAAGGAACGAATGGCCGGTGGCGATGGCCACGATCATCTGGAGGGTCAGAAACGACTTTCCGGCGTTGGGAACGGACACCAGGAAACCAGGCGCGCGCCGCGGGATCAGGCCGGTGATGAGCCAGTCCACGGGCGGGACCGGGGCGTCCAGTAGCTTGCCCATGGATTGGGCCAGTAGGGGCGCCACTGGCACGACCGGCTGGAGGGGTTTGAGTTTCTCGGCGTCGGTCATGCCCACCTCAGCCCACTCGGGCGCGCCACTTCCACCTTCGTGCCGAAGCCGCCGGTGCCGTAGCGCGCCGCGTTCCGAAGCTTGGCCTCGAGGTCGTCCGCGTCCCATGGGGGCGAGCAGGTGGCGTTCCAGTCCATCATGGCGGCCAGGGCATCGCCTTCGGACAGGTCGAAGTCCCGGACGAGGATGCAGGCCACGCGGTAGGTGTGGGCATCCCCGCCGGCCCCCTGGATGGCAGGGGGCACGTTCCGCAGGTAGGCGATGGCGCGCCGGACGGGGCCGTCACCGCGCTGGATGGCGTGGGGGATGGGGCGCGCCAGGCGCTTCGGCTCGGGGAACCACCGGGCATCGTAGACAGGCAACTCGTGGATCGGGACGGTCCAGTCGCCCAGGGCCTCGTAGATCACGCCGGTCCAGTGAACCGACCCGGGCGCCACGACGTAGCCGCCGTTGGCCTTCCGGTCCAGCCCGCACGCCAGGACGCGCACCTTGTTGGAGGGTGCCGTTTCCTCGTCCCGGAGACGGTAGAAACGGTGGTGCCCCTTCGCGGTCTGGGTGATCCAGGGGGTCTGGGGAAGGGACTCTGCAGCCCACTCGTCAGCCGCGGGGGTGTCTGAGTCGAGCACCACCAGGCGGGAGGGCCCGAGGGACAGGCCGAGGTTCCAGTTGTTGCGGTCCCAGGCGTCCAACTGGTCATCCGTGGCACAGATCGCCAGGGGTTGCCAGTCATCGAAACGGGGCTTCTTGCCGGTGTCGGGGTCATTGGGTTGGGCATCAATAAGGGGGAAAGGGTAGAGGCCCATGTCCCGGAAGGCGCGTGCGGAGGGGAAGGTCATGCGCCCACCTCCCCTTCCGCCACCCGCCGCTCATGCGCTGCCATCACGCACGCCTCAGCCAGCAGCAGCTCCGCCTGGGCGAAGTGCCCAACCAGGAACTCGTCCCCGGCACGGTTCAGTAGGTTCCGCATCCTCATGGTGTCGATGAAGGCCGGCGCACTCATGGGAACACCGTTGGCATGAACGAAATACGCTGCCCAAGGGAATAGGCCATTTTCATTTCCCAGATGAACCGTGCTGTGGGCTTGAACCCATAACGCCAGGCGGTCTTAACAGACGGGGCTACATCGTGGACAGCCTTCCGGACTATCTGTTGAACGCGAGACTTTGAAATACCAAGTTCATGCCCAATTGATTGATAGGTGCGCCCTTGGATGCACAAAATGAGGGCATGGCGGGCGCGTTCTTTTGACCCCTTATTCCACGTGTTTCTGCTCATGGGAACACCGTCGCCACAGCGGCCAGCATCACGATGAACGCCGCCACCAGGAACACCACTTCCCCCTTGGAAGGCCCGTCCACCACCACGCACACGGGGCAGGGGTCGATCTCGAGACGGTGGCCGAACTGGTCGGTGGCGGGACGAGGGACGATGCCTTTGTCGTTGCAGGAGCGGCAGACCATCTACCACCTCACCGCAAAGCAGAACGCCGCGGGCCCACTGGTCCAAGCCACGTCCCCGCCGCGGAACTTGCCCCCGTGGCGCTTGTCATAGGTTTCCTTGGCGATGCCGAGCCCGAAGGCCAGAGCCACGCCGGTCTTGGGCGCGCCGTTCAGCTTGCAGACCTCGTAGACGGCGATGCCGGCGGCGACGTGGACCAGCTTGTGGTGCTCGTAGGTGGAGCGGTCACCACACACCAGTGGCAGGCAAAGCAGGCACAACAGCGCGGCCCTCACAGGACACCAATGGCGTCGAGGAGCAGCAGCACGAGCAGGAAGACGCAGAACAGCAGGGGGATGTCTTGCCAGCTGGAGAAAATGGACCTAAGATTCATATGTGGCGCCTCCTATGCGCCTGAACTACTGGCCGCCCGTCGCTGGGCGGCCTTTCTTCGTTGAGGGGACGACGGTGTGGAAGCCGGACTCGGACTTCCGGGGACGGACGATGTCTTGCAGGTCGTAGAACGCCTGCTCATCGAGCAGGGCGAGGATCGCGGGGAGGTAGCCCATGGGGACCGTGCGCTCGTCCTCGTAGCTGGTCCACCGGCTCCAAGTGCCAGCATCCACACCGATTTCCAGATACATGGCCTTCGGGTAGAGGTGCAGCCGGTCGCAAGCCATCCTGAGCCATCGCTTGACGGCAAAAGTCGAGGGGTTGAGTTCCACCTCACCGCACATGATGCTGTCTTGCATAAAGGAGGCCCCCATGGGTCAAGTCATCGAGTTCGTCAAGCTGTCCTGGCAGGCACTGTTCGCACCCACGCCCGCCTGGCAGGCCGCCGCAAAGCAGACCGAGCGAGTCGAAGCCCAGAGGGTTCATCAGGAAGCCTCCGGGAAGGATGGGACGCCGTGAGCGGGCCAGAGGTCGGGACGCAGCAACCCCCGCGCGATTGCCCCGCCAGTGGCTTCCTCAATGCGGATCGCCGTCTCGGGCGATGGGCGCCGGGTGCGCGACAGGATGCAGTGGATATGCGCCTCGGCAATGCCCGAGCCCAGGGCCAGCGCCCGAGGGGTCAGGCCGGCGTCACGGAGGATAGAGCGAAGGTCGGTCATCCCGTAGAGGGTAATACCGCCGCGCTAACACTGCAAGCCCTCGGGTCACATTTTATTAATGACCTTGCCGCTCATACTTGGGCCATGAGCAGATTTCCCCAGCAGGTCCGCCTCAAGGCCGCCGTCAAGGCGTACCAGGAGCGCACCGGCAAGACCCAGGAGGAAGTGGCCGCCGACCTCGGAACCACCCTGGGCACTTTGCGACAGTGGCTCAACAACAAGGCACGGAAGCCGGAACTGGAGACGCTCCAGAAGATTTCCGCACTCACGAAGGTAAGTGTTGCCGAGTTTATTGATGACCCTGGGCGGGAGTATGCTGGACAAGATTTGTCCGATCACTCAGAGGAGGATCGGTTCTTCGCGTCCATGGTGATCAAGGGCGTGCTTACCAAGGATCTGACGGATGACCAGCGGCGATTCATCATCGAGGATGTATTCAGGGCCGTGGATCGCGTACGCGCTCTGGGCGCTCCAGGCGCACGCGCAGGCCGGTCGGATCATCCTGGGGCCAAGCCGGGTGGCGAGCCTGGTGATGCCGGCACCGATCCCGGTCGTCCTCCTCGCAAGTAGAGACGATGCGGAATGGGCACTGGATGCGGTAGAGTTGCTGCTCGAGGAGGCAGTATGAGGAATTGTGTTACAGTTTCCGCGCTGGTGCTCGTGCTGGGGTGCGCGTCGGCCCCCGAGGTGCTGCGCCAGGGTGCGCCGGCCTTCACGTCCCGCCGGGCCCCGGACGATGCCGTGCGGTTCATCGCCACCAGCTGGACCACTAGGGCACTGGAGCACGTCACCGTCACGCCATACGAGAAGGGCACCCTACTGACCCTGGGCGACCACGCCTTCGTCGCCTACGTCTGGGCCGAGGACGGCAAGACGCTGATCCGCTACAACTGGCCCACATCCGTTCACTTCGATTGGATGGAGAAGCCACTGCTGGCGCTGAAGAACGAATAGACTACTACTCAAGCGTTAATGTGACCCCTGTCACAGGGGGTCTTTTTTTGCGTCTTTTTTTGAAACTGGCGTTGACAGTGTTAGCGGGAGGGTAATACTGGAGTCATGCAAGCCAACCGTCCATAGGAGGGACACGAATGAGAACCACCGAAGCCATCGCCCGCGAGGTCGTCGCCGGCTACGTCCAGGACGCCCTGGGCTACATCAACCCGACCAACGACGGGCTCCTGGCCCCCTGGATGATGGCCCGCAGCCGCGCCCAGGATGCCGTGGACGCCCTCGACACCGTGTGCAAGGCCATCGCCGCCCGCCCCGTCTACAACCCCGGCGCCCAGGCGCTGCGCGCCATCTGCACCGAGCCCTGGACCGAGGTCCACTCCATCGAGGAACTCGAGGCCGCGCTGGCCATCCCCACGGAGACGCCGGCCGAGCGCGAGGCGCTGGACCGCATCGAGGCCGCGCACCCCTGCACCTTCTCCCCTGAGCAACTGCGGGAGGATGAGCAGTCCATCTTCGCCAAGCTGCTGGCGCCGTTCAGGCCGAAGGCGGCGGTGTGAGCCAGTTTTCCCACTTCGGCATGGGCGGGGACATCTTCGGCTACGGCACGCCGCCCGAAGGCGTCTGCTCGCTCCAGATGGAACGCGAACGCCCCGATAACGGCGATGCCAAGCGTAACGCCGCCTACTGGAAAAAGAAGCAGGAGGCCGCCGATGTCCAGCCATGAGTGCACCCGCTGCGACGGCACGGGCCGCGAGGGGATGCTCGGCACCGGCACCTACGGCCCCGTGTTCTCCGGCGCCTGCTCGTTCTGTGGCGGCAAGGGCTACACGCACGAGAGCCACACCTACACCAAGGACCCGTTCTGGTATCTGACAGCTGCCGAACTGGACGAAATGAAGCGCGAGAACCAAGCCGCCGCCGAATACCACGCGCAGCTCCAGGACTACTGGGACGCGCACGAACACTACCTCAACTAAAGGAGAACTACATGACCCGCCCCGTCATCCTCATCCAGGCCCTCAGCGGCAAGGGTAAGACCTTCTTCGCCGCCCAGGGCGGCAAGCCCTACTACCTCGCGCCCGAGTCCAAGTGCCGCGGGACCGTGAAGGTCATCAACCCCGCCGCCATGGTCTTCGACATCGACACCAAGGTGGACTTCGACAAGGCGATCCAGGCCGTGCAGGACCCCCGCCTGGTCGAGAAGGGCTACACCCGCATCGTCCTGGACAGCTACTCGGAACTGACCGAGATCATGCCCGAGATGATCAACATGGGCTTCCCGCTCCAGATCCAGGACTACGGCACCATCGGCAACAAGGCCATGGAACTGGTCCGCGCCATGCTCAAGTCCCCCATCCCTGGCATCATCATCAGCCGGAGCGAGGCCAAGGAGCAGGGCAAGGTCCACCGCATCGTCCCCGGCAGCTTGGGCAAGTCCGCCGGCAGTCTCCCCGCCAAGTGCGTCCTGACCGCCGAGACCCGGTTCGATGAGCAGGTCGGCTGGTGCGTGGACACCACCCCGGACGACTACACCCAGCGTGCCGGCCTACCCTGGGTGCCCAGCATCTTCCAGGGCTCCGCCGACGAGTTCCTGGCTATCGTGGAGGCCGGGCCGCAGGCTGGGACCGTCACCACCGCCAGTCGCATCGAAGCCGCGGGCAAGGCCGCCGACGCCATGCGGGCCGAGCGTGAAGCCCCCAAGTCTGTGGGCGAGGTGTTCAGCCATATGGAACCCCCCGCCGGTGCGCCCATCAGCCCCGAGGCCGAGGCCTTCGGAGACGCCGTGGCCGATGGCCCCACGGTCTTCTGCACCCCCGAGGAGTGCACGGAGATCACCGACCTGGCCGGACGGTTCAAGGTTCCCCTCGCGCAGCTTGCCGCCTACCTCCACGCCAACGGCGCCATGCCTGACCCCAAGAACTGGACCCGCATCACCAAGGACGGCCACGCCAAGGTGCTGCCCAGCCTCCAGGACCCGAAGAAGCGGTCCGCCCTCATCAACCACCTCACGCAGCTCGCTGCCTAACCCACCACAACCCCACAGGAGCCACAAACCATGGCCGCTTTCCAGATCCCCGGCATGACCCTCGATGCCATCAAGACCGCCAGCACCGCCGCACCCGTTGGGGGCGGCAAGCCCTTCCCGGGCGCCCTCAAGGAGTACGTCAACGGCGTGACCGGCGAAGTCACCGCCCTGTCCGTCAAGGTCATCGGAGACGGCGAGTATTTCAGTGTGACCGTGCAGAACAACGGCCACGTCGCTGAGATCCTCATCTCCACGGACCCGAACAACACCAACCCGGACGGCAAGAAAAGCCAGGAGGACCAGGCGCAGGAGAACCTCTCCACGCTCACCAAGTTCGTCAAGCAGATGGAGATCTACAACACCAAGGGCGAGGTGGACCCCACCCGCTTCGGCAACGCCATCGGCAAACTGGTGNCCTTCACCAGCCGTAACAAGCAGAGCAAGGACGGGAAGTACGTCAACACCAACGGCTACTACAAGGGCGAGGCTCCTGTCCTCATCCCCGTCCACACGGCCCCTGCCGCGCCCCTCGCTGCCACCGGCACGGACGACGATCTGCCCTTCTGACCCTCACCCACCCCCGCGCTGCCCGGTGTGGCGCGGGGGGTTATGAAAGGTTCTGAGATGACCCCCGCCGAAGCCCTAGCCCAGCACCTCACCCAGCGCCCCGAGATGCCCCAGCCGTTCAACCCCAACTGGCCCGAGGCCATCGCCTGGCACCGCGCCTTCCAGTGGTGGGTGACGCGCAAGGAACAGTTGGAGATGCTGGCCACGGTCCCCAAGACCGAAGACGCCGACCGCCGACCACTCGTGTGCCGCGCCGAGGTGGAATATGCCCGCCCCGCCAAGCGGCCCGAGTGGAGCACCAAGGAATACAACCGCGAGAAGCAGGCCGAACACCGCCGCAAGCAGTCCCCAGAGGAGAAGGCCAAGCGCCTGGAAGCCCGCAAGAAGTGGGACGCCGCGCACCGGGAACGGAAGCGGCTGATCCGCGAGGCGCTGACGGAGCGGGGGGTGGCGGCGTGAGCGATAAGGAGTGCCCGAAATGTGGATTTCCAGGCCCATTTTATAGAAATAAAAGCAACCCCGATGGACTTGATACCTATTGCAAAGAGTGCAGAAAAATCATAGGTAAAAAGTGGGCACTAGATCACCCAGGTAGGGTGAGAGAACTTGCTAGAAAAAAAGATTTAAAATGGCGCACTTCTCATCCAGAAGAGGCAAAAAACAAACGGCACAAAAAATATTTAAAACACAAAGAAAGAAATCAAGAATATGCAAGATTTAAATATTCATTAAACAAAGAAAAGTATAAAGAATATACCAAAGAATGGGTAAAGGCTAATCCAGAAAGGACTAAAAACAACCACCGTAAAGCCACTGAAGAATTGAGAGACCAATATATAGCCAGTCTATTTAGAAAGCATAAAAGCGACCTAACCCCCGAACTCATCGAAGCAAAAAGAGAACAACTACTACTAACCCGCGCAATCCGCGCACTTAAACAGGAGATCAAAAATGCTCGAAAAACCAAAGACCGTGGGTGACCTTCGCAGTCTCATCGCTGACGCGATCCACGATGTCCGCTACGGGCACCTGGAGGTCGAAAAGTTGGCCGTAATGAGCGACGGTTTCGACGCGATCAACAACAGCCTTCGCACCGAGATCGCGGCCTGGGCACTCCTGGTCTCCGTGGGCCAAGGCGGGAAGCAAACGCTGGGCGCCCTGCCGCTCGATGCGTCCAGTTTGCGGCCTGAGATCAAGAACTGACCCCCATGCCTAGCCTACCCCCCACCACCCCCGCCCTCATCCGCGAGCGCGCCGAACTCGACACCCTGCGCTTCTACGCCCAGCGCGACTACCGCGACCACGAGCGCATGGCCACCAGCCAGGGCTTCGACATCTGCCTCTGCTCGAAGTGCGGCGCGATCAGGCCGTTCATGGAGGCCAGTGCCGAGCCCGTGCGGTACTGCGCGTGGGTGGACGAGACGGCGGAGGGGGCATGAGTCCCATTTACGAGATCGAAGGGAACCTTGCGACCGAGCCTGCGCTTATGTCTGGCGCGGTCCCGATGGTTAGCCCAACCGCTGAGATCGCCACGGTCATCGAGGCGTTCCTGACCTCCCAGATCCCAAACAAGAAGACGGCCCGGGGCTACCGGCGCCACATCACCGCCGCCATGGGGGTGATGTGCTCCGAGCGCCTGGCGGACCTCCAGCCCGTCCACCTGATGAACTACCGGAGCGAGTTGCTGGCCGATGGCCGGGGCACAGCAACCCACGCCCAGGCCATCATCGCAGTCCGTTCCTTCCTGACCTGGGGCGCGGCCCTGCGCGGCCACGACATCAACATGGATCAGGCCAACTACCTGCTTAAAGTCCCGAAGACCCACGTCATCACCCCGCACGAGATCCTGAGCGCCGAGGAGATCCTGCGCTACCTGGACGCCGCCAAGAAGACCAGCGCCCGGGACTACTGCCTCGCCATCGTGGCCCTGGGCTCTGGGGTGCGCGTGGCGGAACTCGTGGCCCTCGACATCCGGGACTTCCGCACGGACGCCAGCGGCGGGACCACGATCCACGTCCGCCAGGGAAAGGGCGGGAAGGACCGCATGATCCCGGTGCGGCCCGAGGTGGGCAAGGCCGTGGACGCCTACCTCAAGGCCTCGAACCGCCAGCGTGGCGACATCGGCCCGCTGTTCCAGTCCGAAGACCGGGCCATGGGTGCGCGGGACTCCTGGCGCCTGACCACCAAATCGGCGGGGCGCATCGTCAAGGCCCTGGCAGACCTGGCCGGCATCAAGAAGCGGGTCAGCCCCCATGCATTGCGCCACACCTTCGCGTTCACGACCTACATGTACTCCCGCAACCTGGTGGCGGTGCAGAAGTTGCTGGGGCACTCGACCATCGCAACCACGCAAAGGTATGTGGCCCACCTGGACGAACTGGATCTACGGAAAGCCTGCCCTCCATCCCTCGTCGGTGGTCGCGGTCCCCGCGTGCTGCCTTCCCTTAAGAACCCGAAGTAAATCTGTCCAGGAGATACCCGATGGACCACATTGAAACCCTCTTGAACGAAGTCGAAGTGGAGATGAATCACACCGCCCGGTGGTCCTATTGGGCGCCCGTCATCAAACGGGCTCGGGTGGCATACCGGAACCTCAGCCGGGGATTTGATGGGCAGAGCAAGGAACTGGAAATTGCCTGCGAACTGATGACCCCCGAGCAACTGACCGAATACCGGCACCGCGTTTATCCCAAGCTCTACCCACGAACCTGATCTTGTCCAAAACCGTGAACCAAGGAGGTTCAATGCGAGTCGAATACTCAAGCAACAATTCCGGCGGGTCGTGGTGGCTCAACGACAAGAACTGGTTTGACCTTGAAGCCGCTGGCTGGAAGGTGAACTGGAATAAGGACGAAACGAACGGCATCTTCAAGCCCAACGAAGAAGGTCGCTGGCTTGGTGCCCTCGCTACCAGCGCATCCCGTGAAGGGCTTTCACTCAAGGAAGCCATCGAGGAATGGGAGCGTGTGACCGGCGAGGATTCCACGGCGCTCGGCTGTTCCTGCTGCGGCACTCCTCACTCGTTCACGCTCTATGACGGTGAGAAGTGTGTCGGTTCCTTCTCCCCCAACTATCCCACCCATGGCTCTCGCTACGGCGAGTGATCTTGTCCATGATCCATCCCGCCGACACCACCAAAGGGGCGCACCGGGTTCAAGGCCCGGCGGCGGGTTCCAATTCACGAATGTGATGAGCGCGAAACATTCAACGCCAGCGAATATCTCAGAAACCTGATCGACAGCTTGTGACCCCCAACCACACAAGGAGGTTTTATGAAGTTTGAGAATGGTGACCAAGTTCGCCACGAAAGCAACGCTACGGGTCGCGTGAAAACGGTGGGTTGCACCCCCGGCGTCTTGTGGCTGGAAATCGACGCAGGGGCCAGTGGTATCCTGCGCGTCAAAGCGTCCGAATGCACGAAGGTCGACGCCCCGAAATTTAAGCCCGGCGACCGAGTGTGTCTCACCGGGACGGTCAGTGATTGCCAGATGGCTGACGGCAAGAGTTTCAGGGTGTTGATCGACCGAGACGGCGTAGCTGCTCCTGCGAACGACGGGTCACGCGCCCCTTGTTTCTCTGCCGAAGAACTGAAGAAGCTCTGATCTCGCCCATCAACCATCCCCATCCCTGAAAGGGAACCTATGGCCGAAGAAAAGAAAATCACCCTGACCACCGGCTTAGAGATCGACCTTCTGGAGCAAGTCAACACGCTTCAGGTTCGGGTCAATGCGCTGGAAGATGCCCTTGCCGGTGCCCGTGTATTCGTGTCGATGGATACGCTGCCAGAGAATGTTCCCGATGAAGGCCAGAGGCAGGGTGCCGTTGATCTCCTTGAAATCATCGACACGCTGATGCCGTAACTGTCCAGAACGGAGAACCATGTCTTGCGGAGAACCCCATCCCAACCCGCCCACTGGATCTGTGGGAATGGTCGCCGCTGAATTTGAGATCAGCAGGCTTCAGGAAGCCAATGCCTCGCTGACCCGCAAGTTGGCAACCGCTATCCAGCACTTCAAAGAGAACGCATCCCATGACTCTTGGCGATGCTCCTACTACCCCGAGTGCCACTGTGGGCTGTGGGAAGCCTGCGACGAAATGGGCATCGAGCGAATTGAACTCCCACCGAAACCAAAGTGATCTTGTCCAGGAGTCTTCCTTGAAAATCTATGTCGTTCTCCGAATCGCCAAACCGCATGACGATGTTTGCGCTCCCTACCAGACCCGCATCAAGGCTGAACAGGAACGCGATCAACTCCGCGCCAACAACCCCACCGAAACCTACGAGGTTGACGAGTGGTTCGTCAACTGATCTTGTCCAAATCCCAACCCTTCGGAAATCCCGAATAGTTCTACACACCATCCCGAGACCCCATGAAACGCCTACTGAACACCAAACAAGCCGCCGAGTACCTGGGCATGGCCAGCCGCACCCTGGAGAACTGGCGCTACCAGTCCCGAGGCCCGAAGGTCACGCACATGGGAGGGGCGGTGCGCTACGATGTCCGAGACCTGGACGCCTATGTTGAGGCGGGGAAGGGGGCGGCGTGAGAGTCCAATGCCCAGACTGTGATGGCAAGAAAGGATTTTGGCATTGGGATATGGATGTCAGGGAATGGAAGCCCTGCCTCCAATGTCAAGGCGAGGGCAGGATTCTCCGACCATGGGCGGGGGATGGGTGCCCACATGGGGGGATAACCCGGGACTGCCCCGTGTGCTCCCGAAAGAGAAAGCGCCACTGAGCCCGTGCGCGAACCGGTACCGAATGAAATCACCGACAATCTAGGAACACCAACGGGGCCACCATTTCGGCCCCGTTTCTCATGTGACCACCCATCGCATTAAGACCGCCCCTTGCACTACTCTTGCCATACTCGCAAGTCCCCTGCCTGGAATACCTGCCACTCTGTGACTACCCTGGAATACTGCGCTATTCTTCCCACCGTGTGCGAACCGTGCTAGAACGGCTCCATGCCCAAACAGGAAGAACCAATCATCTGGACCGAGGCCGGTCTCAAGGCTATCAGGGCCACAGGGCGCAGGGAAACCTATCCTGACCCGTCCACCCCCGGCCTGGTGCTGCTGATGACCCCCACGGGGCAGCGGACCTTCTACCTCGTCTACCGGTTCCCGCGAGGGCGCAAGGGGAAGACGCGCTGGTTCAAGCTGGGCAAGCTGCGCGTGGACCTGGGCCTGAAGACCGCACGCGACCGAGCCATCATATTGAGGGGCGAGATCCAGAACGGCGCCGACCCCCAGGGCGACCGGGCGCGGAAGGTGGAGAAGGCCGTCACGGTCAAAGACCTGTGCGCCCGCTTCACCGCTGAATACATCGCCACCGGCAAGGTCAAGACCAGCACCGGGGCAGGGTATCAACGCTACATCGACCATGACATCCTCCCGGCCATCGGAGCCCTGCCCGTGGCGGCCATCACGGGGGACCATGTAGCCAAACTGCTGGCGTCCGTCACCAAGGGGAACGCCCCGCACCTGAAGGCCACGCTGTCCCGGCTGTTCAGCCGCGCCCACCTGTGGCACCTGCGCCCCGGCCTGGACAACCCCGTGGTAGGGCAGGACAGCGCCCAGGGCACCAGGCGCGAGGTGCGGCTGTCGGAGACGCAGATTGTCGCCCTGGGCACCGTGGAGCACCCCTGGCAGGCTGCGGCCATGGTGCGCCTGCTCCTGCTGACCGGGATGCGCGTGGGCGAGCTGGTGGGTAGCAGGCCCGGGGGCATCCAACAGCGGCCATGGGCTACCGTGGACCTGGACGGCGGGGTCATGGTGCTGGCTCCCGAGGACCACAAGACGGGGCGGAAGACCGGGGAGAAAACCATCTACCTGTGCCGCGAGGCCGTGGCGATCCTGCGAGCCCTGCCCCGGGAGAGCGGCTTCGTCCTGGGCGGCTGGGCCAACCCCCAGGGCTCCTACGCCGCCATGCGCGAGGCTCTCCCCGTGCTGCGCGGCACCACCCTCCACGACCTGCGCCACACCTTTGCCAGCACCGGGGACAGCCTGGGCGTCTCACCCGCCACGGTTGCCGCCCTGCTGGGTCACGCGGCACGGTCGCAGACGGGGCGCTATACCCACAAGTTCAGCCCGGAACTGGCGGCGGGGGCTCAGGTGATCGGGGGGCATTTGGCGGGGTTGCTGGCCTAGCCCTTCCTATGCACCACCATCTGCACCGCCCCGCCACACGACGGGCAGTTGTCCTCCGCTGCCTTGATGGCCGCCTTGAGTAGGGCCTGGGGTGCCTTCACCTTGCCCTGGAGCGCGTGCAGGGCGCCCATGGCGAAGTCCCCACCCGAGCCCGCGGCGATGTAGGGGGTGGTGACCTGGAACACGGCCAGGTCTTCCTGGAACACATACAGCCCGCCCTCGTAGGCCACCAGCGCGGACCCGTCCGGCAGGGACTCCACCTCCTCGAACCGGCGGAGCATCCCCTTGTTGCGCAGGTGGTCGCGCAGGGCGTCCACCCACTCGGAGCACATGAAGTCCTCCGGGGGGGTGCCCGGTGCGCGGGTGGGCGGGACGAAGGTGGCGAGCACCTGACCGAAGCGGTAGGAGCCGCAGAACGCCAGGGCGTAGATGTCCCCGGCGAAGACCTTGGGCGTGCTTACCTCGGACTTGCTGGACTGGCAGGAGGCCAGGGAGTCGGAGGCGAGGTAGACGGCGTCCTTGGTTTTGATGGCGCAGATGACGGTCACGGCTGCACCACCTCAGACAGCACCCAGGCGTAGCCGGCCAGGTCGATGATCGAGTCCATGTGGTTGGGCGTCTGCCGGAGCCGGGCGTGCTTCATGGCCATGGCGACCAGGACGCACTCTTGCGCCGAGATGGGCTTGCCCAGCATGGCGGTGGCGATCTCCGCTGTGCGCCCCCAGTTGTCCTTGGGGGTGCCGTAGGCGGCGGCCCGGTCGCCTTGGGTGAGGTCGAGGGCGGTCTGGAGGATGTTGGTCACGACGCCCTCCCGGGCACGGAAACCCAGGCCAGCCCGGTCTCGACCCGCTCGGCCTCGACCATGACCGGCATCTGGAAGGTGATGCCCTTGGTGGGGTGGGTGATCCAGAGCGCCTGGCGCGGGGGCTCGAACCCGAAGTTGCCGGCGTTGGCGTATTCGTTGTAGCCGCAGAGCGACCCGTTGACGATCAGCCGCTGCATCTGGATCAGCTGGTGCCAGTGGCCCAGGCACAGGGTGTCGTAGCCCGTGCCCGTCTGCCCGTTCCGGCTCCGCTTCTTGTGGTCGCCCCGGATGATGGGTCCGAGGGCGCCGATCATGCCGTCCCCGCCCCGGAACTGGTCGCCATGGGTCAGGAGGTAGCGGTGGCCGTAGACCTTGTAGAGGGCGTCCGGGCCGTCCGGGATCTGGAAGGTGACGCGGGGATCGTCCTGGAAGTGGCGGTCCAGCAGCTGGTAGAGCAGCCAGTCGAAGCTGAGGTGGTTCCGGTCCTTGGCGAAGGGCTTCATGGTGATGCGGGAATGATTGCCGGACACGCACGGCAGGAACACCGCGCCGAACTCGTCGGCCAGGGTCTTGATGCACCACACCAGCACGCCGAGGAGGTCCAGCACCACCGGCATGATGGGCTCCTCGTTGGTCCGGCTCAGCTCCTCGTGGATGTCGCCGGAGACCATGTCCCCGCCCAGGATGAACACGATGCCCGGGAAGTTCGGGTTGACCATGTGGTTCTTGAGCAGGTCCACGGCGTTCTCGACCAGCGCCCGGGCCCGCTTGTGGGCCGTGGGCAGGTCGTAGGAGTTCACCCCGCCGATCTGCTCGGGCTTGATGACTTCGCCCCAGTGCCAGTCGCTGGCGAACAGGGTGGGCACGCCCGGGGACTTGGCCGAGCCGGGGCGCAAGGCCGTGAGCCAGCGGGGCGCCGGGGCCTTGGCATGGGAGACCTTGACGATCTCGCTCCGCACCATGGCGTGGGATATGGCCAGCGACTTGAGCCGCCTGCACTCAATCTCCAGCAGCCGGAGCCGCTCGGCCAGCCCAGGTTCCTCCGGCTTGGGTGTCCCCGGCGTGTCCTCCGGGTGGGTGGCGTACCAGTGGGCGGTCCAGTCCTTCGGGCGGTGGCCCTTGCGGGTCTCCGCCTTCTTCCAGTTGCGGAAGGCTTGGCCGGTGGGCTTCATGGCAGCTCCACGGGCGGCGGCACCGGTATGACCAGGTCCGACTCGGTCGCCACCTCGAACCAGCACCCCTCAGGCAACGAAGCCATGGACGCCTCCAGCGAGGCCGCGTCCGGTGCCTCGAAGATGTGCCCGCCCGTCGGGGTGCCGCTCGGGTCCGTGATCTGAATAATCCGGCGCATATGCACTCCGATTAGAGGGGCTTGACGTTGCTGTTGAGGACGCCGCTGGTCTGGAACGTGGCGGCCATGTCCACGGACAGGGCGATGACTAGCCCACGGTCACGGAGTGCCACACCGGCCACCACCCGGGAAGCGTCCCCGGCCAGGACCATGCCGGGCTCCAAGTCCTCGATGGCGACCACCCGTTCATCTAAAAGGAACAGCCGGTGGTGGACGCTGAAGGTGAGGACGAGGCCGTCCACCAGCGTCAGGTCCCACCGCTCGGTGTCGTCCTGGGTGGACACGGCCTTGAGCGGCCAGAGCCCGCGCGTATTCGTCCCGGCGTGGTAGGTGAGCACCAGGTCGCCCACCTTGAGGGCTTCCGCAGCCACCGGCCCCTTGTCCGTGTCCACGAGCACCCAGGGAGCGGGGCAGGTGCCACCGCCGCCACCGCCCGAGTCCGTGCCGCCAGCCGTGCCGCCCGTGATGCCAGCGGGCCAGGAGGTGCCGTTGTCGGTCAGGGCGGACCCGGCGGTCCAGGAACTACCAGAGTAGTAGCAGTGGGTGTCGGACGGCCCGTAGGCGTTCCAGATCACCACCTTCATGGCGACATAGGACCCGGAGATACCGGCGTTGACATAGACACCCGAGGAGATGGAGGCGTTGCGGGCGTTGCTGTCGGTGGTGTTGTTGTAGGTCCGGTCAGAGAGCGAGACCTGGAACGGCTTGCCGATGGCCGTGAGGGTGGCCGTGGTGCCCGGGGCGGACTGGCCGTAGAGGGTCACCTGGGCGTAGCGCAGGCTGTCGAGGTTGTCCGAGTAGGTCGTGGGCTGCAGCTTGAGGTCCACATGGAGGCAGTGGGCCGTCGTGTCCACCACCTGGGGCGTCACCGTCAGGCACCCGATATTCGGCGCCCCGCCCTTGGTCGTAGCGTCGTTGGAACCCGCGTAGAAGGTGCGGTCGGAGGTGGTCCCCGTCCCCAGCAGGTTCTTGATGGCGTTGGCGGACCTGAACCCCGCGTCCACTTCCATATGCTGAAACCGTGTGGCACGGCGGAGGCTCAGGTTGTCGAAGTAGAGGAACTGGCTCGCCCCCGTGGTCGACGCCTGGATGAACGCCTGCACGCCTACAGCCGTGGCCGGGACGGCACCGAGGAAGGCCCCGGTGCTCTGGTAGGTGGCCGAAGCGAAGGCGGAGCTGGTGGAGGTGCCGACTACGCTGGAGGTCGCGTCCGTGAACTTGAGGACCAGCTGCGCCGCCACGGTGCCATTCGAGCCCTTGACGTAGCAGTCGAATGAGAACTGGTCGCCATAGACGCAGGGCAGCACGGGCGTCAGGGCCGTCTGGTTGGTGGCCGAGGCGTCCAGCTTGCGGCAGTAGGTTCCGGCGTAGCTGTTCCCCGCGTCGGAGACCACCAGCGCCCCGCCGTAGCCGGGCATGGTGCCCATCTCGCCGGTGGGGTTCTGGATGAGGTTGTCCGCCTGCTGCACCGTCAGGGGGATGGCCTTGGAGTCGGTCACGGTGAAGGTAGCCGTGACGAAGGGGCTCCAGCCCTGCTCCCGCCAGTCGCTCGCCACGCGCACGGTCCACACGCCGGGCTCGATGTCCACCAGCAGGGCAGACGCGCCGGTGACGGTCATGTCGCGCCAGGGTCCGGCGCCGTTCTGAGCCTGGGCAGCGTAGCCACGCGCCAGGTCCAGGTTCCAGGAAGCCGTCAGGGTCTGCAACTTGCGGTCGTTCAGGACCATGACGCCGCTACCAGCCGCCAGCCCGGTCACGGTGGGGGTGACAGGGGTGACGCCGACCCGCGTCACCACATCCCCCGTGTTGAGACCCAGGCTCGTGTACTTGGTCGGGTCGTGCTTCAGCGCCGTGACGGAGTACTTGAGGTTGTCGCCCTTGGAGACGGACAGCAC
>TBL_comb47_HYPODRAFT_10002043_pt1 | contig 25339 bp, 24 predicted proteins | sample TroBogypolimnion_40_FD_10682 | JGI IMG/M metagenome (IMG submission 10682)
ATTGAAACATGTCGGATACGCCAATGTTCACCTTGGCGATATTTAGCGGAGGTCATTGCTAATAGGCGGGCTGGGCTATTTGTGTCCCCATTGCCTGTTTATGTGGCAGGGGTGTGAATGATTACGTAGTATGCGCTTATTAGTTTCTACAACCCGTGGGCCAATGCGCCTCGTTACCTCGCTGTCTTTGTTTGGAGCGCTGGCTAATCTTGTTTATTCTATCTACGTCATCGCCATCGGCTTCCTAAAACAAGACGTCGCGCCGGGCTGGATCAGTCTTTCACTCCAGCAATCGGGTATGTTTTTTTTGATCTCACTGGTGCTGCTAGTACTCAGTGAATACATCATGCAAATGGTTAGCTTATCCAATGAAGGGCCGCTGTACCATGTCGGGCAAGAATTCACCAGCGCTCGTATGACGCGCCGAGAAAAGCTGAATATTGAAGAAGTCATTTCAAAAAGTTCTCATACCCGAGGCAATGATCCTCAGCACCTTTTCTGATGGCAACTATAGACACAAATAAAGATGCCATCATTATAGGGGGCGGTTTTTACGGCGCAGCTATTGCTGTTTATTTGGCTAAACAACGTAATTTTAAGCGTATCGTCCTAGTAGAACGTGAAGCTGCGCTACTAACACGCGCCTCTTATAATAATCAAGCACGTATACATAACGGCTACCACTATCCTCGCAGCTATACCACAGCGTATCGAAGTCGGGTTAATCTGCCCAAGTTCGTATGTGATTGGCCCGATGCGGTGAAACAAGACTTTACCAAGCTTTATGCTATTGCACGCTGTAATTCTAAAGTCACAGCCAAACAGTTTGAACGCTTCTGTCATGAAATTGACGCCAAGATTCAACCTGCAGCCCCAAGGTTGCAGGCTTTATTTGAACCTCGCTTAATTGAAGAAGTATTTCAGGTTGAAGAATATGCTTTCGACACCACGAAATTGGCAAATTGGGCTGAACGTGAACTACAAGAATGTGGCGTACAAATTCGTTTGAAAACATGCGCCACCCAAATATCAAACGGCTCTAATGGTGTATTGCAAGTTGCTCTACAGGCTAATCACGCAATTGAAGAGTTGATGTCTTGCCGCTATATATTCAACTGTACCTATAGCGGGCTTAATCAGTTCAAAGGCGATTTTCCGGGTACTCAAACCGGCCTCAAACAGGAAATCACTGAAATGGCACTGATACAAGTACCACCGGTACTTGAAGGTTTAGGTATCACAGTGATGGATGGTCCGTTCTTCTCGATAATGCCTTTCCCTGCTTGCGGATTACATACGCTTTCACATGTTCGTTACACGCCGCATAAGCACTGGAATGATCAACAAGGCATAGATCCTTATCAAATACTCCAGCAATATGAACGTACAACCCGTGTCGATCGTATGATCAGAGATGTGGGGCGGTATCTCCCTTCAGTGCTTGATACCAAATATGTCGAGTCGTTATTTGAGATCAAAACCGTACTGGTGAAAAACGAGGGCGACGATGGTCGGCCTATTCTCTTCGAGAAACACCTTGAGTTACCTGGGTGTTATTCAGTGCTGGGTGGAAAAATTGACAATATTTATGATGTACTAGAAAAGCTTGATGCGGAGATTTTATAAATGGGTATTCTAAGACTTTTTCTTGCAATGTCTGTTGTCGCGGGACATGCAAAAACCACAGTATTTGGATTTAACGGAATAGGTGCTTATTATGCGGTCAACTTCTTTTTTATAATTTCTGGGTTCTATATGGCAATGGTTCTAAATGAAAAATATAAAGATATAAATCCAATTTATTTCTATAAAAGTCGCGCCTTGCGTCTTTTTCCAGTCTATTACATAGGTGTCTTTATAGCCATTGTTGTTTCATTTACAAGCATAAATGTTTTTTTTAATCACCTTTCAATAGGTGCAAAACTTTACTTTATTTTTCAAAATATTTTTATTCTAGGACAGGACTTATCCTACTTACTGTGCATCAAAGCTACATCGTTTTCATGTGCTGCTGGGGACTCTATGTCAATTAACCCGCCCGCATGGTCTTTAGCCGTTGAACTGGGATTTTATTTGATCGCGCCTTACATACTCAAAAGTGAGAAAAAGACATTTGCTTTTGTTGTGTTAGGATGTATTTATTTACTATCATTAAATAGAATCTACTTGCCATTAAATTCAATTGATTTTTTTAGTCCAATTGACATAACGGCATTCAACTATTTTTTTTACCCCTCATCATTTGCTTTTTTTGGTGGTGGAGCGCTTGCTTATCACTTAAGTAAACGAAAGACACAACCTCATTATTATGCCGCTATTTTCGCCATTATTTTATTTTCTTTCACAAGCACCATAATGCCATTTTGGCATCTCCTGTTTATTAGTATGGCTATTCCGGTACTGTTTGATTACACCGCAAAAAATCGTCTCGATAGATCTATTGGTGAATTATCCTACCCCGCATATATTTTACACTTTCCCATTCTAGTGTTTCTTAGACCGTTTACACAATCACATCCTCTATATTTTAGCTTTATTAGTCTAGGATCATGGGTAGCTATTATTTCTTGCATAATTGGACTATTACTCTATCTTTACATCGAAAAAAATATTAATACTTATCGCATCTCAGAAAAATTTTTCGGTAGTATCGCACCCGCCAAAAATAGCTTCATACGTGCTTCTACAACCAGCATTCTACTAATCTATCTCATTTCCCCATTTGCTGCTGTAACCTATATTTACTTACATCAAAAGGTTACAACTCATCCAGGAAACTTTACTGATAGCAATTGGATTAAGGGTATTGGAAGAATTTCTTCAATTATTTTAATTAACAACACTCCTGAAAATATTGATCGTTATAGCGTCGGTAAAGTTATTAAATTTTCTAATGGCGAGGCACGTAAAATTGTTCAAGTAGAGCCATCAGAACAATTTTTAAATATCCATGTAGATGGCGATCCTCTTGACGGACTGCAAGTTGGTTTCCCAAATAAAATTGAGATCGTTAAATGACTGGCGATAAATCGAAAATATTAATGATTTCTTGGAGAAATTAGATGCTGCATTTTTTAAATATGAATATTAAAAATATTATTTTTTTATTGGCATTAACTCTATTTGCGACTAGCTGTTTTCAAAAAAACTTCATGAATTTTTCAAATCAAGTTTTTTTTGATGACTTTCAAAGAGATAGTGAAAGCTTGGTTGTTGGAGCGATAGTTTCTGACAAATTGGGTTTAGATAAAAAAGGAGCTAATCTTGTTAAAATCAGCAAGAACAATAACTTTTATTATGGATATGATTTACTAGCCAATGAGCAACTAAGTGAAAATATTGTTTCTAACCCATACCTATCACAATATGGCATTCAGGGACTGGTATTTTCAAAAATAAATAGCCTCTTTGGATTTAGAAAAGTAGCCATGCTGCAATGTATCAACTCTATTTCTCTAGCCATCGTAATTATTTCTTTATTTTTTCTCTATCGAAAAATATATGACCACCGCTTTGCAGTCATCTTTTTAATAACGATGATAAGTTCGCCTTGGATTGTGTCTTTTGCCAGTAATCTATATTGGGTTTCATTCTTATGGTTTTTTCCTGCTTTATTAGCGGCAATAATATATCTAAATAAAGGCCGGATATTTCGCTTACTCAGTCTTCTAGGCATTGGGCTAGCCGTATTCATTAAAAGTCTTGCTGGCTACGAATACCTGTCTACCATTACCCTTTTTACTTGCTCTGTATTCGTGGTTGCTCCCTTTTTTAAAAGCTCTAACCGTGATTTATCTGGCAATCTAAGAATGTTTTTTTTCGTCTTTATTGCCTGCGTGATTGGCTTTTTTTGTGCATTACTCGTTCATGCAAATATGCGCGGTGATTCTATTCTTACTGGTTTACAAAATATCCTAGATCAAGATATTAAGCGACGCACCTATGGCGACCCCGCCCTTTTTGATCCCTCCTACAAGGAATCATTAAAAAGCTCTCCACTTACCGTTATTAATACTTATGTGATGGATTGGCGTACTCCGCTGGTGCTCTGGTTGCCAGGCTACCTATTTAAAGTTCTACTTATTTTTGCAGTGATAGGCGTTTTATATAAATATTCTATCAAGCATATAACTAGACAGAAAGACACTGCTCTTCTTGTCTTTTTTTTCATTGTCCCTGTGTCATGGTTTGTTTTAGCTAAGGGGCACTCTTATCAACATACCCACATGAACTATGTACTTTGGTATTTTGGCTTCGTTCAGGCTTTGATTTATGTCTCTTTTAATACCACCATTATTCTTTGTCTTGATTTTTTTAAATGGGCAAAGACTATTGATGCTAAGGATTTTTAATCTATGAAAACAGGTCTTATAGGATTCTCAGGATTCGTAGGAAGTACGCTACTTAAGCAAGCCCCATTCGAGTCACTTTATCGTTCAAGCAATATTAGCGACATTGATGGCTTAGCCTTCGATACGGTTGTTTGTGCGGGCGCACCGGCCCAAAAATGGATGGCTAATCAAGAACCCGAGGCGGATCGACATAACATTGATGGTTTGATCGCGCATCTGAAAACCATTCAGTGCAAAACTTTTATCTTAATTAGCACGGTTGATGTGTTTAAAAACCCGATAGGGGTTGATGAAGAGACAACAGTTGACGAATCAGGTCTGCACGCTTACGGCTTACATCGCCGTTTATTAGAAAAATTTGTCGAAAGCCATTTTACTAAGCATTTGATCGTTCGCCTTCCCGGCTTAGTCGGGCCAGGACTGCGTAAGAATGTCATCTTCGACTTCTTGAATAACAATAATCTTCATAGTATTGAGAGCAGAGGAGTATTCCAGTTTTATCCAATGGTCAACCTCTGGTATGACATTCAAATCGCTCTCAATGCCGGTTTGCAGTTGATACATTTAAGCGCAGCACCGATCAGTGTGGCGGATGTTTCTAAACTCGGTTTTGGTAAACCCTTCGATCAAGCTTTGGCTAATACACCAGCCACTTATGATCTGCGTACCCGCCACGCCCAGATTTTTGGCGTGTCAGGTCATTATCAGTACAACAGGCATGAAACGCTACTCGCCATAAGAACTTACGCTCAATCTGAACCACTGACCATTCAATCCGAACTTGAGGCAAACACATGAGATTAGCCATTTCAAACATTGCTTGGGATACGACTGAAGATGAAGCGCTTGCTACGTTGCTTGCTCGTTTTGGGATCGATGCGATTGATGTCGCGCCAGGTAAGTATTTCCCTGAGCCAGCGCTAGCAACAGACGAGGATATCGCCCTTATCAAAAACCGGTGGTCTGAACGTGGCATCGAAATTACTGGAATGCAGGCACTGTTATTCGGCACTAGCGGCTTGAACGTCTTTGGCTTAGCAGAGGTTCAAGAGGCCATGCTGCAACATCTCACTGCCGTATGCCGCATAGGTGCAGGCTTGGGAGCCCAGCGTCTAGTGTTTGGCTCGCCGAAAAACAGAGATCGCACAGGGTTGAGTGATCAGAAGGCTATGAATATGGCCGTGTCTTTTTTCCAACGTCTTGGCGATATTGCTCAATCTTACAACGTGGTGGTCTGTCTAGAGCCTAACCCAGCTTGCTATGGCGCTAATTTTATGACGACCAGTATTGAAACTGCACAGGTAGTGAGGCAGGTTAACCACCCCGCCATTAAAATGCAGCTGGACACAGGGGTACTCACTATTAATGGCGAAGACCCAGCGTCCCTGTTGCAAGATTGCAGATCACTTATTGGACATATTCATGCCAGTGAACCCGATCTTCTACCTTTAGGAGATGGCGGAACTGAACACGGCAAGGTGGTTGATACATTAAAGCAGTATCTGCCTAACTATCTAGTTACTATTGAAATGCTGGCAACTCAGAATGAACCCCATTTAGTTGCGATAAAGCGAGCGCTTAACGTAGCGGTTCGATATTACCGTAACAACGAAGTTGGAGATGCCGAATGAAGTGGCTCATTCTGTTTCTCGGCATTGCCTCTAATGCCTCTGCCAGTGTCTTAGTTAAAATGGCTATGATGCCGCCGCGTAAATTCCCTAGCTTAGACGATTCAATCCGGTCAATTATTAGCAACTGGCCGTTTTGGCTGGGTTTAGGGCTTTACGGTATGGCATTTTTGCTCTATGCCGCTGCCTTATCACGCTTACCATTGAATGTCGCCCATCCCATACTTACCTCTGGGGCTGTGGCGGCAGTGGCCTTATGCTCATTGCTAATCTTTCGTGAACCGTTTCACTCAACAACTATCGCAGGTATTTTGCTGGTAGTTGTCGGTGTGGCGATGATCACAATTCGTGTAACCTAACAATAAAAATTCGATAATGAATCAAGCTAACATAACACCTGAAATTCGTGCTAATTGGCAAGTACCCACATTTAATATGCCTCTATGGCTAGAACGACAACACCCTTGGTGTGTCGTGATTCCTGTCATTAATGAAGGTGAAAGAATCAAGAGCCAGCTGTCCAGAATGGCAACATTAAAAATCAACGAGATTGCCGACATTATCATCATAGATGGAGGCACCACCGATGGTTCATTGGAACTAGAATCGCTACAAAACCTCGGTGTACGCGGATTACTGGTCAAAACGGGACTCGGCAAGTTGAGCTCGCAGCTGCGCTGTGCCTATGCATTTGCACTCGATCAAGGCTATGAAGGCATCATCACCATTGACGGTAATGATAAGGATGACCCAGAAGCAATCCCCCGATTCATTGATGCTATGAAGCAAGGTGTAGATTTTGTTCAAGCCTCGCGCTTCATTTCAGGTGGAATTGCAGAAAACACGCCTAAATCAAGAGATTTAGCCATTCGCTTTATTCATGCACCGATATTAAGTCTGTTTTCTAGCTTTAAATGGACTGACACCACCCAAGGTTTTCGTGCTTATAGCCGCAAGATGCTACTTGATCCCAACATCGCACCATTTCGGAATATATTTTTGACTTATGAGTTGCTTGCGTATCTCTCCTATCGCGCACCTAAGCTAGGCTATCACTGCCTTGAATTACCGACTATTCGACGCTATCCAATAGGGGAAGTGCCAACTAAGATCAGTGGTTTTAAGGGTAATTTATTGCTGTTGCAGGTACTTTTTCGAGCTTGTTTTGGGAAATATAACTACGTTAACGTTAGTATTTCAAAATGAGCAGTATCATTTGCATAACAAACGGAGCTACGGGACAGATTGAGCATAGACAAAGAGGTTGGGGCGAACGGTTAAATCTAGCATCTGTCCCGCCTTAAATTGGTAGCCCAATTGAGCTACCATCTTTAGACGGGATAGCAAACAGAAAGATGATTCGCCTGTGCACCGAAAAGTCCGTCATTCTGGCAGAAATGCAAGAATCCAGTCACAAAGGATGTGGATTTGTGATTTGGCATTGAGCCTAAACATTTCGCAGCGTTATCGGAAAGCTCCCCTCCACGGCACTAGATAACGGCATCCTTGCCAGTATGACGATATTTTGACATCCTCCCCCACCTGAAGGAAGGGCATTCCTAGTTTCCTAAGAGTGAGTAGGCATCGCTACTGCTCACTGGTTTCTGCTGCTGACGACATGACTGCACCGTTCACTTCACAGGCTAGCCCCGTCTATCCGACGGTTATTTTTAACTAAAAAACAAAGTTTAAGGCTTTACTATTATCGCTTGGTTATCGCTGATACAGACTTAAAACATTTACTACTGATTTAGAGTACATTTTATGAGCAAAAAAAGTCAAGAGCATCCTTACATCCCCGCCCTGAAAGACGAGGTTTTGCGGACAAAGCATGATAAAACTACAGGCTCTGCCTTAAGTTGCTAGCAAAAACAATTATCTACATTTTATTGTTAGTACCCTTTTTAAGCATAATCAGGGCTATCTATATATTTTTCAGCACTAAAGAAATTTTTAAAATAAGGCATAAAACTGACAGTAATCGGTATGGAATAAAAACAATAAATCGCTGCTGCTTCACCAGTTGATACACCTAGTAACCACTGAGGCATGAACAAGGTCATCAGCGCCATAAATAAATGGTAACTCGAAATTCTCCAGTTGTTTTTCCAGACAAAGCCACTTAAGGCTAACGCAAACAATGAGCCATGAGTCACAAAGGTTCCGAACGCACTCGATATACGATAACCAATATGATAAGTACCCATAAATAAACAGGAGATCATGTTACCAATAAAGTTGGGCGCGGCATCGAATAGTTGTAATTCTTTAGGTAATGCTGAACAGATCAAAAATAAAGTACTTAAGCTACCACCGAATATAGTTGCTTGCTTAAGGGCTGTTTTATCAGTGGAATAAGTGGCCAGTGCTGGCATAATCGCAAAAGCTTGTAGAGCAATATGGTAAGTGGATAATTCACTTAAAAAATAGTTACTGCCATAGCCACATTGATCTGCAACGGGATAAGCAAAGTATTGAATAAACTCCATTAATGAAAAATGGAATATGGCATAAGATCGTGCAGCTCGCACCCAAAATGTTTCCGTTTTATCAAGATAAGTAATACTAGCAGCGGTTAAACCGATAACACCTAAACCCAGTGACATATTGGCACTAAAACACATAAATTCACCTCTAACTAAAATAAAAGATTGAGCTCCTAAGTTACGACTTCATTGTTACACAGACCATTCTAGTAACCCGTCATACCCCAAGAAAACAGAATATCCTTGGTCATGACGGGGCATCTTTGTACATCCATGTAGCCTAGATTCCTGTAGCCAATCTCAGAATGACTGGCTTTAAGAGTCTGTGTATAACGATGAGAATTTCGGTAGGAAACTGATTAACTTTAAAATACCACGTGCATTATACTAATATAAAACATAGTGTCATATACCCGTTGCTATTCATAAATAACAGTGAGGGGGGTTAATAAACACTAATTTTAACGCGTAACTGGCTACACTGAAAGTTTGGCATCCTATTGCTTTAGCAATGTCTGCCTAATGCTGCGGTCATTAAAACCGCAGCAATAATTTGTGAAGAGGACTTACTTTAAATTATCAGTCACATGTGGCTCTATTAATTGATACATCAGCTGATGCATTTTAGGGCTGCCAGCAATCAAATTGCCGGATTGTAGATAATTATCATTAAAAGAAAAATCGGTAATAACACCGCCTGCTTCTTTTATTAACAAAATACCTGCAGCCATATCCCATTCCATCAAGCCTATTTCCCAAAAACCATCCAATCGACCAGCGGCTACATAAGCTAAATCTAATGCGGCAGCACCTGCACGTCGAATCCCTGCACATTCAGTCGTTAATACCTTAAACATACCAAGATAAGCATCTAAGTATTTATCGGTCTTAAAAGGAAAGCCTGTGCCGATCAAGGCACTTTTTAAGTTCGTTTGTTGAGTGACTCTAAGGCGACGATTATTTAACATTGCTCCACCGCCACGTTTAGCCGTAAATAATTCGTCACGTAAAGGATCATAAATAACCCCAACTTCAATCTTGCCTTTATATTTTAGGGCAATAGAAACGGCGTACTGAGGAAACCCATGTAAAAAATTGGTGGTTCCATCAAGAGGATCAATCACCCAAACATAATCATTGCCAGGGTGCTCGCCACTTTCTTCTGCGAGGATGGCATGTTCAGGAAAAGAAGCGTTGATAATGCTAATAATTTCCCGTTCAACCATGCGATCTACTTCGCTAACATAATCATTCTTTCCTTTTTGATCGATGTGCAGGCGGCCAACATTATCGGCTGAACGAAGAATTAAGTCGCCCGCACTTCTAGCGGCACGGACGGCAATATTTAACATGGGTTGCATAGGCAGATTCTTAATGAGCGTATAAAAGGCACAATGATAGCAAAACTTTTGGTAAACTTTGTTTATTTTTAACTAAGGATGACACTCTTGCTTTCACATATTAAGATTGTTTTGGTCGAAACATCGCACCCAGGAAATATTGGTGCGGTAGCTAGAGCCATGAAAAACATGAGCATGACTAACCTTTGTTTGGTTGCTCCTAAAATTTTTCCTAGTGCCGAAGCGACTTCTCGAGCATCAGGCGCAGATGATATTTTATCCCGTGCACACGTCTATGAAAGCGTACAAGATGCCATCGCTGACTGCCAATTAGTCATTGGCGCTAGCGCAAGATCCAGAACCATTAGCTGGCCAGAAATAAGTCCGCGTGAATGTGCTGATCTAAGTGTCATAAAAGACGCTGATAAAAAGGTTGCCATTATTTTTGGGCGAGAAAACTCAGGACTAAAGAATCACGAACTTGATTTATGTCATTTTTTATTACGAATTCCCTGCAATACAGAATACAGTTCTTTAAATATTGCTGCTGCCGTACAGGTTGTTTGTTATGAGCTATTTGTGGCTACCCATGCACAACTACCCGTAACCATTGGCGATAGTGAAAAAAATACCAAAGCAACCGCCGTACAAATGGAATCTTTTTATACACATTTAACAGAAACGTTATCGGACATAGGCTTTATGCACCCCGACAAATCTAACTCTATCATGCGCCGTTTACGACGCATTTATAATCGCACCCAGTTGGACACCAAAGAACTAGACATACTTAGAGGAATTTTAAGAATGTCCCAAGATAATCAAAAGTGTAAATAAGAATATGTAACTGATCTATCCACTTATTTAAAGTTGACTATTTTGCTAGGTTAAGTATAGTGACAGCTATTACTTACTTTATTGAGGGGAATTTATAATGCGCCTAACTACAAAAGGCCGTTACGCGGTAACGGCAATGCTCGATCTAGCTTTTCACAGCGATACAAAACCTGTAACTTTAACGGATATTGCAGCAAGACAAACCATTTCTTTATCTTATTTAGAGCAGTTATTTTCACGTTTACGTCGCGCCAATATGGTGAAAGGTATACGTGGGCCAGGCGGCGGTTATACACTTGCTGACACCGCAGACAAAATCAATATTGCCGATATTATCGCGGCTGTTGATGAACCACTAGATGCGACAAAATGCGGTGGTGAAGCTAATTGCCAAAAAGAACAAGCTTGCTTAACTCATGATTTATGGATGGGTTTAAGTGAGCAAATTAGAGATTATTTAAAAGGTATCACCCTAGCTCAACTTTTAGAAAAACATCATGTACAGTCTGTTGCTAAAAGACAAGATCAAGAAGCAGAGCAGATCATTGAAATCCACAGACATACAGAATTACTCGCCAGTCTGAATGAATGAGCTATTTTGATTACAATGCCACAACACCCCTAGATGAGCGGGTGTTGGAAGCTATGCTTCCGTTTTTAAGCACCTTTTATGGTAATCCTTCAAGCCTATATCGCCATGGAAGATTGGCCCGTAGCGCTCTCGATAATGCGCGTGAACAAGTTGCAACACTGGTCGACGCCCCTGCTTCACAAATCATATTCACCAGCGGTGGCACTGAAGCTAATAATCTAGCATTAGCAACCTTAGCAACAGATGAAAGATTAGCTATATCTACTACTGAACACCCCTCTATTACTGAAAAAGCAATTAGCTTACAAAAACAAAATATTAAATTAAGTCATATTAATGTAGATAGCCATGGATTAATCACCAAGGCTACGCTAGATCAAGTAATTAAGGACCAACCTGACTTAGTTTCAATTATGCTAGCCAATAACGAAACTGGTGTTATTCAAGATTTGGCGACTATTACTCAACAATTAAGAGCTAATGATATCAAAATACATACGGATGCGGTACAAGCCTTAGGCAAAATACCCGTATCGTTTAAGCAATTAGCCGTACATTTCATGTCCATTTCTAGCCACAAGCTATACGGACCTAAGGGCTGTGGCGCTTTAATTTATGAAAAAGGCTTAAAAATAAACCCCATCATTATTGGCGGTGGACAGGAGCGTGAACATAGAGCAGGCACAGAAAATGTAGCCTCTATCGTCGGCTTTGGAAAAGCGGCAGAATTAGCTAAAACTGAACTAATTGATCGTAGCGCACAACTACTAAGCCTCAGAAAGCAACTGGAAATCGAACTAAAAACCATCCCTAACATGACCATTTTTGCTGGTGATTCAGAGCGCTTACCAAACACCGTACTATTCGGCATGCCTGAAGTAGAGGGTGAAATGCTGCTGATGAAACTAGACCAAAAAGGCTACGCTGTTTCCAGTGGTTCCGCCTGTGCTAGTGGCGGAAAAGAACCAAGCCCTGTACTTATAGCTATGGGTGTAGAGCCCGCACTTGCTAAAAGTGCGATTCGCATCAGCTTAGGCTTAGGCAATACGCAGGAAGAAATTTCTAACTTTATTCAACTATTAAAAGCCTTGGTTTACCAAGCATAAAGAGAGTCTTATGTCTGTTACAGCAACTGAAAGTGCCGCTAGTCAAATCAAAAAACAGTTAGAAAAACGCGGCAAAGGTCTAGGTTTAAAATTAGCCGTCAAAAAGTCCGGCTGCTCAGGTTATGCCTATGTTCTTGATTACGCAGATACACTCAATGAAAATGACCATGTATTTGAAAGCTTTGGCGTGAGCGTTATAGTCTCGCAAAGCGATTTAGAATTTGTTGATGGTATAGAACTAGATTATCGAAGAGAAGGCATTAATGAAGCCTTTAAATTTAACAATCCTAATGTTAAAGGCACTTGTGGATGCGGTGAAAGCTTTTCAGTCTCCTAACTCACTATTTCTTTTAGGTCGACCTTGCTTACAGCTCAGCCAAGCTTAATGCTATTCACACCAACACAGTGTTAGCCCTCTTTTTCTAAAACCATAGAATCTGAGGGCCATATTTATACTGGAAATTAATAAGTTGAAAGCTGCATAGCATGTCGTCTTAATACTGAATCTTCAGGTAACGTTGATTTGATTGTATCAATATCTGAAATCGATGGCGTGGCAACAATAGTTTTAACTGGCGCTATTTCTGGAATCACTACGTTTTTAAGGTGATTTTCGTAATAACTTAATAGACACAAAATTTCATCAACATCAGTTGTATAGTTATTTAAGGTAACTTCAACTACCTTATCATAGTGACGACTTAGCGTAGAGTCGGTAGGGCGATTTTCTTTACAGTAATCTAGTAGCGTATGCAGTTCATTTAAAGCATGTCGTCTTAAAGTAGAGTCTTTAGGGATTTGAATATCTTTACACTTTACATTTGTAAAAATGGCGACTTTTTCTGAGGTCACGATAACAGCATTTTCTTCAGCCTTTATGATGAGCGCAGCCTCTGCAACCGACTCATTAGCAGTTAAAGGCTTAACAATGGGCTTGGTTTCTGAATCTGAAGCCTTATGAGAAAGAATATCTATTTTCATCTCACCTGACTTTTTTCGTGCCTTAAAAATAACTATTAGTACCACTGAGATGACTATGACTGCGATTATAAATTCACTCATAAACTATATACCCTGTATTTAAGAAGAAAAATTGCTTAGCAATTGGACGCCATGATTAGCGCTAAAAATATCGGTTGAACTATAACACTTGTAGCTTAAGTTGGCGACAGTCTAAAAACTGTTTACATTCTTTTTTACCGATATTAATTTAGCATTTATCTAAAAACGACCCTAAAAACTAATATTCCCTTACACTTAAAGAGACCTAAACTTATTATTTCATTCAAAACCAATTCTATTGACATCTTCCCCCACCTGAAGGAAGGGGATTGCTAGTTTCCTAAGGGTGAGTATGTATCGCTACTGCTCACTGGTTTCTGCTGCTGACGGCATTACTGCACCGTTCACTTCACAGACTAACCCCGTCTATCCGACGGTTATTTTTAACTAACAAACTGACCTAGCTTAAAGGCTTTACTATTATCGCTTGGTTATCGCTGATATAGATTTAAAACCTTTGCTACTGGCTGGAGTATATTTCATGAGTAAAAAAAGTCAAGATCATCCTTACATTCCCACCCTGAACGGCCGGGTTTTGCGGACAAATCAGGATAAAGTAAGGCTAATTCGTGAACAGCACTATTATTGGCGATTTAAATCTTGCGAAAATTAAATCTATTGATATAATAGCTGACTCTTGAAGTAACGAATTACTTCAGGCGCGTAGCTCAGTTGGTTAGAGCACCACCTTGACATGGTGGGGGTCGTTGGTTCGAATCCAATCGCGCCTACCAGACATTAAAGCACTGCAATAGCGGTGCTTTTTTTATTGTAGCAACCAAAATTATAAACATGCCTGTAATTACCCTTCCTGATGGTTCTATTCGTGAATTTGATCACGCTGTTTCAGTACTGGATATCGCTTTATCGATAGGCTCAGGCTTAGCCAAGGCTACTTTAGCAGGCCGTGTTAATAATATTTTGGTTGACGCTAGCACGCTAATTGAAGAAGACGCCAGCCTTCAAATCATTACTGCAAAAGATTTAGACGGCATTGATATCATCCGACATTCAACCGCCCATTTATTAGCTCAAGCTGTTAAGCAATTATTTCCAGATGCACAAGTCACTATAGGTCCCGTTATTGAAAATGGTTTTTTTTATGACTTTGCCTACAAAAGACCTTTTACAACTGACGACCTAAGCGTTATCGAAGCTAAAATGCAGCAATTAGTTGCTGAAGATCTAGCCATTAGTCGCTCGCTATTAAGTCGAGATGACGCCGTTACTTTTTTCAAAGATCAAGGCGAAGCCTATAAAGCCGAAATCATCGAATCTATTCCTGCCGATCAAGATCTATCGCTTTATCAACAAGGTGGCTTTACCGATCTTTGTCGTGGACCTCACGTTCCTAGTACTGGCAAATTAAACGCCTTTAAATTAATGAAGATTGCTGGCGCTTATTGGCGTGGCAACTCAGAAAATGAAATGCTACAACGCATTTACGGTACAGCCTGGGGCGATAAAAAAGAATTACAAGCGTACTTACATAGATTAGAAGAAGCTGAAAAGCGCGATCATCGTAAATTAGCAAAAACGTTAGACCTATTTCACAGCCAAGAAGAAGCACCAGGCATGGTATTTTGGCATGAGAAAGGCTGGGTTATTTATCAACAAGTTGAGCAATATATTCGCGAAAAATTACGCGTCAATGGTTATGGTGAAGTTAAAACACCGCAATTAGTAGATCGTAGTTTATGGGAAAAATCGGGTCATTGGGAAAAGTTTGGTGCCATGATTTTCACCACTCATTCTGAAAATCGTGATTACGCAATTAAGCCCATGAATTGCCCATGCCACGTACAGATCTATAATCAAGGCATTAAAAGTTATCGCGACTTACCGATACGCTTAGCTGAATTTGGCTCTTGTCATCGCAACGAACCCTCAGGTACATTACATGGTTTAATGCGCGTCAGGAACTTTGTTCAAGATGATGCTCATATTTTTTGTACCGAAGCTCAAATTCAAGACGAAGTATCAACCTTTATTGATATGTTGTTTGCTGTTTATAAAGACTTTGGTTTTGAAGACGTCATCATCAAACTCTCAACACGCCCAGAAAATAGAGTAGGCGATGATTCCGTATGGGATAAAGCAGAGAACGCGCTAGAATTAGCACTCAACAATAAAAATCTAAAGTGGGACTTACAGCCAGGCGAAGGCGCATTTTACGGACCTAAAATTGAATTCTCATTAAAAGATTGCATAGGTCGGGTCTGGCAGTGCGGCACCATACAAGTTGACTTTTCAATGCCGGGTCGATTAGGCGCAACCTTTATCGCTGAAGACGGTTCAAAACAAGCCCCTGTTATGCTACATAGAGCAATATTGGGCTCATTAGAACGTTTTATCGGTATACTCATTGAACAACACGCAGGAACCTTTCCTGTTTGGCTGTCACCCATACAAGTTATGGTACTCGATATAGCCGATCGTCATGCTGAATATGCCTCTGAAATATTCAATGAACTTGAAAAACAAGGCATCAGAGTAAAAATTGACTTGAGAAATGAGAAGATCGGGTTTAAAATCCGCGAGCATTCTATGCAACGCATACCGTATCTTGTCATTATTGGCGATAAAGAATTAGAAGAAAAACGAATTACAGTACGTACGCAAAAAGGTGAAGATTTAGGTAGTCTGTCAGTCACTGAGTTTACCGAACGGTTAAAGCAAGAGATTGCAGATAGAAAATAATAGTATTTTTGGAGGATTAGGGTATCGCTGCTAAAAAAGATGAAACACGCTTGAATGACTTTATCACCGCAAGACGAGTGAGAGTTACAGGCGCAGAGGGTGAGGCATTAGGCATAATCTCATTGGATGAAGCCAAGCAGATTGCTTATGCAGCAGACTTGGATTTAGTAGAAATATCACCAAACGCGGATCCTCCCGTTTGCAAGATAATGAACTACGGCAAATACCAGTTTGAACTTAACAAAAAACTTCAAGTTGCCAAAAAGAAACAAAAACAGATTCAGGTCAAAGAAATTAAATTTCGACCTGGAACTGACGAAGGCGATTACCAAGTCAAGTTACGTAGCTTAATAAAGTTCCTTAATGAAGGTGACAAAACAAAAATCACCGTTCGTTACCGTGGCCGAGAAATGGCGCATAGAGAAATCGGTATGGATTTATTAAAACGTATCGAAAAAGATTTAGAAGAGCTCGCTATAGTTGAACAATTTCCAAAAATGGAAGGCCGTCAAATGATTATGGTTATGTCCCCTAAAAAGAAAAAATAAGAAAATCGACTCTCTTTTAATTGCTACCGTAATCTATTAGGAGCAATGCCTCTTCTGAAGAGTGCCTGTATTACAGAGACTCTTCATTAAGCAGTACTAGGATAGACTGCTAAACAGTAGCATACCGCTACAAGTAATTTTTCAGGGCCATGCATTTTGCCTTGTTAGGTTATGTCTCAGGGACTTTTATTTTTATATACTGGAGCAAACAAATGCCAAAAATAAAAACTAACCGTGGAGCCGCTAAGCGTTTTAGACGCACCGGCAATGGCGGTTTTAAATGTGGGCAATCACATCGACGTCATATTTTGACTAAGAAATCCACTAAAAGAAAAAGACAGTTACGCTCACCCGCAACTATTCATCCCTCAGACGTGCGTATGGCTGCACGTATGATGCCGTACAGTTAATAAAGGAGAATAGCAATGCCTAGAGTTAAACGCGGCGTAACAGCCAGAGCAAGACATAAAAAAGTTTTAAAACAAGCCAAAGGTTACTATGGCGCACGCAGTCGAGTTTATCGCGTCGCTAAACAAGCGGTTATCAAAGCAGGTCAATATGCGTACCGCGATCGCAAACAAAGAAAACGTCAATTCCGCGCCTTGTGGATCGTCCGTATTAATGCTGCAGCGCGTTTATATGGAATATCTTACAGTCGCTTAATCAATGGCTTAACAAAAGCTAATGTTGCAATCGATCGTAAAGTTTTAGCCGATATCGCAGTGCGCGACATCGAATCCTTTGGAAAAATAGCAGAAATTGCTATCGCTCATCAAAGTAAGCCTTAAGCAAGACCTCGTCTTTCTTAACTAAAGGATCTAATCCACCCGTTACTTTTCAAGTAACGGGTGGCTCAGGATTAAAGCCTGAGCACCCCCTTTTAAAATTATTCTTCCCCCAACTAAAGCGAGCAGAACATTGTCGGCTATCCTTGAAGAGATTCTCGCGCAGGCATTAAAAGAGCTTGCAACAGTTAGTGACCTTAATCAACTTGATAAGGTTCGTGTTCACTACCTAGGTAAAAAAGGATTATTTACCTTACAGCTTAAAGAATTAGGCAACCTTGACCCTGAGCAAAGACGCTCCGTCGGACAAATCATTAATCAAGCCAAAGAACAACTACAGCAGCAACTAGAAGCTTGTAAAGAGCGGATGGAAGAGGCTGCGTTGGCGGCAAGACTAGCCAGCGAAAGTATTGATGTCACCTTACCTGGACGTGGCCAATCAGTGGCTGGCTTACACCCAGTAACGACTACACTCAGAAGAATTTCAAAAATATTTGCCAGTGTAGGCTTTACCGTTGTTGAAGGGCCTGAAATCGAAGACGATTATCATAACTTTGAAGCGCTCAATATTCCGGCGCATCATCCTGCCCGCGCAATGCATGACACTTTTTATTTTGATGCCCATACGGTATTAAGAACGCATACCTCACCCGTGCAAATCAGAACTATGGAATCTGAACAACCACCTTTAAAAGTGATTGCTCCTGGTCGAGTTTATCGCTGTGATTCAGATATCACTCACACGCCAATGTTTCATCAGGTAGAAGGGTTTCTAGTTGATACTGACGTCAGCTTTGCAGATTTAAAAGGTGTTATTTACGAATTCCTAAGAGCCTTTTTTGAAAAGGACATACAAGTTCGCTTTAGACCGTCTTATTTCCCCTTTACAGAACCTTCTGCAGAAGTCGATATTGAATGCGTCATGTGTAGCGGCAAAGGCTGTCGTGTTTGTAGTCAAACCGGATGGCTAGAAGTGATGGGCTGCGGCATGATTCATCCTGCAGTTTTTAAATCAGTTAATATTGATAGCGAAAAATACAGCGGCTTTGCCTTCGGCATGGGCGTAGAACGCCTCGCAATGCTACGCTATGGAATTAACGACTTACGATTATTTTTTGAAAATGATCTTAAATTTTTAGAGCAATTTAATTAAGTTTTCGTTACACAGGAACATGTAAATCATGCAAATTAGTTTAGCTTGGTTAAGATCGTATGTTGATCCAGCAATAAATACAGACGAACTGGTCGAACAATTAACAATGGCCGGCCTAGAAATAGGCTCTGTAGAACCTGCTGCCGCTCAATTTAATGGCGTAGTCATTGGTGAAGTTATCGCCATGCAGCAACATCCCGATGCTGATCGCCTTCGTGTATGCCAAGTCAATGTAGGCACAGACGAAGCGCTGCAAATCGTTTGCGGTGCTAGCAATGTTCGTATTGGCCTTAAAATACCTGCGGCTCTCTGTGGCGCAGTGTTGCCCGGTGATTTCAAAATAAAGAAATCCAAACTACGAGGCGTAGAGTCTTTCGGCATGCTTTGCTCAGAAAAAGAATTAGGCTTGGCAGTCGATGCTCATGGCTTAATGGAATTAGCCGATGATGCGCCGGTTGGCGTTGATATTCGAGACTATTTATCACTGAATGATGTCATTTTAGAAGTTGATTTAACACCCAACAGAGCCGATTGCTTATGTGCAGAAGGGCTTGCACGAGAAATTGCCGTGCTCAACAAACTGGAATGGACTGCCACAACATTCACTCCCGCTCCTGTTACTCATCAAGACACCTTAACTGTATCTGTAGCAGATACCACGGCCTGCCCTCGTTATTTGGGTCGTCTCATTACGGGCATCAATGCTAGCGCAATCACTCCCTTATGGATGCAAGAGCGTCTACGTCGCTCTGGCATTAGAAGTTTAGGTCCTTTAATTGATGTCACTAATTATGTCTTAATAGAGCTTGGGCAACCTTTACATGTCTTTGATGCTGATAAATTAACCAGCAACATTAGTGTACGCTGGGCTAAAGCAGATGAAAGCCTAAGCTTATTAAATAATCAAGTCCTTACCTTAAATACGGAATCTTTGGTTATCGCTGATGATGCAAAAGTCTTAGCACTCGCAGGTATTATGGGTGGCAGTGAAACAGCCGTCAGTGATCAAACTCAATCCGTTTTTCTTGAATGTGCATTTTTTGCACCGCTGGCTATAGCGGGGAAGGCGCGTGATTTTGGCCTACATACTGATTCATCACATCGTTTCGAACGCGGCGTTGATGCGACCTTACAAAGCCGAGCTATTGAACGGGCAAGCCAACTCATTGTTGAAATTGCTGGCGGCAGTGTAGGTCCTATTTCCGAAGTGACCACTGCGGTCACTTTACCTGCTCGCCTACCGATTCTTTTAAGAAAGCAACGCATCCTTAAAACACTGGCAATTTCTTTAGCTGATGATCAAATCATCGATATTTTTCAGCGCCTAGGTATGGCCATTGAAACACAAACTGACGGCTGGTTAATTAGCCCCCCCGGTTTTCGTTTTGATATCGCCATTGAAGCTGACTTGATTGAAGAGATCGCCCGCATCTATGGTTATAATAATTTACCGAGCAGTAGTTTGTTAATGCGCTCTGAATTATGTACTGCCACAGAAGCAGCCCTCGATATAGATCGAGTAAAAGATTTAATGGTTGATAGAGGCTATCAAGAAGCCATAACTTATAGCTTTGTTGACGAAGATATTCAGCAAGCCATCGCGCCAGAAATGGAGGTTATACGTCTTAAAAATCCAATTTCTTCTGAATTAGCAGTAATGCGTACTACGCTTTGGTGTGGTTTATTAAAAGCAGCTTTATACAATATCAACCGCCAACAAAATAGAGTTCGATTATTTGAAACAGGACTACGCTTTATCAAAACCGATGATACAACCCTCCAGCAAAAAATGCTGAGCGGTTTGGCGTTAGGTGATGTTTATAGTGAGCAATGGGGCGAGAAGTCACGTAAAGTTGATTTTTTTGACATCAAAGCCGATGTACAAGCTATATTTTCCTTAACGGGTTGTGTCGCGCAGTTTATCCCCTGCCCTCAACCTGCCTTGCATTTAGGTCAATCAGCGAAAATATTATCACACGATGGTGAAACCATTGGTTGGTTAGGTATGCTACATCCTGTTTTAGAAAAAAAACTAGGCTTTGATTGCCCTGTTTTTCTATTTGAAATGGATCAAAATCTGGTACTTAATAAGCGCATACCGGTATTTAAATCTTTATCTAAATATCCTTCTGTACGACGCGACTTAGCGTTGATTGTTAAAGAAGATATTGCCGCCAATGATATCATCAACTGCGTTATAAACAGCGCAGAAGCGACTTTACAAGACGCTAAGGTATTTGATATTTATCGCGGCAAAGGGGTAGAAGACGGCAGTAAAAGTATTGCATTATGCTTGATATTCCAAAACACCACACAAACTCAAACGGACTCTGAAATAGACGCTATCATTAGCAGGCTATTAACTCTATTGACCGAAAAATTAAACGCAAAACTGAGAGATTAACTAATGGCATTAACTAAAGCATATTTTGCAGAAAGACTTTTTGAGGAAGCCGGCTTAAACAAACGTGATGCCAAAGATATGGTCGAACTTTTCTTTGAAGAAATTAAAAGCTCATTAGAACAAGGTAATCAGGTAAAAATTTCTGGCTTTGGAAAATTTGAACTGCGTGATAAAACCTCTAGACCGGGTAGAAATCCTAAAACAGGTGAAGAAATACCGATATCAGCCAGACGTGTTGTTACCTTTCGCGCAGGCCAAAAACTAAAAGCACGCGTAGAAGCTTATGCGACAAGCTCACCATCCGAATAAAGCTTCATCATCTAAGGTATTGTATGGATTGCCGAAACCTAGAGACTAAGAAAGGCTTATAAACATTGAAGCGTTCATCAACGAACGTGCCCCCCCCCCCTCTTTATAGACATGGGTATCTACACAAGTTATTATCTCTACAGTGAGGAGGTACTAAGGTCTGTCTGGGTTCGAGAGGCCATGTAGAACTGGGGTTGTATATAAGGCATAGTTATCATCTCTATGTTCCGATTGCTGAGATTCTGCTGTCGCTACATCCCAGCCTACTTATAATGTAGGCTGAGATGAGGTACGAATCCCAGCATTTAGAACTGCGATTTACATTAGCCCCTCACCCTCCATTTTTCAAAGGGGTGAGGCGAATACTTACCTCTGTTATCGGCCTTAATAACGGTTTTTTTTAAAACTACATTGTTTAGCCGTTATCTTAAACCACCATCGTTTATCATTTAATGACCTCTCACTCATTAAACTAATGACTGAGTAACTAAGCACGTTTATTTTAAGCGCTACCGAATTTAAATAAATTATAAGGAATTCGTCATGTTAGAACAGTACCGAAAACACATTGAAGAACGCGCGATTGAGGGTGTTGTACCTAAACCCATAAGCGCAGAGCAAATGGCGGCCTTAGTTGAATTAATTAAACACCCCCCTGCTGGCGAAGAAGAATTTGTTTTAAACCTGTTAGTTAATCGCGTTCCAGCCGGCGTTGACGAAGCCGCTTATATTAAAGCCAGTTTTTTATCCGCTATTGCAAATGGCTCTGAAAATTCACCTATATTAACCGCATCAGATGCTGCTGAATTATTAGGCACTATGTTAGGCGGTTATAATATAACGCCATTAATAGCACTGCTTGATGACTCTCGCTTAGCGCCTATTGCAGTAAAAGGCTTATCTCATACCTTGCTGATATTTGATGCTTTTCATGATATTCAAGAAAAGGCTCAAGCCGGCAATAGCTATGCGCAACAAATCATCCAGTCTTGGGCTGATGCCGAATGGTTTACCAGTAAACCCGCTGTACCAGAGAAAATGACCGTCAGCGTCTTTAAAGTAACAGGCGAAACCAATACTGATGACTTATCGCCTGCGCCTGATGCTTGGTCTAGACCCGACATTCCTCTACATGCCAAAGCTATGTTAAAAATGCCCCGACCCGGCATTACAAAAGCGGAACTACAAATCGAAGAGTTACAACAACAGGGTTTTCCAGTGGCTTATGTCGGTGATGTCGTCGGTACCGGATCATCACGTAAATCCGCCACTAACTCTGTGCTATGGTATATCGGCAATGATATTCCCTTTATTCCCAACAAACGCGATGGTGGTGTTTGTATAGGCGGCAAAATCGCCCCTATTTTCTTTAATACCATGGAAGATTCAGGCGCCCTACCCTTTGAATGTGATGTATCACACTTAGCAATGGGCGATATTATCGACATTTATGTCTATGACGGTGTTATTAAACGCCATGACAGCGATGAGCGTATCTGCGACTTTACTTTAAAAACCGACGTACTTTTAGATGAAGTACGTGCGGGCGGACGTATCCCTCTCATTATTGGTAGAGGTCTCACTGAACGGGCTAGAAAATACTTAGGTCTTAATGCTTCAAGTGTATTTTCTTGTGCCGTAGATCTACAAGATAGCGGCAAAGGCTATACGCTTGCACAAAAAATCGTTGGTAAAGCCTGTGGCGTAGCAGGGATTCGTCCTAATACTTATTGTGAACCGTACATGAGTACTGTCGGTTCGCAAGACACCACAGGACCTATGACCCGCGATGAACTCAAAGACTTAGCCTGCTTAGGTTTTTCTGCTGATTTAGTTTTACAATCTTTTTGTCATACAGCAGCCTACCCTAAGCCTATTGATATTGATATGCAGCACACCTTGCCAGATTTTATTATGAATCGTGGTGGCGTTTCCTTACGTCCTGGTGATGGCATTATTCATTCATGGTTAAACCGCATGTTATTACCCGATACCGTCGGCACCGGTGGCGATTCACATACCCGTTTTCCATTAGGCATCTCTTTTCCAGCAGGTTCGGGTTTAGTCGCCTTTGCCGCAGCGACCGGCGTCATGCCTTTAGATATGCCAGAATCGGTATTAGTCCGTTTTACTGGCGAAATGCAGCCCGGTATCACTCTAAGAGATATGGTTAATGCCATTCCTTATGTTGCCCTACAACGAGGTTTATTAACCTTAGATAAATCAGGCAAGAAGAACGTATTTTCAGGACGCATACTCGAAATCGAAGGTTTACCTGATCTAAAAGTTGAACAAGCTTTTGAATTATCAGATGCCTCGGCGGAACGCTCAGCAGGTGGCTGTTCGATACGCTTAAATGAAGCGCCCATACGCGAATACCTTAACTCTAACATCAGCCTATTAAAATGGATGATTAAAGAAGGTTATGGCGATGTACGCACCCTTACCCGCCGCATCACTAGCATGGAACAATGGCTGGCCAATTCAGTCTTGTTAACAGCCGATGCTGATGCCGAGTATTTTGAAATCATTGAAATTAATATGAATGATATCAAAGAACCGCTATTGGCCTGCCCTAACGATCCTGATGATGTCAAAACCCTATCTGATGTCGCTGGCACTAAAATAGATGAAGTTTTCTTAGGTTCTTGCATGACTAATATTGGTCATTTTCGTGCAGCAGGCAAACTATTAGAGCAACAACAAGGCGAACTACCTACACGTTTATGGGTCGCGCCACCGACTAAAATGGATCAAAGCCAATTAACAGAAGAGGGATATTACGAAACCTTTACTAAAGTAGGTGCAAGAACTGAAATACCCGGCTGTTCATTATGTATGGGTAATCAGGCACGAGTAGCAGAAAATTCCACAGTCGTGTCTACTTCGACGCGTAATTTTCCTAATCGTTTAGGTAATGGAGCCAACGTTTATTTATCCTCTGCCGAACTGGCCGCTGTGTGTTCCATTTTGGGTAAAATTCCAACTTTTTCTGAATACATGCATTATGCCGAGCAAATCAGCGCAACTTCAGAAGATTCTTATCGTTATTTAAATTTCAATAAGATGGCGGCTTATCAATAATCACCTAGATTAGTTGTAATTATTCAAGCCCCACTCTTCCTCAAAGAGTGGCATTGAGTGATTACAATAGATGGAGTGTTGAGCTTCAGCTATTGCCCTTTAAAACAGCTGAAGCTGTTTTACTCCAACTTAACTTAATGGCCCAACAATGATGAGATGCGCTGAACGACAGTGACAGTGAAGCGCATTTCATAGAGAGTATTTTTTTATTGCAGGTTATAAATACAACGTAACCCGACACCTACATCAACTGATAAAAACGAAAGCTATCAGCCCCCCCCTACTTTGATCTACTGGGATACGTTCATGGCAGAAAAACTGCAGCCATTTAAAAAATCATTAGCGTATCCCAATCGGACTATGATTTATTTACATAGCCAAATTGAGCAACAACAACGAATTTTAAAACAGCTTAAAGAGGTCTTACCTGAGAACTTAGCTAAGCATACTAAACATTGCTTGATAAAAGATCATAAATTGCTGGTCTATACCGACTCTGCTATTTGGGCTTCTCAATTGCGTTTCTATAATAGCGCCATACTAGCGTCTATACAGAGCTTAGTTAAAACGCCCATTGAAAACTTACAGATTAAAATTATTAGCCGAACAACAGGGCTGACAGTAACTACTCAACGCAAGGCAAACCTACCCTCCCTAGAAAGCATAGACCTTATACGCAAGCATAGTTTAAGTATTTCCGATGATAAACTGAGCGTGGCCTTACTTAAACTAAGCACTACTTTAAAAAGATTGGCAGATACGACTTAACACCTCATTTAAACCAGCATTCAATCAAGATGCGGGGAGTCGCTATTTTTTAGTAAAGATTTCCCTTGCTCCCAGCGTGTAAATCCTCAAAAATACCGCGACAAATTAAATTGCTACGCAAGCCCCAGCCGTCCTGGTCACTCGTTCGCCACCCAACAAGGGGTGGCTCACATGCTCTCCAATGA
>TBL_comb47_HYPODRAFT_10002045_pt1 | contig 25313 bp, 18 predicted proteins | sample TroBogypolimnion_40_FD_10682 | JGI IMG/M metagenome (IMG submission 10682)
CTATTTTTTCGATAATTTTTGTTTGTTGTCGGGTATGGACATATAAATACATTATTTTGTCAGCATCAGCGGGCATTTTCACCCTCTCCCGGATGCTTATCACAACACTGTCATTCCTCTCTTCATTTAGGTTCATGACGTATCCTTGTTCATGAATCACCGGCAATTCCTTCGTAACGTCCTTATTGTCAATATTAAGGATAGCCTTGTAGGTGTGCCCCTCCTCGGGTTTGAAGCTGAAGTTTCCGATCCCGAATTTCAACGGGTTAAATTTGACGATGCTCCTGCTATTTTCATCCACTACCTTTCCCTCGAAGTTCATACCCTGTCCCTGCTGGTTAACAACCCTGAATCCAATTTTGGTTTCAATGTTTGCTACCAGGTTACCTCCCTCCGGAAAGAACTGAATATCGTATAAATCACCCTTTTTAGTGGGGATTTCTGGTGCTGTTTTTAACGTGTTTAGGATCTTTAATGCCTTTTCAAAGAAAAAATCAGGACTTGTATTTTTCATCCAGTTGGTGTATGTCCTGAATTTATAACTTCCTGAATGAATGGTAAATGGAACATAAAATGAACCACTTCCACTTCCGTTTTTTAGTCCGATTTTAGCCTGCAAAACGGGTTTGTTCTCCGGGTCTAATATTTCAGCGTAAGCCACCTTGCTAATATCGAGTGGCTTATGGGTTGTTGCGTCGACATCATAAATTTTAAACCACATTATTTCTCCGGCAAAATAGACGGGTTTGTCCGTATGAACAAAGATTTTTTCCTGTAAAACATGCTGCCGGTAATTGTCAAACTTTTCCGGGATGGCAAAAGGATCGCCTTGTCCTGAAGCGGATAAACAGGTCAGTAACAGAATCTGAACCCACGTGAAATGTTTCACAACTTTTTTAACTGATTCCATCACATTTTTCTTAATTTTTCAGAGGCTGTCTGGCCAAAAAACAGGCCGCAAACTTTTACCCCCCATCCATTCGCAATTTACACAACCTGACGGAGCAATGATGTAGCCGGTTATTTCCTGAGTTATATGATCTCTCAAATAATCCACCGGATAATTAACATTTGGATATTGAATATCAGAGACATTGAGGCTGTGAAGTAACTGAAGCTTGCAGGTTGTAGGATAGTGATAAAAGAAATCCTTGCTGATATACACCCGGTTTGCAGATAGGGTTGAAATACTGACGTATCCGATCACCGGTTCAGCGGGATTGGTTATATTCTTAATATTTCCATTAATTTCGGAAGGCTGAGGGTCAAAAAGTGAACCCGTTTGTTCAGAGTTCATTTTCATGATCCCGTAAAACTCATAAGCCTTTTGGGTTAATGCATATTGCTTAACTAAAATACTGTATATGAATGACTTTTTAAGTGAATTTCCCTGAATTGAAGTGAGCTGTTTCATGGAAATAACATCCTGCGAAAGCTTGACACTACTATCAATAATTATCGAGTTCGAGTTATCCGTTTGCCAACAGTAGTACAATTTATCCTGGTCCGCCTGAGAGTTTGTAAAGACCTGAAAATCATTGATATGAACCTTGCTTACAAGATCCGAATGATATTTCCAGGTCTCTTCATAATTCCACCTGTAGTATTTGGTGTTGTTCAGGGGATCGTGGGTATTCACATAAATTGTGAGATCTTTCAGGGTCTGATCTACCTTGTCGGTATCCTGTTTCGAGGTAATACTGTCAATAGGCGGGGTTTTTATAACAGGAACGAAGTCAGAGACAAAGTTGCTCCCATCGGAAGTCTTGATTTTTAACCGGTAAGTCAAATTCGGATTGAGGTTCAGACTGTCGCTGGTATATTGACCATTTGAGTTCTCTGTGAGTGGGAATACCGAATTGTCGGTTCCTTCAACCTGTACTTTGGCACTTTGCTCGTAAACAATATTTATCGAATCGTGCCAGCCAGTTGACCGGGTCAGGGTGACGGCAGTCTGACCTTTACCATTTACAATCATCCCATCGACTACCAGGTAGCCTGTTTTTCCTTTAATTGCTGCAGGCTCATAGGGTACCCTGCATCCAACCAGCCGGAACAGGAAAAGAATAAGCAATATGTACTTCAGATATTTTCCCATGTATTAAAATCTTATGTTGTAGGTAATAAATGGAATAGCAGTTCCCAAAATAGAGAGTTTATATCCCTGTACCTGTCCGGTTGAATTGGTAATAAAATAGATCGAATAAGGGTTTTTCCGGGCAGTAAGATTATAGACTCCGAATGTCCAGGAACCATGAATCAGCTGTTTAACAACATGGTTGCCTTCCAGATTAAATGACAAATCCATCCGGAAATAATCCGGAACCCGGTAGGCATTCCGGGAGGAATAGAGTGGCCTGAATTCGCCATTGTAATAAAACTTCCCGATTGGTAAGGTTATAGGTCTCCCTGTACTGTAAACTCCGTTCAAAGAAACGCTGTAACGATGTGAAAATTTATAATTCCCAACCAGCGAAAAATCGTGGGGGACATCATAGTTGGCGGGGTAATATGCCCCTCCGTTAATGATTTCTCCTGCATTTGAGTCATCCATTTTTATAAATGTTCGGGAATAGGTATAGCTAAGCCATCCATTTAACTTCCCATTTGCCTTCTTTACCATAAATTCAGCTCCATAAGCCATCCCTTTGGTCGTAAATACTTCTGTTTCCAGATGGTGGTTCATTAACAGCATTGCACCGCTTTTGTAATCCAAATAGTTTTGAATATTTTTATAATAAACCTCTACCGATGCTTCAATGGTATTTGATACGAAATTTTTATAAACTCCAAGCGAATACTGATCCCCCAATTGTGGTTTAATATTCGGATCACTCAGTTTCCATATATCCGACGGGGACATTGCTGTAGTATTGCTGATCATATGAATATATTGTCGCAGTGTATTATAGCTCGCTTTAACCGACATATTCGAAGGGAATGAATACCTGATGGACAAGCGATATTCAGGACCCTGATAAGTTTTGGCTATTGCTCCCGGTTTAGTATAGAGAGAATCGAGTACGTTATCCATAGTCATCGGCATATTACTTCTGTAGGAATATATTTTAGACGGGCCTAAGAGATTAAATAAGGAGTATCTGATCCCTGCATTTACAGCCAGCCTGCTGGTAATATCGAATTCTTCGTTTGCATACAAGGCACTTTCCATAGCCTGTTCTTTCCGGACAACATCAGGCATAACCAAAGATTGGCTGGAAAAAGGTAAATATGTCCCTGGATGTAATTGGTAATGAATCGTATTTAATCCGAAATTCAGACTGCTTGATGAATTGGAATAGTAATTAAAATCAGCCTTAAGATAGATCTGGTCAATATTGAAGGAAAATTTATATCCATCTGCCGGATTCGAATTCATTGAGGTGCCGGATTTATAAAAGTCATTTCCTGTGACAAAAACACCGGAAAATTTATTGCTGAACAGGTGGCGCCACTTTAATGATATGCTCTTATCTTCATAATTATATAAGGTATCTTTACTTAAACTAAAACGGTCACTGCTGAGATAGCCAGTAAAATAAAGACTGTTTTGGGAATTGAACTGATGTGTTATATTAACATTCACATCATAGAATGATGCAGAGCCGTTTGTGTATCCTGAGTTTTTTGGAAGTTGTCTTAACAGCCAGTCTGAGTAGGTGGTACGTCCTCCAATTAAATATGACGTTTTACCCTTCAGTAAAGGTCCTTCGATGGTAAAATGGCTGGTTACGAGGCCGATGCCAGCTGTTCCGGTAAATTTATTCACATTCCCATCCCGGCTGGTTATTTCGAGCAAAGATGACAATCGTCCCCCAAACTTAGGGGGGATGCCGCTTTTATAGAATTGGATGTCCTTTACTACATCGGAATTAATTGCAGAAAAGAAACCAAAAAGATGGGCAGGGTTATAAATGGTCCCATTGTTAAAGAGAATGAGGTTTTGATCACTTGAACCGCCTCTGACATTGAATCCGGCACTCCCTTCACCAACAGATTTTACTCCGGGAAGTGAAAGGGTGATTTTCAAAATATCCTTTTCTCCAAATAAAGTGGGTACCTGCTTGATGGATTGCGCAGTTAGCTTAATAGCTCCCATTTGCAACTGTCTGAGGTTACTCCCCCTTTCTGAAATAACTTCGACACCCTTTAATGCAATAACTTTCTCATTCATCTCGATATTCAGTCTTCCGTCTGATAATAATTTTACAGCCCTTTTTGCATCTTTCATACCCATATAGGTGTAATAAATGCTGTGGCTCCCTAAAGTCAATGGAAGTGAGTAATAACCAAACTGATCGGAGACAACACCGATTCCTTTTTCTTCAGGATAGACCAAAACTCCCGGCAGCGGTTCCCCGGTTTTTGAGTTGTGCACATATCCAGATATAATTGCTTTGCCGTTAGGTTTTCCCGGGATTTAAAACCTATTTCAATGACTTGATTCTCATTTGAAGTGCGGATAGATTCAGATTCTTTAAATGGTTGGTCTTCTGACTTTACAGCTTCTTTCGGTATTTTTTCACTGAGGTATTCCCTGAAAAATCCGGCGGGCAAAACTGTCTCAACTTTCCGGTCTTTGGTGAGAAAAACATGTCGCTCCTGATCGAACGCATATTTAATCATGGAATTTTCAAAAGCCAGTTCCAAAACCCTGGATAATGGTTGGTTCTCCACGTTGAGATATATTTTAAAGCTATCAGGTAAGGCTGGATCCACATAAAAAATAGAATTAACCTGAGATTCAATTTTTTGAACAAATTGTCGGATTGTGAGTGTATTGAATGATCCGGTGATAAGTTCCTGCTTTTCCCCCTGGCCATTAATATGCTGAGATCCAAAAAGCAAAATAAATAACAGGATTAACAAATTATATTTCATAATTAATTTGCTATTTCACAGTAATGGGCTACTGTCTGAAGCAGGGCATTATTAAAGTCCTTTTTGAATTTTATCTTCTTTTTCGTAATAAAATGGCTTATTTCCTTCTTTTTATCCCTTAAGACATTCAAAACCGATTGCTTTCCATCCACTTCAAAATAGGTTCCCCCTTTTTCGATGTAATACCTGCTGTTTTCGATAGCAACTCTTTTCAATTGATATCCATAATCGGTAACTTCGTCAATGGTCTTTTTATTTTTGGCCCAGGCCTTGACTCTACCATCGTAGAGTCTTTGGTAAAAGCCAGGTTCAGGAACTGATCCGATGGAAGAATTCCCTGATTTCCGAATAAATGTATAACCGAAACAGGTGAATTGACTTACCCGGTTACTTGCCAAAGAAGTAATTTGTATTTGGTTTAACCCCTGAATAACCAGGACGTCTCTAACGATATCATAAAGCATTGGAATATCAGGATACAGAATATCCTCACAAATGATATTCCCACTGGTAAATCTTGCAGTTTTAAAAAAAGCATGCCCGACATTGATCCGGTCAAACTGGTATTCGCACCCATTATAAATTGCGGATTGGGCCCCTTCCTTTTGAGCATAAAACGCGATAGTATTTGAAATTGCAATATCCCCGGTGAGACTTTTAGGGATCCGAACCTGGGCATGAATCATCTTCATGCCTGTCATAAGCATCAGAATAATAAGGGTTAACCTGAATTTTATTTTATTCCCCGGGCACAGGAATTTTAACCAGATTTCTTTCATGGTTTGAATAGTTCTAACGATGAAATTTTCAGCAATTTAAGGATATTAAAATAATAATAAGATGATTTGCGGCATTTAAAAACAACTTTTTTAATGTCTATTGCTTTGTTTTAATTGAATTGATATAGCTTTCCTATCCGGATTAATCTGATTTAAACTATTGTTATTTCACATAAAATACCGTGTTGACAACTGAATTAGGTGAAAGAATAACCGAATTAAGATGTGTATTCCTCCAGGTTTCTGGTAAAAACGGATGCACCAGGAGAAGTTACAATTAGTTAATATTTAATTAATTGTAATAATCGTTACTTTGCATAATTTTGCAAAAAATATTTTTATTTATGATTTACATGGCAGACACAGCTGATCTGGAAGAACTCAGAAAGCTGTACCTTTTTTTCCCGCTTCAAGGAGTAACCACTAATCCAACCATTTTAAGTCATGCAGGGAACAAACTTTCTGTTGCTATTGAAGGGATACAAGAGTTGGTTGGATCCGGAATGGTGCATGTTCAAATGATCTCGGCAGAATCGGATGATATGGTTCGTGAGGCAAAGAAATACCGCAGTTATTTTGATTTCGGAGACAATTTTTACGCCAAAATTCCGGTAACATCCAATGGTTACAGGGCAATACGAATATTGAAAGATGCCGGAATCAATGTCACTGCAACTGCTATTTTTACACAACAACAAGCCCTGGTTGCCATGAAGGCAGGAGCAGACTTTGTAGCACCCTATGTAAGCCGCCTGGACAATATATCATCACATGGTATTGAAGTTGTGGGAGATATCGTTAAGAATATTGCTATCTATGATCTTAAAGGCAAAGTGTTAGCGGCGAGTTTTAAAACGGTGGACCAGATTTACCGGGTAAGTATGGCTGGTGCCCACTCAGCAACCATTGGTCCGGAGTTGCTCCACCAATTGATCAAACACCCTATGACAGACATTGGGGTAAATCAGTTTGAAATAGATTCAGAAGGTCTTTACGATATCGAATTTTAATTCGAATCAGCTCCGGACGATGAAAGATTGATAATAGAGTTCCATCAGTCATCCAAATCTTTCCAAAGAATTAAATGACTGATGGAATTACACAGACGTTATCTATTCTATCAATATTTTAATCCCTGTCGGAGCATCAAATGAAGTTTTGACTGTTCCGTCATCCATTTTCCTGTGTTCAATTTTCAACACTCCCAACGGGGTTGGAAAAGTTCCTTTAACCCATTGCAGGTCACCCAGGTGCGGTTCGATTTTGATGACTTTGCACCCTGGTTCCAAAACATTGATACCCAACACGTATTGTGTCAGCCATGATGTAGGACCTGAAGCCCATCCATGACAAAAACTGTGGCGGAATCCTTTATAACAATATCCTCCGTATGAGGCATGAACATCAACTTTTCCGTCTGGAACCATTTCGTCAATCCGAGCACCGTTTTTCATCCAGTCGATGTCAAAATCTTCCCAGAAAGTGGTCGCTCCGAGATCGAGCATCCCTCCCCAATACTGGCGCATATTGTCTATCGCACCCTTGTAATCACCGGCTTTGGCCCTGGCTTTAAGCATATAGTAGCCATAGAATGTTGACATTTTATGAACTCCCTCTTTTGCCAGCATTCCCGAGTTTGCAAGTTGAGGCGATATCAATCCGGAAATGGATAGAAGAGCTGCAGCCTGTTTGGATCCGGCCATTCCGGGAACATGTATTTTGAGTTTTTCAATACTTTTCCTGCAGATTTCAGCAGTTTCCGGATCACCTAATATTTTGCATAATTCGCCACCTGCCTCGAAAGTCATCACCATCAATGACTGTAAACCTGCGTGAATTGCCTCCTTGTTTTCGCTCGATGGCCAGTCAAGGAACCGCCCTCCATCGAGGTTTTCCTTCCCGTCAGCTTCAATTTTGGTGGAAAGCTGCCGCAACAGGGCAGCAAGGTAATCCTTTTGATTTTTAAGGTATTCCAGATTCCCCTGATAATAGTACCAGTCGTGCTGAATCAGTATCCACCACATGGAGTAGGAACTTATCCCGTTCATCCAATTGGGAAGCGGGGTCAGGTCGCGGGCAAGATCGAGACTTTTGGGAACTACATTGCAGTTCCCGAATACCGAATTAATGGTCATCACTTCAGGATGCATATCTCCTACCCATACTAATCGGTCACGTTTTATACCATCCCAAAGGTAATCCTGCATATTTAGGTGAACGGTATAAGCACCTGTCATCCATATTTGATTGAGTCGTTCGTCGTCACATTGAAACGATCCCAGGTAGGGAATGTCGCGGTAATTAAATATTGCGCTTAATTCTTTGATCTCCAGCTTAGAGTCAGGATCCCCAAGGTCTATCCGGACAAACCGGAAGCCGGAATTGCCCACCTCCAGACGTCCCAGCCAGGGTAACGTAACCGTGAAATCGCGCATTGCATGATCATTGGTAGCTCCGTCTTTCCCTGGGTCGCTCATCGCTTCGCTAACCGATTCTCCAAACCGGATACGTAATCGACCAGCCGGATTTGGATTACCGATAGTTGTTATGAGCTCCAATCCGCCCTGGATCTCCCTTCCAAAATCAAGAATAATCCATGGTTTTGTGTTCTGATCACTAATCAAAGTCATGTACTTTCCTTTGTTCAGGTCAGTCTGGCCAATGCCAGGTTTCAGAATACTTTCAACATTCAGGATTTGCTTGCCTGTCGGATCAGAAATTTTGACAATTCGGACTGGGGCCAGATACTTACGGATAAGATCTGTCGAGCGTATTGCGGATACTTCTTTAGGTTTAAAAGCTGCCGGAAGCTGGGCTGTTGCGGATCCGCTGGCGAATACGAAAACAGAAATAATCAGAAATTGGCAGGCAAAGTTCATCTTTGAGTTTTAAAAGTTTTGGTTTTTATTTTTGGCTCCAGATAAACCGGTAATTGAAACGGCGGTTAGGAGCCGTGTCTCCATTGGTGCAAAACGATATTGGATCACTAAGATCTGATGCATTGTCACTCCATTTGAAGTCGAACGTAAAATTGGTGGTGGTAAGTCCAAGTAATTTCCGCGGGATTTCAATCTCCAATTGATTTACGGCATAGCTTAACTTTAATTCTGCCACCTCTACCCATGGATGTTCAGGGTGTTTATTATCGTAACGCATGAGTGTCGAAGTATTTGGACCCTTTACATTTTTATTGATTAAAAAATCATAACCAAACCATCCTGTTTGGGAATTGTTGTCTGCATCAATCAGCAAGAGCATCCAGTTATTACCAGTGGCAGGGGTGAGTTTTTCGGCTGTTTCAGCATAGAAATTGACAAATTGCTTATCCACAGCCACTTTGCAGGTGACTATATCGTTTCGGCCTGAATCATTTGTATAATGCAATCCTCCATAACCGTTGTGATTACGATGGAAAGTGTCGCCTCTGGTATCACGAAATTCGGTGAGCCCTTTTCCCCAATCATCAAATTGTCCGTCAATTTTCACCTGGTGAAATCCCTTTTGTATGGGTATTGGTCTGATCCCTTTGTATTTGCGAATATTTTGAGCCATTTGCATGTAATAATTGTCAGTATAACCGCCTTTCATTGGGCTCACCGACCGGTTGAATTCCGAATTGTACTGATCGACAAAACGGAACGGACTATTTCGACCCAGCCAGGGTGTCGTGCTTTCTCCATCCATTTGATATTTTCCGGCTGTCCATTCGTTCCAGTCATTGACATAGAGAAACTGAGGATTTGCAGCAATGGCTTCATCCCAGCGTTCCTGAAAATAGATTCCGTAACCTTCGGGGTTTTCAACCGTTTTACCTAACCACGGGACATAGGCTGGTTCTGGCAAATCGTATTCATTCAATGTTGGTTCACCATTCTGGCGTGACCACGATTTACCCACGCCCATATTCACACTGGTCATAGTTACAGGGTGCTGTGCTGGGGTAACTGCTGCTTCCTCCCTTTTGCCGTTGTGCGTTGAAAGCAACTCTTCTGGCTTCATGGCTTTCACTTTAGGTTCAGCCATGCTGTAACCAAAACTCCAGTTGTCTTCAGTACCAATGAACCGTTTGCCACCCCATTCATAATAACCCCACCACATAGTCCGGGGGGTAAAGAAATTTTTAACTTCTTTAGTATAATCGGTATAAAACGCTTCTGTATAATCCGGATCTCCATAATGCTGGTGATTCCGATTCGTCCTGGCAGATGCATTATAGTTTGGATTGGGATTTTTCTCGCCTCCGCCATTGGCATCAAGTGATGGATTGCTATTATAAAGCAGCAGAGGTTTTCCGTCCCAATAAAACCATAAATCGGAGAATCTGCCTTTCTTGTAAATTTTTTCATACAAATCCTGAACAACTGTGATTACTGGTCCATTGTATGCCCAAAAGACAAATTTCGGTACTTTATTCCCTTCTGCTTTCATTCTCTCCATAACATTAAATGTCACATCCCATTCGGGCCAGTATCGCACNGCGTTGGTTACATCCATCACGAGAACATCTACACCGGCATCAGCAAGCATCGACATATCTTTCCGGATTACGTACTCGTCCTGACTCAGGAAATAACCCATCTCCGGTTCCCCCCAATGATACGATCCTTCGGACCAAAGCGGATGTTTGGCATCCAGACGAGCCTTAGGATCAGCAGCCAGGATTTTAGTCACATCAGCCGAATACGGCGTTTTGAAGTTGGTATGATGCGCCTCTTCGTGCCACGTAATGTAGAATATTCCAACGATCCTGCACTGATCCTTTTTAACAGGCCCAACCTGTTGGTAATCGGGCATCAATCGTCCAAGAGCATCATTTGCTACCCAGGTATCCGGGTAAATATCGCGGTACGAATTTTCTCCTGAAGTGGTTGATGAGCCTTCGGTAATTCCTATTTTCTCTTGAGAAAAACTGGATAGAGCAGACAATGCCATAGACAGCGCAACAGCCATAAGAACATTCAAATAAAAAAATCTGTTCCTTTTCATCTGTTTATAATTTGATTTTTATTTGCCAGATGGAACTCGCCATTGATAACCATCCAAGTGTGTGAAAAAATATTGCTTATAGCTCGTTTCATAACTCAAAAATTTAGTATTCAGACAATCTTTCTGGTTGTTTCGTGATAAATTCTTTATTCAGCCGGATCGTGCTTAAAAACGAAAGGTGATCCAATTATCCGAACCAGAAAGGTTTTATTAAATTATTTTCGGCGTTTTAACTCTTCCAGATTAATTGTCAACAGTCGGCCAGCAGGTTTCCCGTTGCGGTAAGTAACAGCCCAGATATCCGTGGCTCCCTTTGGTACCGTTAACGGATCATTGTGATATTCTTCNGCGAAATTATCAGGGACGGTATAATTAAATGTGTAATAAATCTTGAGCCCTTTTATCTCCGTTTTAAATACGATTTTGGTTTGTCCATCCTGATCTATAACCGTTGAAATAATCGGATCATAGATGCTCGGGGCATAATTTACATGCGCCTGTTCGAACCGTGGAAATTGGGCTTCCATCCGTGGGACAAAATTGTCCCAGTTTAAATGTGATTTAGGTGACCATAATATTTCGGACAAGGCCAAAGCACGGGGCCAGGTCATATATTCGGCCAAACGTGGCGACGCAACAAACTCTGACCATAAATTGGCCTGCGCTCCCAATAAATGTTTGGCATCCATTCCTTCCGGAAGCGGATCATACCCATAAATATCGGCTGTTCGTAGAATGACTCCTCCGGCATAAACCCGCTCGATATTCAGGTCGCCCTGCAACTGATTCAGATACAGGTTGTCGCCTGGAGACATAATCACATTATGACCTTCTTTAGCGGCAGTAATACCACCTTTGACGCCTCTCCACGACATAACTGTTGCTTCAGGAGCCAAGCCACCTTCTAGTATTTCGTCCCATCCAACAAGCTTTTTCCCATTGGAATTCAGAATTTTTTCTATTCTTTTGATGAAATAACTTTGTAATTCTTCTTCGTTTTTCAGCCCTTCTTCAGCCATTCGTTTCTGGCATCTGGGACATTTTTTCCAAAATTCTTTCCCTGCCTCATCACCACCAATATGAATGTATTTTCCGGGAAATAATGCAGCGATTTGCGAGAAAATAATTTCCAGTTTTTTAAAGTTATCTTCATTCCCTAAACAAAGGACAATATCATCTTTTTCATGGGAGAAACCCGCGTTGACATGATATTGTTTTTGTGTGCAGCACGCTTCAGGGAAGGAGGCTATAAATGCAAGACTATGACCTGGAATATCAATTTCGGGAACAATGTTAACGAACCGTTTCCCGGCATATTCCACTACCTCCCTGATATCCTCCTGAGTATAAAATCCACCATCGGTAGCTTTTTCTCCCGATTCAGGGAATTCAAAAGTCCAGTATTTACCTGTACGCGGAACGCGCCACGCCCCAATATTAGTCAGCTCAGGCATTCCTTTTATTTCAATTCTCCATCCCTGATTGTCGGTCAGGTGCCAGTGAAACACATTCAATTTATATTTCGCCATCTGATCGATATAGCGTTTAACAAATTCTTTAGAAAAGAAATGACGGCTAACATCCAACATCAACCCCCGCCAAGCATAATGTGGATAATCAGTAATGGTTACGCATTGAACAGCGGTTTGACCATTCTGCTTCTCTACCGGAATAAGTTGCCGCAGCGATTGTATCCCATAAAACAATCCAACCGTTTTATTGGCCGAAATCGTAATTCTCGTTGGAGAGACAAGCAGCGTGTACCCTTCTGTCCCCAAAGTGGCATTAGGTCTATCATTTAACCTGAGAATAATTGCCTGTTTAGGCTCCTTTATTGAGTCAAAACTTACTTCAACTTTTGAACCAATAAGAGGCTCCAGTTCAGCAGCAAAGGTTTGTGCTACCTGAACTATTTCCTCATTTGCTGGTGAAATAATGATACGGGTTTTGGATGACAGCAGGAATGACCCATTCAGGATATTCACCTCAACAGCCTTTGGAATGAGCGGCAAAATATCCTGAGCAAAAACGCAGAAACCACCATTCCACACCCTAAACAGAACAATAAATAGCAATAATATTTTTTTCATGAGAATAAGTAATTAGAATTAAATGACATATTTATTTAATATGGGGTAGCTCATTAACCTCACTCTTATCTGTTTGAAATGATATATTTATCTCACCATATGATAGATAACATTAAAACAGGTGAGATTGAGGCAATGGAGCAAAATTATAAAACAGCACTTATGGCACGACAAGAAAACGCAATTAATGGCTTTGAATTATAAAAGAATAAGGAGAAATTTCAGATCAATTCACCTCATACATGAATGAAGACTTTAATTTATCCCAAGACCACAAATAGTATACATACGTTAAAAACAACAAACAAGTAAGCCGAACACCATATCGAATTTTTCTTCTGATGATTTTTCAAGCAAATACTATTATTCCGGTTGCAGTAGTTATTAATTTAAGAAACAAGGAAGTTTAATGTTGCACAAAAGGCATTGGAATACATCAATAAGGGTCGTCATTTAAAATCTAAATTTTCTAATTAATGTTATCCCAAGGGATAAATCCCCTGGGATGACACTTACAATTTTTGAACTTTTAAATCGACAATAAGATCGCCCAGCGGGTCAGTCAGGCTTTTAACTCTTAATAGGCCTTTCCGGCCAATCTTTGTTTGAAAGAAAATAACATCTCCCTGCTTTATTTGGATAACACTTACCGTTCCCTGCATGGAAGAAAATAATTCATCATTTGTAATCCCATCAAAATCAGAAGAAGAAATAGTTGTGGTTGCAAATGTTGTTCCTGTTTCCGGAAACCTTGCACCGGAGTAATCTTCAGGATAAAAATCGACTGCGTCCAAATCGTGTGATGCAAGTTCTGAATTATCAAAAAATATGTCAACAATTGATCCTACAGTGCCTAATTGACTTGATCCATAAGGTGTTCCGGTATCTGCATCCAGAGCGCTTCCGTAATTACTATTCCATCCCCCCATGGGAACATTTAAATAGGAAATGATGTTGCTTTGACGAACAGTAATGGTATAAACCGAAGAAGATGCACTATTCCCATTTTTATCGGTCACCTGAATCCGGACATTCTTAGTTGACATAACATTTGGGACAGAAAGAGCAAAGCGATATGTTGTGGTTGTATCACTTGGAAATTTAAAAATTCCCGCTCCGGCAACTTCTACTTCAGAAACTCCGCCAAGCCAGGTAAAGCTCTGAAATATTTGAATCATTTTTAATTGTCCGGCAGCAGAAGCAACCCCGTTTATAATACAGTTATTACCCATAAAGACAGAATCCTTAGTTGTTTTATTATCCAGATTAAGTGAAACCGGTAATTCAATATTGTTGTTTTTTTTGCAGCTACAATAGAAACATATCATGAACAGCGCTGCGAGTATTGAAAGCTGTTTTAAATTTTTCATAAACCAAATTTTAAAGAATACATGTAATGCTTACAATTTAATTTGAAAAAAGAGACCAGTAGTTCAGAACCAGTCTCTGATTATAGTTAGCTTCTTACCATCCCGGATTCTGCCAGTTCAAAATTGCCGAATCATTAATCGGAATTGGGAATATTAAGTATTTAGTATCCCAGGATTGTTTATGCCCAACAACAAAGCGTTCATAACTAAATGTATTATTTGCATTCTTTGTTATCTTCATCCCTGTGGAGAGTCTATCCGTTTTATCCAGCATTTTCCAGCGACGTACATCCCAGAATCGTTGCTCCTCAAAAGCCATTTCCGTGAAACGTTCTTTCTGAATATATGCCCGCATCTCATCTTTACTGGTAATGCCGGTTTTGATATTGGGCATATTCACACGATCCCGTATAACTTTAAGTGCACTATATACAGCCTGATCAGGGCCATTCACCTCGTTTTCAGCTTCTGCATAGTTCAGATAAATTTCAGCTAAACGAATTTTTTTCCAGGGGGCACCACTTGGCTGATTAATAGGTACACTATCATTTATAAATTTGTTCATATAGTACCCGGTAAAAGTATTAAAACGACTATTGTTCAGAACCTCATCACGTCCTCCGGTATAGGTTTGAACGGTTAGTGTGGGATGAGTACAGCAATTTGAACCATTAAATAAGACTGTTGCATAAAATCTGGGATCACGTCCAACATACGGATTTTGGCTGTCATATCCAGAATTTGCAATGTAATTGGGCAGCAAATGATTATCATCGGCATATCGGCTGGCAGGATCAATTACCGGCAACCCTGTACTTTTCATATCATAAGCATCCACTAATTCCTGTGAAGGGCAGTTTCCGGCTTTTCCCCTGTCTGCACGCTGAGGAATCGCATTAAATACATAAAAGGAACCATTCTGCATCGATCCGGCATTTTGATTTTCCATAATTGTTTCCTTGTCGCGTGGATCAGCATTAATATCCATTTGATTTACAAATAAATATGCATAAGAGTTATTCCCTAGAGAAGAAGAATAATATAATTTATACCCGTTTGCAGTCAACTGGTCTACTGCATCTTTAGCCGCATCCCGGGCAGTAACCCAAAGCGCCGGATCATTGGATGGATTCCATAACGGACTCGCAGCATATAGGGTAGCCTGTGATTTTAATGAAACAGCAATCGCTTTCGTAAATCTGCCACGTTCTCCTTCATAGGTAAGTCTCCATGGTAGCTGAGTAGTTGCCACAGCATCAGCAACGTCTTTTGAAATATAATCAGCAACTTGTTTGAATACTGGCCTTGACAACTTACTAAAGTCGGTCATCAAGTCAAAAGGAACCGTAGTAAGTGGCTGCGGACCATATTTTCTAAACAATTCAAAATAATAAAAATCACGAAGAATTTTTGCTTCAGCTTTAAATCGTGGTTTATCGGCTGTTTTTATTGCAGAATTATCGACATTGAGCAGAAATACATTACACTGTCTGATTCCATCCCAACAGGAGTAATACAACGAAGCATCGGTGGGATCATTCGTTGTGGTCATGGCTCCATTGTACCACATATTTGCCATAAGCTGTCCCTGGGTGAAATCGGAATCCCATCCACAGTCGCTTAGTCCATCAAGCATGGTTACCCAGAAATAACTGAGGCCGTAACCATCCTGGTGCTGATAACACGAATTTAAATAAGCTTCTGACTCTTTTTGATCCGACCAAACTGTACTCATTGAAATACGGCCATCGGGTGTAATATCCAACTCTTTTGAACATCCGGATAACATTAGGATGTAAGCGGATATAAAAATATAATATAGTATTTTTTTCATGGCAGACATATTAGAAATTAACATTTGCACCAAAATTCACCACTCGTGTCATTGGATAGGTGTAATTACTTGTTACTTCCGGGTCAAGATTTTTACTGATCATGTGATCCACTGTAAATAAGTTTAATCCATTCACGTAAAGTCTTATTTTGGATGATTTGATTTTTCCAGACACCCTCTTAGGCAACGTATATCCAATTTCCATATTCTTCAATCTCCAAAATGCACAATTCTGGAAAAAGAAATCATTTTGACATTCACTTGCTGACTGAGCAGTACTTAGGGCAGGGAAAGTAATTTTAGATCCTGCAGCGGCTCTTTCCGGAGTCCAGGCAGCACGATCATTGCTGTAATATACCCCATTGCTGCCGGTGAATTCCCAAACACCCTGATCGTAATAATATTTCGATACATGAGCAACACCCTGAAAGAGCATCGATAAATCTACATTCTTAAAAGTCAAATTTATGGAAGCACCGAAAGTATATTCAGGAACATCAGTATATTTCAGTGGAACTTTGTCAGCATCATTAATGAATCCGTCGTGATTCAGATCTTTGTATTTAAAATCACCCGGGCGAGGTGCTCTGCCGGGATATTTTAACCCGGAGGCACTAATTTCATCCTGACTTCTCCAATAACCGTCTGTTTCATATCCAAACCGGGTCCACCAACCGGCATTCATAATCGATATTCCAGTTTGCCTGTAACGATAAGCATAGTCCGACGGCAATTGAGGTTCATCTGCATAGAGTACTTTATTTTTTGCGTAACTCATGTTCAGATTAGACCTCACCGAGAAACCATTTGAGAAAGCATGATGAATATTAAGCTCCATTTCGTAACCCTTATTGACTACGCGACCTTCATTCAATGGGGGAAGCGAATTCATTCCTACTATGGACGGAACTAAATTTCTATTAATCAATACATTATCTCTTCTTTCATTGAAAAGATCAACACTAAATCGCAGAAGGTTAAAGAGACCGACCTCCGCCGCAATATTATTTTTCTTAGCTATTTCCCAAGACAAATTAGGGTTCCCAAAATAGTTTTCATTCACTGATTTTCCGTTACCGATAGACCCGGAATAGCCGCCTCCTATTGTAATATTATCCAGATATAAGAAACGAGCGCCACCTAACTGATCGTTTCCTACTTTCCCCCAGGAACCTCTGAATTTCAAGTAAGTAAGAATCTTATTGTCTTTTAAGAAATTCTCGTTTGAAACAACCCAACTGCCCGATATTGCGGGGAAGAAACCGAAACGATGTCCTGGCGCAAATTGTTCCGATCCGTTGTACCCGGCATTTAATTCTGCAAAGTATTTATGATTATATCCGTAAGTTACTCTTCCCGCTAAACCCAAATACCGATAAGGCAAACGATCCGCATTTTCAATCCTTTCGTCTCTTTGGAAAAGGAGCATACCGGTAACATCATGCAAACTGTTAAATGATCTCGAATAATTCAGAAACCATTGATAATTAAAATAGGATTTAAAAGTAGCAACAGTTGATAATGAGAGCGGTGTGTTCTCCTGGGCATCTCTCCGGGTATAGGCTATTGAATCCTGACCTTTTGTTCCGGTTATTACATTGGCTAACCAATTTTGATGGCCCTGCGATGCAGTCAAATTACGACTTGCATAGGAATCAAAAGAAGCAACCATTCTGGTGGAGAGTCCCTGAGTAAGAAAATCCAACTTTTGTTCCATTCCATACGTCGCTGTAACATTACTTCTTGTATCCTGTTCATATCCGCTCCTGTTAATCATAGCATAAGGATTCAGACCATCATTTGCCGCTGGAGCTATCACCTGTCCGCTTGGAGTAAGTGGCCCAACCTGCGTATTAGGCGTAACCATTGTATAGGCCATTATCATAAGTGCTGAATAGGCAGGGCTATTCACCTTTTCAAGGTATCCTCCCACATTTAAAAAAGCGGTAAGGGTCGGATTTAATTTTAAATCAATATTCGAACGGAAATTATAACGATGCAGGTAAGTACTTGGATTATAGGCTGTCTGATCAACTCTCCACTGTCCCCCCTGATCCAGAACACCCGCATTCACAAAATAGGTCGCTTTCTTATTACCTCCTGAAACGTTAAGGTTATATCTGGTTTGCGGGGTATAATCTTTAGCGACCATTTTCATCCAGTCATTATCCGGATAAACGCCAGGCATATCCTGGCTTTTATAATGCTTTATTTGTTCCTGGGTATAAAAAGCTGGCAGACCATCATTTTGTAAAGCCTGATTTCTAAGAGTAGCATATTCCCAGGAATGAACCGGAGTTGGAAGTCGTGTAAAATCCTGAAGTCCTTTCTCCACCGTCACCGAAATTTGTTGGGTATCATCTGTTCCCCGTTTAGTGGTTACCAGGATAACCCCATTTGCCCCACGCACTCCGAAAACTGCAGTGGATGAAGCATCTTTCAGAATAGAAACACTTTCAACCTCATTTGGATCGATATAAGTCAAATCACGGGGAACACCGTCAACTAAAATCAACGGAGCAGCACCATTTAAAGTACCCTGTCCACGCAAATACAAACTAGTAATATCTCTGCCGGGTTCGCCGCTAGTCTGAATGGTTGTCAGACCAGGCAAACGACCAGCAAGGGTAACCGCTAAATTCGCAGCAGGACTTTGTAAAATATCTTTCGTTTGAATTGTTGAAACAGCACCTGTTACGGTTTCCCTTTTCTGCTGACCATAACCTACAACGACGACTTCATCTATTCCGTGAACATCCTCCTCCAACTTCACATTTATTTCCATTTTCCCGCTAATGGCAACGTTTTGCGCGATCATCCCTACAAAAGAGAATTGCAAATATTCAGTTTTAGATGGAACTTCAATTGAATATTTTCCATCAGGGTCAGAAAGAGAACCGATTGTTGTTCCGGCAACGGATATGGTTGCTCCAGGAAGGACTTGTCCCTTTGAATCAGAAATTGAACCTTTGACAGTTCGCTTTTTGGGTTGGGGGCTCTGTAGTTGAGGCTTATTATCTGACTTAGTTCTGTCAGGAGTAATAATAATCTGCTTTTTGTTGATTTCAAACTTTAAACCTGTGCCCTGAAGAGCACTCTCAAGAATTTTATCAATAGTAACATCCTGTATATTAACACTTATCTTTCTGTTCAGATCAACAATCTCATTCTTATAAATAAACACGAATTCACTTTGAGATTCGATTTGTTTAAATAATTCAGATAACGAAACTCCTTCCAAATCCAGTGAGAATTTCTTGGTTTGTGAATAAGTTGAGGCCGACAAACTCATAAGTCCAAGAAAAAACAAAACAACAGTTAATTTCATTATAAAAAATAATTTTCGTATACGGCTATCCAAACCGTATATCTTTAAACGGATTTTTTTCATAAATTTGTACTGATTAAATTAAATAAAGGATTTTAATTTTCTTCAAATTCAGACTGGTGGATGTTCGAGCATTCACCAGTTTTTTGTTGGTTTTTAGCAGATTACATAGGCTGAATTATTAAGTTGATTATTCTTTTTATTCCAATAATTTATATGTTGATTTCTCTCTCTTCTGATATTTAACTTCAAGTGTTTTTGCGAGATAATCAATGATATCATCGCTTTCATCTGTCAGAACGAGCTTCCCGGATATGATCGTGCCGGCCAGCTTTTCATTTTCAATATCCACGGAAATATTGTAATACTTCTTCACTCGTTCAACAATCTGTCTTAAAGATTGGTTATGAAACTGGTAGAGTCCATCCTTCCACAAAATATAATCATCAACATCCACCTTTTTAACCTCTGAATTTGATCTGTTTTTGGAATAAAAACATCCCTCCCCAGGTTGAATCAGAAATTCTGCATTGTGAAAAAAACTATTTTTCTGAAAAATATGAACACTACCTTCAACCAAAACTGCCGACACAGTTTGATCATCTCCATAAGCCGAGACATTGAATTTAGTCCCCAAGACTCTGATATCCAAATTTTCTGTTCTGACAATGAATGGTTTTAGCGGATTTTTCTCAACTTCAAAATAACCTTCCCCATTCAAATAAACCTCCCTGGTCGTCCCTCTGAATTCTGCCGGAAATACAAGCTTACTTCCGGAATTTAAATAAACCAGTGTCCCATCAGACAACCTCACGGTATGGCGATGCCCAAAAGGAACAACAATCTGATTAATAAATACTTCTTTATTCTGAGCCTTGTTATCAAGTCTCTCTGCGGTTGATTTCCTGCCTTTAACCGTAACCTCACCTCCATTTTGGCTATACTCAATTACCGAGTTGTTGACTCCCAAAATATGGTTTGATCCATCTGAAAGGATTATAACAGCATCATTTGTTTTAGGATTGTCATATTGGGCAAATCTGGTTAATTTGTCAGGTTTGGTGTAAAGGTAAATTCCTATTGGTATTGAGAATAAAACTAAAATAATAGCGGCAACCTTCAATAAATTATTGATTATATGCAATCTACGGGAAACCCTTTCTGTCTTAGACTTTGTAAAATCAGTAATAACTGCAAGAAGACGATCTAAATCAACCTGGTCCAAAGCTTTTCTATCTGACTGATTAAATCTGACAAATTCAATGGCATAGTTCAGCGAATCCCCTAATTCGAGGTATTTAGTATGCAAATTAGCCAAGCCTGATTCAGAGACCAATGCATCTTTAATCTCATTTAAAAACTCCTCATCCTGAAGAATTGAAATGAATTCTTGTTTTGATTTTTCCTTCATATTTTATTAAAAACATATAGTTAATGATTGATAAGCGCATTTATAGACAAAAAAATTAATTTATTTTATCGGGCGATAAATTAAATCCGGATTAAATAGCCGGTTATCTGGATTTTAATATATGTATTATAGAGAGAAGAAATATTCCCTTTCTACTGATATTCTCTTTTAATTCTTTTAAGGTTCGNTACATAAGAGTCCGCACAGAAGCGATTTCGACATCAAGAATAATGGCAATATCTTCATAGTTAAGGCCTTCTGAAAATTTCAAAAAAATTGCCTCCTGTTGATGCTCCGATAAAGATTTAATCGCATCGGAAATGATTTTCTTTTGAAAATGCTCATCCTCCGAAACGACAATTCGCTCTTCTGCACTTAAAATCTGATTATCCAGGTCGTGCACCATATTTTTTTCAATATTCCGCTTCCTTGAGTTTGACCTATATTCTTCTATGATCTTGTTTCTTAGTGATTTAAAAAGATAAAGATGTGTCTTATCCGAGATTATCAACCGATTCCTCTTGTCTGCTAAATTGATAAATACTTCCTGTATGCAGTCCTTTACAAGAGACTCTTCTCTGGAAATTTTAATGCCATATGAGTATAACTGGTTGGCATACAATTTATAAAGTACAGACAATGCCTGATTATCCCCTGATTTAAATCTAATCCATAAATTATATTCCTCAATTTTGTCCATCCGGTCTTGATAAGCTGCTCGTTTGATTGAATACCTCTAAAAAAACCTCTGTTAAATGATCATAAAAAACTTTGTCCTGAATGATTTGTCTACCGGGTCTTTACCGGTTTTTAAAAAAAAAACAAGGAATTGGGATTCCCTAAATTTCGTAGGTCAGGCAAACTAATTATTTTCAAGTTCTATTTAAAAATAATTATATTATGAAGAGGTACAAATATAGGGATATATTCAACGTTCATCATAAAGCTGAATATAATATTTTGCCCAAAACGACAACCACAAACGCTGTTCATCATTTCCGGACAATACTTTATTTTCGATAAACATGGAAACAATCAGTTTGCATGCTGATATAACTGGTATTTAAAAGTTATATTTTGTTAATAGCTTGATTTTCTTCATTAATTCCCCAATGGATTGTTTAATTTTGCTGTAGTTTTTTTAAAATATTTAAGATATGAAAACAAAATTATGGGTATTCCTGCTTGTATTTGTCTTGATTGAATCGTGTGTTAGCACACGAAAATTTAAGGAGCAGGTTGGTCAGGTTGCACAAGAGAAGTCGGCTCATGCCGCAACGAAACAGGATCTGAATGATTGTGCAGGTTCCTTAAAGGTTGATGAGAAAAAAATTGCCGATCTTCAGGCCGAATTGGCAGCAGACCAGGACCAGATCAGCTTTCTGAAGCAGAATAACAATCAGGCACTGAAACAACTTGAAAATCTTTCTGTGATTTCAAGTTCACAAGCTGAGAGCATCAAAAAATCGATGGAAAACATGGGTGTTAAGGATAATATGATTTTTAGCCTTCAGGCTTCTCTGGCACAACGTGATTCTTTAAATATGGCCCTTGTTTTGAATCTGAAAGGGGCAATCGGAAATCTTGACGATAAGGATATAAATATAAAAGTGGATAAAGGGGTGGTTTATATCGATATCTCCGATAAAATGCTTTTCAAAAGCGGGAGTTATAATATAACGGAAAAGGCTAGTGAAGTATTGGGAAAGGTAGCAAAAGTCCTTAAAAATCAAAAAGATATTGAATTTATGGTTGAAGGGCACACCGATAATGTTCCTTTCAGGAGAGGTGATCTAATCGATAATTGGGATCTTAGTGTAAAGAGGGCAACAGCCGTTGTCCGTGTACTACAGGATAAGTACGATTTAAATCCAGCCAAGATGACTGCTGCCGGCCGAAGTGAATACCAGCCTTTAAACTCCAACGAGACCGAGGAGGGTAAAGCAGCCAATAGGAGAACCCGGATCGTTATCCTGCCTCAGCTCGATCAATTCTTTAAATTATTGGAGCGACCAAGGAGATAATACTTCTGACATTCTTAAATCTTAGACTTACAAAATTCATTTTGCAAGTCTAAGATGCCTAAATGATCCTGATTAAAGATCTATAAAATAAATCAAAGGGGACTAATTTCCTCTTTTTTTGTGTGATATTATTTATTTCAGTTAAGAAATAATTTGGCATTATCAAGGAATCAACCATTACTTACGAAAATTGCAAATAAAAAAGAAGTCCTAATATTATTAAAATTTCGACAAAAATTAAAGTCTAATTGTGGGTCATTTATTTCATGAATTAAATCCAAACGGCTATAATCGTTTTAATTCCCTGAACCGTTTCTCGGTTTCTTTACCCCTGAAAATATACTTTTTGTTTTCAGAGAGGTGGCCATAAAGTCTTACAAAGTTTGTCACACAAGAAGGTGCCGGAAAAACTATGGTATCAACCTTTGACAGATCCAAAGGCTTTAAATGATCGGGGTACTGATTCTCATAAAATACCGGGCGGATTACCTCCCAACCCAGCCTGGCTAAATTCTCAGGAAGTACTGGAAGACCCAGATTTGAACGGGGGATCAGCACACGACCTGTCTGAATTTTTTTCAGTTCAATTTCGCCAATCAACCCTTCGGAGGACTCCTCCCCGGGTTGTAAATCGGGCTTTATTCCATGTTTTTTAAGAGCAGCGGTGGTGAGCTTCCCCATGGATGCAATTTTGAGATGAGCCAGTGACCGGCTGTCTTTTCCATAAAACTCCAAAAAATCGAAAAAGAATTGAACCGTGTAACGGCTGGTAAAAAAGATCCAGTCAAACTGATCCAGATCCTGGATACATTTTTCAAGTTCGGGATTAGGTTCAATCCGGTTTATCTCAATCAATGGCTGGTGAATCACAGTTCCCAGCGCATGGTATCTCTCTGCGGAAGTTCCGGTCACCAAAAACACAGGCTTTAGAACCTCAACCTCTGAATTGTTCCTAAGGGCAACCACCTTGCCAATGACGATGATGATTGGTGTTGGAAATTTCTGATCACTTTGCGCAAGTTCTTCAAGGGTTGAGAAGAATTCCTGCTGATCGGGTAGTGATATATTATGGACCAGCATTACGGGTGTGTCGGGTCTTTTGCCCTGAGTAATCGCCTTTTGGGCAATCATCCGGACATTAAAACCTCCCATAAAGCATACGAGAGTATCGGTTTCAGGAATCCTGACCGATTCCGAATGACCCGAAACAAACGCTACCGAAGATGAAATCCCCCGGTGTGTCAAGGGGATTTTCGTATAAGCTGCCACTGCAATACCTGCGGACACGCCGGGGATCACATTTACCTCCACAAAATTCCGGTGCAAATACTCGATCTCCTCACCCCCATGGGCAAAAACCATCGGATCTCCACCCTTAAGCCGGACCACCCGTTTCCCGGCTTTGGCAGCATTAAACAATAGCCGGTTGATCCGGTCCTGTCTGAAGCTGTGGCAATCTTTCCGCTTCCCGACATAGAACTTTTCTGCACGATACCTCCCGGTGAAATTCTGATCGAGCAAATCGTCATGAAATATAATATCGGCCTTTTCAAGGGCTTTATCGCCGCCAAGCGTCAAAAGATCAGCATTACCGGGACCAAAACCCACCAGCGTAACTTTGCCGAATTTGCTTCGAACATCTTTCTGCCCGAAAAGTGTCTTTAATTCAGAGTGTCCCGACCGGGCAACAATTACAGAATACCCGGCAAGGGGATCTTCCTCGATTGGTAATTGTTCCAAAGAAATATAATCGGGGCTTAACAACAGCTCATTCTGATCTCCTGAATCCAGTAAAGCGACCACTTCAAGACCTTCCGGTAGCGGATAAGGTAAATCAATGGCTTGAAAAACAGCAATATCAGAATTTCCGATAAGTAATGCATTGAAAACTCTTTCCGGATCAACCGACAAAGGATGTAAAATGGAAATTTGATTCTCCTCATCCGGGGCTGAGCCTATCGGAATTAATTCATATTCCAGATTGGGAAAAAACTCCAATGTATCTGTCACATGCCTAAGGGCAAGTGGATTATTTAGACTGATTACTCGTAATTTCCCTGGTAAAATGATCATATTATTTGTAGAATTAAATAATAATCTTTCCGTCCTGAATAAGGGCAGTAATTTGATTCCGTATGGCGACCGATTGGAAGGCGTCCCGGCCATTTGTGCCTACTGATATTGTTACGTGACCTTCATTATGGATAGCAGGGGAAACAAAATCACATAAAAACGGGGAGTCGCAAACACTGGTCAGAATCCCTAAAGCTTCGGCATCGGCCTTGATTTGGGCATTCAGTTCATGATTACCCGTGCAGACATAGACGAGGAAAAATCCTTCGAGATCACTCTTTTCGTATTCCTTGGCAATGAAATTGAAAGGCAATTTTCTGATCTCTTCTGTAAATTCAGGAGCAACAACGGTGACCTGCTGGTCTAAGATCCGGGCCATGATCGTCCCCTTGTGGGTGGCCACCTTACCACCGCCAATCAATAAGATTTTCTTATTGGTCACATTGATTGAAATTGGTAAAAACTGAAGGTCCTCGCGTTTCATTGGATAATAATTATTAAACAGGCACCACAATGTGGTTAAATTTCAATAACCCC
>TBL_comb47_HYPODRAFT_10002050_pt1 | contig 25284 bp, 25 predicted proteins | sample TroBogypolimnion_40_FD_10682 | JGI IMG/M metagenome (IMG submission 10682)
AAGAATCGTGGACAAATTTGTTGAGCGTAAAACCACGCTCAAAATCGGGGCAGCGCCGGTCAGCTGCGCGACCGGGCACCACCTTAAACTCGATCCTTTATTGTCTTGACTATAGGGTCCACTTAATATAAATGGTAAATTATTAAGTTTACAGAGTCGTGAACTCTCCTTTTCGAGTTCTCGTTCTAGAAGATTATTCGATTTCTTTTGAGATTTACTCGGGTTAGACATCCGACGTTCTAGTTTTTGTCTATAAAGAGCTATTATTTCAAGCACGCCCTTCGAATAATCATAAATCCATGCCAAAGATTCACGAAACAATTTGATTGCATTATCTAATGAAAGGTTTGCGGTTCGTCCATCCGTTTTCCTTTTTGACCCAGAAGAGGGCAAATCCTTCGCTAAATCGGTCGCAAATTTTGTTGTATCAGCATAGGGCCTGAACCCTGGTTTATCGACGCCATCAGGCAAGTCATGTAATCTATTTAGGGATTTCATATGTGAGTAAAATGTCATAAAAGACAAGCCATCTGTTTCATTATTATAGTTTAAAAATTTATCATCGTGGAAACGTAATAATTCCTCGTAAAACCAGTTTGGTAACTTTCTCTCTACACCAGGAATACCTATTCGTTCATTGATAAACGTGGTGCGTACAGTAACCCTTGAACCACCTGAAAAATCCCAAGAAGAGCACACGTCTCTAATTGTAACTATTTTGGTTTCGAGATCAGATATTATCGACCATAAAGCTGTATCTAGATTCAACATCGCGGCCCAACCACCGCTGGCCTTCATATCAAACATGAAATCAGTGAAATCCTCCCTTGTAAGAGCACCCAACCGATATACGCCCTTCTTTCGGACACACCATACGAAAAATCGGCATAAATTGTTGAAATTCTGAGTAATTTCCGATCTTTTTTTAGTCGAGTTAGCGAATACACCATCCAGGATGTTGAGATATGCTTTTGCCAAGATAGAGAAACGGGGCAAAGCGGCAAGTGGCATCACGCCAGTGAAAAAGGATAGAGGTCCGGAGCAATCGAGATATATTTTATTTAAGTCATAGCATCCTATCGGGACATCGGAGCGGTCAACCTCCATGTCAATTATAACAATGTCATCATCCCACTCACTCATGTATCCAACATTCTTTTTCACGCCTTGCAAGATAATGGACGCCTTTCTTGAATCACGAGGTCTTATTATCTCGTTACGAAGTTGCTCTTGAACAGCTGGGGTAAACCTTTTAAATTCATCAAAGCTAAAAAAATTAGTCATGACATTTCCATTAATTGAGAAAAGTATGATATGGTGAATTTCTAACCAGTTCAGCTAACGCCGAGCAAAACAACATGCGAGGGACGTGAAACATTACAAAAGCCTTCGGATTACCTTGCCTTAGAGTCAAATAATGTTCCTTATAAAGCTCAATTTGGTATTTGAGATGCTCGATTTCTGCACGTCCGATTTTAATTTCACATGTCCCTAAGGAATTTATCCAATTATCACAGATATTCGGTTGACCAGCGCCATTGCCACCAACAGGAAATAATATTCTTTCGTCGACCTCAGCCAAAGCCATGCCATGATCATTTACTGCCTGTGTTCCTCCAACCACCCAGACAATTGTAGCCGCAAGTCTATCCATAAAGCGTTTAATATTGGACCTATGAAGCAGACGAAGCACCAAATGATTGAGATATACAAGAGTAGTATTGATGTCTTTGTGTCCAAGGCGCTCCTTAACTTTGAAAGGGTCTAGATCTTTCAAATATTCAATTCCGTTAACCTGATCTCTGAATTGCGATTTGTTAAAATTCGGCAATCCGAAAGGCTTCGCTATGTATTCAACTTCCAAACCGTCAGACATGACACGGAAGTCATAATTATTCCTGTCAGTAGACCAACCTACCCAGATCGACTCATGTTCACGCCGCCAGTATTTGTCTATGTTTAAATTATGTTCGATTATCATTTCGATAAGCTCATAAAACTCTGGATTTGAACTTTTATAGACCTTGTAACTATCAGAGTCGTTGGTTTTACTTTTAACTGAATTAATAACGAAATATCCAAGCTTGGTCAAAATATGACGCTGTGTCAAATCTGCGACAGTGCTAACATTCCAACCTGTTTTAATATGGCACAAAATCTGAGCCGCAATGATCACTACCCTTGGCAAATAATAACTGCAATAGATATAATCCCTAATCGAAACTTGTGAAGTATCCCACCTTGGTGAAAAAGGATTATAAACCTTCGGGTAACCACACATTAGCCCAAATGCAACTGCTACCGTACCCTTGTAATTAGGGGTCATTAGCTTTCTGAAGCCATCAAGCTGGAAAAAATTCTTACGTTCCAACTCTACCAATTTAAATCCTAATGCCTTGGCGGGATCAGTTTTCCAGTGTAAAGTCTTTGGAATTGGTTGATCACGGTACTGCTGCAATAAATTGCGATGGTAATCTCTAGTTTCTTTATACGACTTAACAGCTTCCCAACATGCATTCTCAATAGAGTTTAAATCTTCGGTAGCAGCTGCCAGCAATCCAGCACGCAGGGATTCTGTATCGTCGTGCTTTATTGTACTCAGCCGTTCCTCATTCAGCATTGATTTACCGGCCTTTTTTTTTGCAGCAGCCAGTTTTCCTTTACCACTCATATGTGATATAAAGCATGATTTAAATCTAACTGATTTAACATTAGCACCAGCGATTAAAAGCCCTGAACATTTCGAAATTATACTTCTGTATTGAGTACTTACAGTATTCTGAGTTTCAACCGAAATAGAACCTGTTTTTTTAATCGTATTTTCAAATTCGTCATATAAGCGAACTATGTCTTGAACTTTTAAGTGATCTGTGCGCGTTCCTAGAATTTTGATCACTACAGGGTTATTTTTGTGTAGTTCAACCATGCGAACAGTCTGATTGGCAACAGAAGCCTGAAGTGGCTGTGTAATTTCTGTCAAAGCATCTTCTAAAAGGCCTTTTCTTTGAATTTTCAGTGCATCAAAATCAATACGTCTAAATCCTGACCTTGTAGACCCATTATGTTTTCGAGTCCAAGGGATATTAGCAGTATTTCCTTCCCATAAAACATTTTCCATAATATACCATTTTTTATTATTATGCTGATGACTGCTTTTAATGATTTATAGTTATGTTTGTTATTGCAAACATAGCGCAATATTACATTATATTATTCGTTAATACACAATGTAGTACAATATTGCGTAATATCACGTTATGTTATGTCTTTGTACATCATACTTAAGACAGTAGTTTTGTGCCTCACACAGTATTCATAAAATTCTGGTTGGTCAAGTTCAGTCAGAGGTTACAGGGTCAAGATCGGACTCTTCTGGAATTTTTCGTGTGCGCCAGGGTAAGGAACCGTCACCCCATCAGGGTCCTTTCGCGTCTTCCGGGGAGGCGAGAACGAAGTCCAAGTGAAGATGTCCCTTCCTTCCTGACACCGCAGACTGAGACTAGAATCCGTAGCTATTCTTCCTCCACCTCGCCAGCACCCGGGCGTCGTGCTTCGGAATGCCGACCCGCCCTTCCCGGACCGCCTTGGCCACTGCGTCCCCGACCCCCTGATCGACTCGATTTCCATGCAGCAAGAAGAAGTACCAGGCCATGGGATATCCGGCCTTCTCGTCGAATTCCTCCAGAGCAGCCATCAAAGTGTAGATCGATCGGTGCGCCGAGGCCTGGACGCGGGGAAGGCTGAATTCGGGCGGAGACGTGATTGAACCAGGGGATGAGTTGGACCACCTCCCGCCGAGGCTTACGTAAGGGAAACTGCAATCTGTGGCAGACCAGCGCGGAGTATATGAGAGTCCGCGGCCATGGCGCCGGGCGTCGACCAAGTCAAGCCACCAGTGGGCGCACAGCCTCGCGCCAGAAAGCCCTGCGCTGCTTTCCCCCCAGTCCTGGAAATAGCGGATTTCCTTGTGGAGTTCAGTCCCGCGCTTAGTGCGCTCCATATCCACGAGGTCACTCAGAAAAGTCCTGATGTTAGTGAGCCTCTTTAGGCGATAGCGCCACGGAGAGAGTATTCGCGGATTCTCGAGGCAGTTGCTGGAACATAGCAGGTCATCTAGGTCGTCCGGCTCATATCGGTTGAGGAGGAGGCGTTCCGCGATTCTTTGCGTTGCCTCGAATTCCAGTTGCAGAAAGGCCTCCGGCTGTTCACCATAAGGGATCGTGACCACCACGTGCTCCCCTTGTTCTTCTAAGATCGCCAACCTAGCCTCGTCGTGCTTACGGTAGACCGCCTTGGCGTCTCCACTTGCATCCCGGTACTCCTTAGTTACCCACGCCTTGTAGTCCTCTGCTACCGTCTCGCCGCCCGGGCCGATAAGGGCATTCAAATCTTGGTCAAACTGACTCATGCAAATGAGATTGAACTCCAAATCGGGGTACCGCTGACTCAACGCATTCAAGAGAGGCCGATGCCCTGGTTTGGGTTCCATTTTCGCCGCTATCCTTGCCACTTCCTCTTCGTTCAAGATGTCGACCATCGTTATGTCTCCGTATCTGCCTTTGCGGCCTGTTCCCACCATCTCCTTTCGATGAGGTTTGCCGGCCCTACGGTGCTGCTACACGAGAATTCACCCACGGAAAACCCTGAAGAGCCCTTTTTTCGCTTACCAAAGCACCCGCAACCGTATTTTTTGCCCATTCAGCAATCATCAGCAGTGCAACTGACACATCGCTCAACTGGGAATTTAGTACACCACTACGCATTTATCTTTTAAAATATATTTTGTCAAGTTTTTATTTTTAATACCACAATTTAGCCACAATTTAAAACATCACCAGTTGATTAAATATTGGCTATAACCAAATTTGGTATATACCAGATTTGGTTTATTACTTGGTATTATTTACCATAATGCATATTTATGTATTTTTTATTCTTCCATTACAATAGGCATTACGTTTGATATGGAAGCTCATCTATGGGTTTTCCCGCACTTGACGGGGTTGGCGCTAGGACTTGAAGGGCTGTCATACTATGCATTCGTACACGGCTGGAGCATCCGAAAGTCCTGGTCGATGGTTTCGGCATCACCGTCCCCACTGCACTCGTTACTTCAACCTTTTCAGCATTCGCGCCGCCCTGGAGGCCGCGTGGAGAATCAAAGGCTGAGAAATGGTGGCTTTACATATCAAGTGCACCGGCGGAGGGATTTACGTCGGGGTCGCCAAAAACGTCCAGATGCGTTATGGCCGGCATCGGAAAGGGTCGGGCGCGCTCTACACCAAGGCTTCCCACCGGTGCGTCTCTTGTACGTTCAGGAGTACCCGAACCACTGGCATGCAATACAGGCCGAACCGGCGATGTAGTGCCGCAAGCCCCTGAATGCGCAGGGCCTATGCCCTGAGTGGCGGGTCTTTTTCGGTGGATTTGAACGCAATGAGTGAGGCGGTCGGGAATCTCGGCTAAGTTGGAGAGAAGGGTAATGAGAATAACATCCGAAGATCTGAAAAACTGATTCCTGACGAATTGCGCCTGGTGGTTTCTGCTGTGCAGACCTTTGAACTCGCCATACACAACTGCGAGTGTTCGGCCACTTATGCCCACGCCCGGGGAATAGGGGACAGTCACAGTGTTCGTCTTCACCGACTCTTACCAACGAATAACATCTCCTTCAACAGCAACGTGGGCCAACATTTAAAGTTTATGCGGCGCGCAGCCGCCGCATAAACTTGCGTTGAACGAAACCCGCTTCGCCCACTGCCGTCGGCGCGTCTTCCTACTTGGACTTTTATCCGGTTTTTGCTTGCTTTGATGAGGGATAATACGAGGTCTATGAGAGTTATTCAATAGGAATAACATTAGAACTGCGGAGAACGATTAGGCTTGTGCCAGGTCTCGCCGCCTTTTTCCAGTCCAGGACCACACTGTTTGAAACCCGGGCCATGCTTCGGACGCACGGATAGGGTTGCAGCCTGCGAAATGCACGCGCCTGTCCTCCGGGTTACCGCTGCCGCGCTGCCGGTGGGCTCCGGGAGCGCGGCAACCACTCGATTACCAGCATGGTTCCCTCATGGCAGCAGGGGCAACGATTTGCCGGCATCCTCGGCTGCCGGGTCTCGCCAGCGTCTTGCCGACGTGATTCGACTCTTTCTGCCAGCAGCAGTTGCAAGCGCCTTAGGGTACCCCGGTTCGACGGGCTCAAAAGTCCGTAATAGCGCACCTTGTGAAAACCCTGCGGCAGGACGTGCTGCAGGTAGCGACGCAGAAACTCCTTGGCCGGCAGGGCCATGGCCTTCCATTTGCCCGTGCCGGAATGCTGATAGCGGAAACGCACCGTCCCTCGCTCCAGAGACATGAGCCGGTTGTTGGTGATGGCGATGCGGTGCACGTAGCGCCCGAGATAGCGCAGCACCTTGCGCGCCCGGTTGAAGCTCGGCCTGCTGAATACCACCCACTCCTTGTTCCACACCTCCTCGGGGAACTTCTCCTCGGGAAGCGCCCGCCTGGCCAGCTTCATGAAGCGCGCCCGGAACACCTTCGATAGCGCTTTTACCGGAACCAGGAACTTCTTGCGCGACTCCCGCCAGACGCCCTCTGCGTCCAGTCCTCCGGACGGAACCAGCATGTGGACGTGGGGATGATGTTCGAGGGCGCGAGTCCAGGTGTGCAGGACGGCCAGAATGCCGAGCTTGCCTCCGACGAACCGCGGGTCCAGCCCTATCTTGCTGAGTGCCTCGACGGCCGAGCGCATGAGGACCGCGTAGAGCTTCTTCTGATTGCGGCGCACCGGGTCGCGCAGTTCCTGGGGCAAGGTGAAGACCAGGTGAAAGTAGCGCACCGGAAGAAGCTCGGTCTCCCGCTTCTCGAGCCAGTCGAGGGTGTCCTTGCCGTGGCACTTGGGGCAGTTGCGGTTCTTGCAGGAGTGGTAGGAGTAGTGTTGGTGGCCGCATTCCTCGCACTCGGACAGATGTCCGCCCATGACCGCGGTGCGACAGGCGCGGATGGCAGCCAGGGCGCGCCGGTGAGCCCCCGGCATGCGGCTGCCGAACTCGGCCAGGTAGTCATCGCCGTGCGCTGTGACGATGTCGGCCAGTTCGATCACGGCTCGATCCCGGACATGATGCCTTCCAGGGTATCGTGCAGCCGGACGGCGATCTTGTTGGTCATGTGGGTGTAGATATCGGTGGTGACGATGCTTGAATGACCCAGCACGTCCTTGATGGTGCGGATGTCCTCGCCGTTCTCGAGCAGGTGTGTGGCCAGCGAATGCCTTAGCGTGTGCGGGGTGGCCTTCTTCCTGATCCGGCTTGCTTGGAGCGCCTGCTTGAAGGCCCGCTGCAGGGCGTCGGAGGTGATGTGGGGTGTCCTGCGCTGCTTGGGTAGCGGCGGGAAGAGGAACTCCGAGCCCTTGGCGTGCTGACGGTAATAGGACCGCAACAGTTCCAGGGGGTGATCGTGCAGCGGCACGAAGCGGTCCCGGCCCCCTTTGCCGTTGCGGATGATGAGCAGATGCCTCTTGCTGTCGACATCGCCGGTGGTGAGCCGGATTGCCTCCGAGATACGCAGTCCGCAGGCGTACATGAGGGTGAGGGCCATGCGGTAGGAGGGTTCTCGCACTAGTCTGAGCAGGGCGCGGACTTCTTCCTGCGATAGTACCACCGGCAGCCTCTTGGTCCGTCTGGGCCGGACCACGTCCAGGGTCGTAAGTGGCCGCTTGAGAGTGGTTCCGTAGAAGAAGCGGATACCGCTCAAGTAGACCTTGATGGAACCGCGGGACAGCTTGAGTTCCTCGATCAGGTGCAGGAAGAAGCGGCGGATCTCCTCCTCAGTAAGAAGGTCCGGTGAACGACCGTAGTACTTGGCCAGCACGCGGACGGTGTCGATGTAGTGCTTGACGGTCCGGGGGGCGTAGCCGGCTAACTGCAGATCTTCCAGCATTCTTTGGCGTAGCGGTGTCATGATGTCTCCTCCTGTCAGCTGTGATTGCGGCCATGGGCCGCTCAGTCACCAGATGGAGGAGAATCGTGAAATCTGCAATAAAAAAGGCAACCTCCGAGGAGGCTGCCATTGTGAACCCTGCTTTTAAGTTACCGCGAAGCGGTTTAGTTCAACGGGAAGACTTCTCACTCCCCAACCGACCAAACATATAACTTTATCAGGTAACTCATTGATGTTACACACACTTATCCCACTCTCCACCGACAACAGTTAGCCGACAGTGCCAAGCCTGCATAGAGAAGTCATTAGAAACAAGGCCAATTAGCAGGGACACAAAGTTTTTTATTAAAGACCTTTGTCCAAAGCTAGATTTATGGTAAATGTGAACTCATTTAATTCTCCATTGCCATCGGAGGCCGCTATTACAACCTCAATCCGACTCGAATCTCATAGGCAATCGGGCACCGGCACGTATTTGGGCCATTGTGGGATAAAACCGCTAGGCACTTTTTCTGGAGCCATGTTAGACAACTACAATCTAGCAGGGTACAGACATTAAAAGAGGAGGGGACAGAATGAGAGCAAAGTCTTTACTCGGAATCGCGGTCGCTTTGTTGGGGCTAGTTGGCTGTGGAGGAGGTGGCGGCGGAACCTCGGTCGGGGCAACAACAGGCAATTCAACGTCCTCGAAGATAACCAGTTCCCAAGGTGGAACAATCTCCGTATTGGATTCAGCAAGCCCGATTTACGGCCTCAAAATAGTCGTTCCAGCTAACGCGTTAAGTTCAGATACCACCATTACTGTCCAGACGACCGACCAAAAAGTGCCACTGCCGAGCAGTACGGGAGCGGTAGATGCTACCATCGAGTTATTGCCGGCTGGTTTGACATTCGCCAAACCGATCTCGCTCACCATCCCGTATAGCGGGAATATCCCTCCCACAATCGTTACATATAACACTTCAGATCATAGCTACTCGATTTTGCCAACTTCAAGTATCGATACTACGAATAAAACCGTCACCGTGGTTGCTAACCATTTCACACGGGTTGCCAAAGTTTTCAACACTGCAACGTATGACACCATCAATACTGGGTTTACACTGGGAGTTGACACCTTTAAGATAGACAACAGCCCGACCGTGTTTACGGACGGTGTTTGCTGGGGCTTCGCGTATTATTCGCAGTGGTATTTCAATAACAAGAAGAGCACCGACGGCAATCTATACGGCAAGTACGGTGCTAATGAAAAACTGGTCGCCTCGGACGCCTACTCCACACAGGTCCTGACCAAGGTGAACGACAATATAGAAATGCTCAAATCGAATGTTTTTTCTAACAATGAAGTCACCTTTCACAATCTGTACAACGCAATGGCGGTCAGCAACAGGCCGCAAGTATTGCTAGTTGAGGATAAAACGAACCTCACTAACATAGCGAGGCACGCGGTGCTGGTGTATGCCATTGAAAAACTGTCGAACGGTACGTGGCAACTGGATATAAACGACAACAGGGATAATAGTAAAAATTATCCGCTCATTTTTGACGGGAAAAATTTCCAGGCTTGGCACGGGTCCACAAAAGTAAATAACTATAATTTCACTTGGTTTACCTTCGTCGGCGACGATGCTGCGGTTTTGAATCCTTACCTCGCAAACATATACAATAAGTACACGCAATATAGCATCTCTGGCAGCGTGACAATAAACGGCGCCGGTCTGGCAGGTGCCACCGTGACCCTTGGAGGTTCCAGTTCCGGTTCGACCCTGACCGACGCGAACGGCGCCTACAGCTTCACCAACGTGCTGAACGGCACTTATTCGATCACAGCTGTAAAAGCCGGATACAATTTCACTCCTGCGAGCCTCAACAATGTTGCTGTAAATGGATCAAACGTAACCGGCCAGAACTTTTCCTCTATGATCACATACTCGATGACTGGCACCATCCATACTACAAGCAATAGCGGTCCAGCCCTTTCGGGGGCGCTGGTCTCAATTGCAGGCCTAACCGCCACCACCAGCGCCACGGGTGCATTTTCACTCACCGGAATACCTGCCGGAACTTATACACTGTCGATAACCAAATCCGGATACGCTCCCTTTAACAACGCGACGTACGTAGTCGGCTCCAACCTGACAAGTCTCAACTTCTTCTTGGCTCCGCCGATCAGCCCCTACGGCTCGATCAGCGGGACAATCCATTCAGGGAGCAATACTGGTGCAGGGTTGGCCGGAGCAACTGTCACGATCGCAGGCTTATCTGCCACCACCAACGCTACCGGGACGTTTTCAATTGCGAACATCCCGGTTGGGACTTATGCATTTTCAGTAGCCAAATCTGGCTATGTAACCTACTCCAATCTCGCATATTATGTGGGTTCGAATCAGACCGGACTGAATTTTTATCTAACGGTGGTGGCTGTCGATCCGCTCAATTCCTGGCACGTCCGGAGCGGAAATCCCGTATCGGGCGTACCGTTAAGAGCTGTTTCCTATGGGAACAGCTCGTTCGTTGCGGTCGGGCTCAGCACTATTTCCACCTCACCGGATGGCGTCACGTGGACTGCATTGAATGTCCCTGCCGACCTTTGGGGGGTTGCCTTTGGAAACAATACCTTCCTAACGGCGGGTTCCGCAGGCATTGTCAGCACGTCGCCTGACGGCAATATTTGGACACCGCGCTCAAATGCCTCCATCCTGGCGCCGTCCTTTTGCAGCGTTGGTTATGGCAACGGTACATTTGTAGTGGGGGCCGGCGGTGGATTGTTCAGCAACCTGTACACTTCCCCCGATGGGATAACATCTACCACCATAAATTCGGGCACCGTTGCCGCCATACTCGGATCCGGCTACGGCAATGGGATGTTCGTTGCCGTCGGGGACATGGGCACTATTCTCACTTCGAGCAATGCCTCGACCTGGGTTCGAAGAACTTCCGGGGCATCATTAGTCTTTCGTTCAGTGGCCTATGGTAATGGAATTTTTGTCGTCGTGGGGACTGGCCCCGGCTCTACTCTCACCTCAAATGACGGTGGAGTTACCTGGGTATCCAGAGACGTGGGAACTTCCAACGCACTCTATGGGGTTACCTTTGGTAACGGCGTATTCGTTGCCGTCGGGAACGCCGGGGTCATTCTTACCTCAACCGACGGAATCACCTGGAAAACCAGGGTTTCAGGAACGTTTACTACCCTGAGCGGAATTACTTTTGGCAATCGAACCTTTGTGGTCGTAGGCCAGGATGGGACAATACTTCAGTCTGACCCTAATTGACACTCTTTGTTTATTTTATGAAATTCGTCGATAAGGCGCGGGCTGCACAAATGTTAGCAGCCCGCGCCGTCGAGCGATCCATAAAGACTAACTGTCGATGGCCATGACAGCTTTTACCAAGAAATACGTCTCACGCCAAACATTAGCGAAATGTCTAACAAAGGCCCAACTTGTAGATTGGATTTGAATTATGACCCAGTATCGGCATCTTGGAGACCCACCCCCTCCACTGTAACTCCCTAATATCCAATGCCAGACGGGTCAAGCTTGGATGCCTGATCTTGGGTCAAAGTTCGAAGCCGATCAACAGCCAAGATCCCCTGTGCTGGCAGCAACTCGCTACCTATTCACACATGAGACAAATAATTTATTTTTTATCTCGTGTCCGAAAGCGTGCTATAAGAAATCCGCAGCAATTGGCATAGTTAAATCTATTGATCCTGCCACGTCGAATTCCAGGCGTTCCTAACTGTAACCTTCACCCATGTATGCCTTGCTAAAACGACAGAAGTTTGTTAAAAACCTATTATGCAAATATTCGTTAAAGGCCTTAAAGGGGGTTGGTATGAAATACAGATTCTTTTTTCTGGTATCTCTCGTTTTGCTGTCCTATGGAAGCATTTGTATGGGCCAAGATCTAGATACAGTAATCGGAAGCATCAACTGGACGAAAGGACCTGCCAGAGTCTCCATCGGCTCCGCGGCTGAAATGGACCTCCCCAGCTGGTACATGTACGCAGATGGCAACGACACCAGAAAGCTGTTGGAGGCAATGCAGAATCTGACAAGCGGCCAGGAACTAGCTCTCATAAGCAACAAGGATCTCAGCACATTTGCCGTATATTATTTTGATGAAACTGGTTATGTGAAGGATGATGAAAAAGGGAGCCTAGATGCAGATGCAATGATTTCACAGATTCAGAAGAGCACAGCTGCCGGTAATGAAGAGAAAAAAAAGAGAGGTTGGAGGACCATGTCGGTGGCTGGATGGGACATTAAGCCGCGCTACAATACTGTGACCAACAACCTAGAGTGGGCGATCAGGTTCAATGACGAAGCCGGCGATGGAAGTTCGACGAACTACAACACTAGGTACCTTGGCCGACGTGGGGTAATGCGGGCGATTCTAGTTTCCGACCCAAAAAACATACAAGCCTCCATCGAACAGTTCCAGGGGCTGATGACCGGATTCACCTTCACCGGCGGGAATAAATATTCGGAGTATGTGAAGGGCGACAAGGTGGCCAAGTACGGCCTGAGCGCCCTAGTGGTAGGCGCAGCCGCTGCTGCAGCTGTCAAGGGCGGCCTATTCAAATATCTCGGTAAATTCATCTTTGCCATTGGCCTCGCGGTGATTGCATTCTTCAAATCGATATTTGATAAAATTAAAAACGGTTTCAGTGGGAGAGCTAAGGAGCAATGACAGACAACCAGTTCCTGTATTTCGTTGCGGCTTTACTCTACCTGTTCGAATGCTTGGTTTGGGTCAGGACAGGCGGCCTGATTATTCAGAAATCGTTCAGCATATGGAAAATCACCTTTCCCAGCAACCTGTTCGGTAACGAAAAAGGGGGGGGCGCCATTGGCTGGCCCCTACCGTTCTTGGGGAGGTCGTTCCTGGGGCACCGGCTCCCCATTTCTTTTGGGGAAAGTGGTATCATCAACGCAACTGCAGAGAATTTTGGCGCACGTACCTTCAGCGTGAAGGTGACTCCGAGATTCGTTTCTTATGCTGATATTGCGTCAGTGAAAAACAGCGCATGCGACCTAATTGTCAACGGAGAACTCTTTTGCCGATGCGGTAGCCCGAGGCAAGCCACCTTTTTGGCAGGTTTCCTCGGGTCGCTCAAAGGCCAGCACAAAACTGACAAGCAGATCCTGAACTTTCTCAAAGTGTCCTTCGATCTGGACGAACTCAGGTCCAGCTATGAGATCTTTAAGAAAAAAACATCCAAGCTCCGGGTAGCATGCAATCTACAATTTGCGTTCCTATTCCTCGTTACACCTGTATTGGTATACCTTTTCGGTGGCATGCTGCTGATTATTTCGCTCATATGTGTAGTCGCTATCAATGTGGTAATTGTAGGTCTGTTTTTCAACGCCCACAAGACACTGTATCCAGAAAACTCAAGTGAAAGAATTACGGATACTCTAAAATTATTTTTCTGTCCGCCTATGGGGATTCGGGCAACAGATCAGTTGTCTCTTCACTATGCGGTTAACTACCATCCAGTTATTCTTACCAAATTTTTTCTTTCTGATCATGACTTCGCAAAATTTGCAAAAAAACTGACGCTCTCCTATCAGTATTTTCAGCAGCCCGATGAGGATATGGAGTTCAGAAACGAAATTCTCTGGCATTTTAGGCGAATGGAAAAACAGGTTTTAGATTTCATCTCAGGTCGATGCGGGATGAGCCTATCCGATTTTCTCATCGCGCCAGAACCGGCTCCAGGCATCGCTTCTTACTGTCCTAGATGTGGCACCCAGTTCACGGTGGGTGAAGGGACTTGCCCCGATTGCTCCGGCGTTCCGTTGATTGAATACAGGGGGTAGACAATGGGTGAGATCAACAGCAGTATTGCGTTCATGATTATTCTGGCCTCGTTCGGTGCCGGGTACTGGATCGTCAGTAAGTTATTCACAAAGTCGGCTGCCACTACGGACGAGCACAAAAACAGCCATGCGGAACAAAAGTACCATAGCCACGAGCATGCGAACGAGAACAGAACCGAGCCGCCTGGTCAGGAAGATCCAGCATTCACGGCGAAGAATATCGATTATTACAGCAAGTTGCTCGCGCTGAACGGGAATCACACAGTGGAAAACATAAGAAGACAGTACAGGGAGCAACTGAGCAAATACCATCCCGATAAAGTTTCACACTTGGGTCACGAATTTCAGCAGATAGCTGAACAAAAGACACGAGAGATAATAGAGGCTTATCAGTTTTTCCAACGAAAATACAACATAAACTAATCTCCCTGGAGGGCAGATATTGGCAACTGATGATTCACTGTTGCCATCCCTGATTCTGGCTGTCTGCTCGACTTCCAATCTTAAAGGCTCGACCCGGTCCATCTGATGACGATCCGGAAAATGCACAGTAAAGGCTGGTGATGCTTGTGATGCTCCCCATCGCAGAAATTTGAACTTTATATAACACGCAATTATGTGCCCGACGACCACAACCTTTTTCTCGCTAATCCTAGGCTACCAGTGCCTCGTATCGCACTACCGATAATGTTGCTCAGTTGGTGCGTAAATAGTGATAAGGATGACTGCTGAGGCTTATTTCTTGGCGCCACGTAGCCCTCTCTTTTAAGCCACGACCAAGATCAGAGAAACGTAATAGCCTTATTTTATTATCGGCTAGCTTTGAATTTATCCAGTGCGCGCAGACTTTTCTCAGCTTCAGCGTTCCCCTAGGCGGCAGCTCTGCTAAAATAATATCGCGCCGCTGCCTCGTTTCCTGCTGGCGATCCTTCTCCATCAACAATCCTGTTACCGTATATGAGTCCTAAGTCGTTTTGTGCAGCTGAATGGCCTTGACTGGCAGCTTTTTCATACCATTCCATTGCTGCAGCAATGTTCTTACGCACACCCTCACCGTGATTATACATATAGCCCACATTGAACTGCGCATCAGGGTCACCTTGATCGGCAGCCTTTCGGAACCATTTCATAGCCTCCCTTTTATTCTTAGCCACTCCTTCACCCTGAAAATACATTAATCCTAGATTGAACTGAGCCCCAGCGTCGCCTTGATTGGCGGATCGCCTAGTTTCATTAAGTGCCGGCGCATTGCAATTACCACCAATTGCCGAAATTCGGAGACCCTTTAAATTCCCGTTTCGCGGATACAATGGAAGTAAGTCGCCGAGCTTTCCAAGCGGCTGACTCCGGGGATCTGCCTACTGCTGTAGTTGCACAAGCTCTCTTGCCTTCTTCTGGCTGTAACCGATATCGGCCCTCGATCCCTCGTACAACAGGCCCTTTCCGTTGTCGGTAACAATGAAGTTGCTCGTGGTGGAGTGACCGTCTAGGACAACCTTCAGCAGCAGGCATTTGCTTGTGCAATACTGTGGTAAAGCCCTTGCATTAATATTGAATCCCCATCGTCAAATTTGGTACGGAGGATAATGCAAGGGATCTTTTACATTACCGTTAAAGGCTTCAGCGTCGGACAAGTGGTACCCCTAGTATCTCATTGGTTAATTGGTTCCACTAATTCAAGCCATAGTGGGCAGGTTATTGAAATTGTAAGTTTTCCACTGTGTTTTGCCGAAATGGCTTTTTACAGTGGAAACGTAATAAAATCAAAGCAGGTATGGCTCATTTCAGTAAAATATTCGGTTGTTCAGGGACACTGGCGAACAGATTTTTTGGGCCAAATAAATAGAAGGCGGGACACTAGGCAACGCCTTATTACATTTACGGTAGGGTAGCGCGGTCTAATAGCTCGATCACTTCGCGCGCTATAAAGACACGATTTCGTTTTTGATCCTTCACCGGTTCAACAATACCGATATTCTGGAGTAGGTCCAAGGCACGGTTTGCTGCAAGGAATGCTACGCCAAGCCCTTTCATGACCTGATTCACCGTTACCACGGGAGTCCCAAGAAGAAAATCTGGCAGCCGAAGAACTGCAGCATCTGCGCGTAGGTTGAGACCAGCAACCACATCCCTCCATCTGGTTAGGATGGCTGCGAGCTCAACCGCTGTGTCCATGGATTCGCGGCATGAAACCTCAACTCCTACAGCGAGGAATCGTACCCACTCAGTCCACTCCCCTCGTAGCTGAACAGCACCCAATGTCTCGTAGTAAACCTCCTGATTTGCCTTCAAGAACCCGGCCAGATACACCGGCGGATACCCTTCTGCCGCAAACATGAGAGGCAGCAGGAGCCTGCCGACGCGACCGTTGCCGTCTATGAAAGGGTGGATCGCTTCGAACTGTGCATGTACGATCGCCATCCTCATGACCAGCGGAGTCTCGAAGAAGTCCTCCTCAATGGGAACATATTGCAGCACTCGGACCAGGTCTTCGATGCATTCGTGTACCCGATCAGGCGGAGGCGGAACAAACTTGGCGTCGTAGATGCGTAAACCTCCAATCCAGTTCTGCCTGACCCGGAACCTGCCAGGGACATCAGTGTACCCTGATACTCCATCCATCAGACGAGCATGCAAATCCTCAATCGAGTCGCAAGTCAATGCACGGATACCGTCTTGAGTTACCCTCTGCAGCCCGAATTCAAGGGCCTTGACGTAGTTCAAGGTGACAACGACGTCAGGTGGCAGCCCGTCGTCACTGCCCGTCGCCTCATAGGTGTAGAGATCGTCAATATCTGCCCAGGTACCTTCGATCTGGCTACTTCTAACCGCCTCACGCCGGTCAAAAATTCGAGTTAAAATGTTGCGGTTCGGGAGGGCCGCTGTTTCCGCCTGAAGCCGCCCCAGAGCTTCATGTGCCCTTGTGATCTCTCCCCGGAGACCAGGCAAATTGAGGTGAGCCGGGGTTGGTGGCGGAACCAGCCCATACGCCCCGGGATGGGAGGTTAGGGGCACCAGCAGTTTCTGTCGTTCGGGGCTAAGATCTTTTCGTCTCATTGGCCTTATCCGTTAATAGTGTTTTATCTTATTAACAGATAGGACTCTAACCGTAAATAACCAAATCGCATATTAAAGGGTTGTCCTAAGGCAACTGCTTCAGCAAAAATGTTGGCGGCACCGGGATTCAGAGGCGTGTTGGGGGGATGCCGCGCCCCGAGCTTGTATTGAAGTTCCTAATGGTAACTCCAAATAAGGGTCGTGGGGGCAACTGGCCGTGGATGATCAGATTGTAAATCCTGACTAATTGTCTCAGCAGTGGTGAGACTTTTTCATTTTCTGCCGCACCTTGAAGAGATTTGGCAGGGGAAAGGCCTCGCAACCCAGGCTGAGTAGCGGTGGGGAGGAATTAGACCAAATCCTGCCACATGCAAAACCGACCTATTTAATGGGCCGTGTCAGGGTATATAAGGAGTGCAGGAAGTCTGCTTTTTGCACGTTTGATCAACGTCAAATATTATTCCCGAACGGAACGGGAGGTTCAATTGTCGCTGATCACACGTTCCTCTAAAAAGTTCCTCACGGCATCACATTTAGTAATACAAGGAAAAGATAGCTACTCGGCTTTTTCTGAGAGGTTACCCTTTGGCGAGAAGCGATATTCCAGCCAGGGTTTGATGGCTTCAAGTGGTTCACGCCAGTAGCGGTGCCAGACTTCAAGCGTATCATACTCTGCGGGAGGCTCACCAATATGCAATGTTTCACCCTTTCGGGTTAGCTTCGCAAACCAGTCGTTATGGCCATCTAGCTGCCAGAGACCGCCAGAACCTTCTTTGCGACAGGGCAATTGCTCATGGTACTGAACGCCATCAATTGCCCAGGTCAAGGCAAGCATTAGTCTTTTTTCGACCATTTCGTCTTGTAAAGGTATTGTTATACTTTCCATAGGCGGCCTCCGCTCATGACATCAATAATTTCTGCGATGCAATTATACCGCTTAAAACGGGATCAAGCCGGGGCCCGGCACCAATAGTTTGACAGTCCCGCATCTGGTGGCGACACCAACATTCCCCCAGTGCCAAAGGTAGACTTTGCACATCCACCCTCTTGCAGAAAAGGCTGCGGTGACCAGCCCTGCCGGATGGTACTGCCGAGCGCAAGGAAATGAAGTGAGGCTGGACGAGTGGCAGTAAGTCGGAGCACCTCAATATCACCAACGAAGTTGGGGAACTTACCCCGAAGTGTGCCTGGAAAATAAAGTTGGCTGCTACCGGTCGTGTAATCTCCGTCGGTTCCGGACTATTAAAAGACGAAAGAAATTATTTATAATTTATAAGAAGGGTAGTGGGTTAGAGCCACCTAGCCAGCTACTGCTCCGAGGCCTAGACAGACAGCCGTTTTTACGTGCTCACATGCCAAGCGGCCTCGAACATAGTCGCAAGAGGCGTGGTTTTATCAAAACCAGAACGCTAACCGTCAGATGGGAACCACCTCGGGACCCTTTGGATCCAAGTATTTGACCGCGCAACACTCCCACGAGCCGACCTCGCCGCTGGTGATTGCCTTGTCCATAGCATCACGCGCAGTGTCTACGCCAATTACCACACATGAGTGGCGGATTCCGCTGACTAGCCACATACCGGGCCTGCCGTTGTCGGGATTGTTATCAATAGCCGCTTCAAAAGTGGCACTGGAAAACAACTCGCTCAGCTGCTGCATATTCGCATCGTGCTGCGCCTGATACTCGGATACCGTAAGGATGACCCCTTCCCAGCTGCAATCGAGCTGCAGGCCGTTATCCTGGTATTCCAGCAACTCTTTAACGGACGCGCGTATGGACGACGCCGCGCACTCCTTCAGGCGCGCAGTGAGGGTGGCGGCGAGTGCCGGCCCATCGACATCCGGGTCTACGACGATTCGCAAGGTCGGTGTGATTCCTTTTATGTTTAGGGCGATCTCTTTTTTCCCGGGATGGTCCCATCTCTTGCCGATCACGACTGCTCCTTGTACTAGGCACTTTTTTTGTTGCCCGGTGATTATATCGTAGGTGGCTCTAACCGACTACCCTCCCTATTTGAATATAGCCGTTGATGAGTACGCATTCCATCGCTGTTGTCGCCGGTTGCAGGTCCAAAGGAATCAAGAACTGGGGCTGCACGGTGTCGTGATAGCTCGCGTAACCCGTGTTGTGGAACATCCAGAATTTGAGGGTTACAGTGCTGAAACTGCCCGGAACGGCGAAACCGGCGGAGCGGTGGTGTCAGGTGATACCGTTTCCGTCAAGCCGAAGTGACCCGCCAATCCCAGCGGGCCGAAACAGGACCCAAGGGGAAAAATGAAACATACTCTGTTTATTCTTTCTTTAGTGTGTTGAGTTTCACGTCTGTATATGCCAAACCTGCTGACTGGAATGGCGCTGAAAAGGTGTTAGCGTTAAAAGGTAAGGCCCATGGTGACATGTTAAAGCTCACCTTCCCGCGCAGCGATCTTTCGGTAAAAGGTTGGCGAGGTTACGGTGGAACCTGGGCTGGCATTCACCTTCTGGAGTAGCCGGCCAGGGCAATGGGGTCGCCAAAACCGCTGGTTCCCAGAACCCGACCGGTACCAGTGCATCACCAATTCCCATGCAACGTGACCTGATCCCGCGCCGCTGAATCTCAGAAGACGAGTGCCGGGAGGGGCTCGCCTTCCGATTCATGTGGATCGGGTTCATCCGCCACGGCATGGCGGGCGCATGGCTGGTTGGTATCGTCTTCATCCTCCCGACCTTCCTGATCGTGCTCGTCATTTCCTATCTGTATGTCCTCTACCATGGGCTGTCTGTGGTTCAGGCCCTCTTCTACGGCATGGGCCCGACGATCATCACCATTGCCCCTGGGGCACTGACGTTGTCATGCAAGCATGCGATCAATTGCATTGATGATTTCAGTTCGGTAGTGACTAACGGTGCCGATCGACCTGCCAAGCTCCTTCCTTGCCACAGAAGTGATCTGGGAGGTTACAAAAATGTATTCCTTCTCACCGTAGATTATGGTCGGGTTCAGGACTGCATCTGGGACCATCATACCTGCAGGATAGAGAGGTATCACGACGCAGGTATCGAGGTCTTTACAGAGATTTCCCTGTACCTCGACAAGATAAGGACGCTTGAACGCAGTTGGTCTCGGATTCCGGTAGACGTCAAGCTGTGCCATCAAAGCAATCCCATATCGTCGGAAAGAAGGCCATGCTCAGCAACCATCCGATTGTACGACTCAAACGACTCCTGGCTCTCTTCTTTCCAACGCTTCAACTCCTCTCTCTGGAGCGATTCTACCAATGATTCCTCGAACAAAGCTGAAAGATTGATCTTTCTCTCCTTCGCTAGCCTTACCAAGTCCGCGTTTGCGCTGAGATTAACGTTTTTTTTCTCAGCACTTTTATTATAATCAAGTGGCATTACGTCCTCCCTTGCTATGATGCTTATGCGCATTTTTACACGCACTGCTTTGCGTGTCAAGTAAATGTACAGGCAAACAAAATCATCCACTTGGGTAGGAACAGATCCCGCGCCAGGTGGATTTTCGACCTATCGGTTCATTGGCGTTTTGCGTGCTTTTCCGTTTTGTGAACTGACTCCTTGATAATCAGTTAATGCAAGGGTGTTTCCCATTGCCATTGATAACTCCAGCGACGGACGAGCTGTAGCGTTAGCAGGGCGTGCGCCCGGGTGCGAAATGTCTACTTTTGTCACCACCTGCGAACCTTGTTGCCACGGTGCCCCCCGCCCTTGCATGTTAACTCGCCCCCAGGAAGGAGGTTGAAAAGAAGCTGAATGGGTGATATTTTTGGCCGAGGGGTCACTATGCCTAAAGTCAAAAGTCTGAAACTCCAATTGAAGCCCGGCTGCATTTACAGGCGGGCCGATTTGAAAGAACTGTCTGGTGATGTGGACCGTGAGCTTGCCCAACTCGTGCATGCTCAGGTCCTGGTAAAGCTATGGAGAGGAGTGTACGAATGTCCAAAGCGTTCCCGCTTTGGTCTCTTGCCCCCGTCGCCCTGGAAGCTGGTACAAGCCTTTCTCAGGGGTGATGACTTCCTTCTCGCCTCACCCAATGATTTTAACGCTCTTGGCGTTGGCACCACTCAGCTCTACAACTGCCAAATAGTCTTCAACCGTCGGCGCCAAGGCCGATTCGAATTAGCTGGTCAGATCTTTGAATTCCATAAAAGACCAGACGTCCCCAGAAGGATCACACCCGAATTCCTACTGGTCGAGCTGGTTAACTCCCTGCCATGGTTGGCGGAAGACCGTGAAATGGTCCGTGCCAACGTGAAATCCAAAATGTCGACGATGTGCTCCGACCGGCTTCGTTCAGCGATAAAGAAATTCTCTACCTCACAGGCACGGAAATTTTTTGAGGAGAAACTCCATCCTCAGGCAAATCACGCCCAGTGAGAAGGGGCAATTGTTCTTCTGTTGGAGCGCTGTCTACCGCTGCCGTTCCCCGACTGACCTGCAACAAGTAGACTTTTTGCACGTGCGTGCGCACGCCCTGCGGTATTCGGCTGTGCAAAAAGTCTGCTTATTGCACGTCAATCCATTCATTCGCCATACCGTTTCGGTCTTGAGGTTGTGAACAATGATCGACGTCAACTATTTTGCCGGTCGCGACAATTAAAATTGGGTCTCCGAATTTCGGTGTGGGAAAAATGTGTTTTAGTTCCAGCATGACAGGGTCGCCATCAGAGTTAAACCCCTTCTAACTCTGGCACGAAACCGTAGATCCGCTTGACAGATTTCAACGCTGCCATGGCGTAGTGGCGCCACTTTGGTCCCTTGGCGACCATGATTTCCCAAGCCTTGTCGAGATCGTCCGGACGTTCCTGCTGAAGGAAACTCATCAGCAAGTAGGCCTGGTGGATGTCCTTGGCCGCCTTGCCGTGGCTGGAAACTTCCCGAACCTGGCTAACAATCAGTTTGTGGCAGGCAAACCTCGCCGGCTGTGGCACGTTGACTAGGATCGGCACCTTGTCTAGCATGACGGCGTGGACCGGGTTCTCAATCAAATATCCGAGATAGGGAAGCGGCTGAGCGGCACACCCAAACCGCTTAATGGGAACTGGATCCTCGGACTCCTGCTTTTTTGGTGTCAGGATGTCCAGACGGAGCTTTGAGCCACGTACTGCGAACCTGGTCGTGGGGTGCTTGGGGTTAAGCCCGGGGGCAGGGAAAAACCCCATCTCCAGAGCGTCGATCGTTTTAGGTATGTCTGCTTCCAGATCCGGAAGTGCAACGGTTGCAACATCCACGTCCTCGGTGAAGATCGAGCCAGACCACCGCGTACCGAGCATGGTGCCGATTGTTTCAAAGGCGTGGGTGCCAACCAGAACTCCGCCGGCACGGAATACGCCTGCGTCCACGAGGCTCCGCAAGACCCTCATCATGGGTCCGCTGCTTCTGGTGCTGAAGCCTGCTCTGACTTGCTCGCCTAACCGAGAGAGAATCACTTCGGATTCCGCCTCGGCTGCTCGGCCGCCGGCGAAGTCCTCCATGAGTTTTGCGGTGTTAGGTCCCTCCTTCCCGACGTAGAGTTGCTTCAGTGTCCCGCCAGGTGCGTAATATTGCAGGTAGACATATCCTCCCTTTATCGCAAAATTTCCCTTCAGCGTAGCAACTGATCGCCGTCCATCAAATATCTCCAGTTGCTCCAATAATTCGGAGTACAGCGCCATGGTCTGCATATCTGCACGGAAAGTCTCCATATCTAACCTTTTCTTGTACTATGACTTTTGACAAGCATAGTACAAAATATAATCCTCCGCAACTACTACCAAAACAAAAGAGGACCCTCCGAATTTCTGGAAACATAGAGGGTAATGTATACATTTCCACACCGAAATTCGGAGACCCTTAACAATTTTCCCGTTTCGCGGATGCAATGGAAGCAAGTTGCCGAGCTTTCCCAGCGACTGGCTCCCGGGATCTGCCTACTGCTGTTGTTGCACAAGCTCTCTTGCCTTCTTCTGGCTGTAACCGATATCGGCCCTCGATCCCTCGTACACCAGGCCCTTTCCGTTGTCGGTAACAATGTAGTTGCTCGTGGTGGAGTTACCTTTGCACTTACCACGAAAATCGGACATACCATGTCCTATTTTCATGGCGAATTAGTGTTAATATCACGTTGCAACATGAGCATCCTCAAGGTCTAAGGTCAGGAAGAAAAGAAAGCCCCTGATTTCTCAGGAGCTTCCTTTGATCTGCTTTTCTGAGGAGAAGTGTTGAAAGTGGAGCTAACGGTTCAACCCCGTCATCGTCACTACAGTCCCTTCAGATCTTTACCTGCACTGAATTTCCCACTCCTCGAAGCATTGATCTGAATTTCAGCACCTGTCTGAGGATTTCGGCCAGTGCGAGCAGAACGTTCGGAAACACTGAACGAGCCGAATCCTGGAAACGTGATTTTGTCGCCAGCCTTGACCACCTCAACGACCGTACCAATGAAAGCTTCGACAGCTTCTGCTGCTGCGGTCTTCGACAGGCCAGTTTTTGTAGCGACTGCTGTTATGAATTCTGCCTTGGTCATGTGTGATCTCCTATTTTCTCTAATGATTGACGTTTGACTAGTAATTCAAGTGAAATTATTTCTTCGTTTTCGGTGCAACCTTAACCTTGGGTGAATTTGTAGTCATAGCCTTGGAGAGGGCCTTGACCGAAGCAGGTGCTTTGGTTTTGGCCGAAGCCTTGGCGGGTGCCAGTGCCTTCGCTGTCTCAGCCTTGGCCGTGCCAGCCTTCTTCGCCTCGATGTTGCCCATCCGGACCTGGCGTGCTTTGGCGAGATTGTCAGCGAGTCCACGATCCACCGCCATCGCCCTACGTGCCTCGGAGTAGCTTTTCGCAGACAGCGCCTGTTTGCTAGGAATCCCGAACTGCTTCTTGTATGCCCCCGGCTTCATCTGATGGGCAGTGCTGAGGTGACGTGCCAGAGTCTTGAACCCACCCTTGCCGCATACCATGCACACGACTTCGTTTTTCTTGAATGCTTCCTTCACAGTCATGGCAGGTTTGGCTTCTTCTGCACCTTCGACAGCCTGACCTAATTCCAGAGCTTTCAGTGCAGCATGTACTTTGCTGAGTTCAACTAACAGTTCATCGGTTGAGAGATTGCTGGTCGCTGCATGAGCTGCTACGAGTTGGCCTGCGATTTCTACGAGCGTTGACATTCGAATATCCTCCGATGATATAGGCGTTCATATAGTCACTAATACCAGAGTTCAGAATCATGTCAACAATTGTTTGCTCACCAGATCCATGGTGAACTACAACTGCGTTTGTGCCCATAGCTGCCTCTGATAAATATCATATTCCATTTTCGGATTTGGGCAAGTCTTCACGACCAAGCTACAGTGCGTCCTTCCTGGGCGAGTCCCGGTTCTTAGACAACAACAAGGACGAGATCAAAATACTTACGCATGGGGTATATGAAGAGTGCAAAAAAGTCTACTTACTGCACCCACGGCAAAAGTGCTGTCGATCATCCACAGGGAGACGGGGAAATTACACTCCGAACAGGCCCTTTTAAACCTTTCACTGATTCGGCTGAAGACACAAGATCCCAAAAATAATCACATGTCATTGGAGTCGGCACGCCACAAAAATTCGATTTTTTTCTGACTTTGATTCATTTTTATTTTCAATGTGATGTTATCATCGTCAACATTCAATTGATCTTTATTGATACCTAGTCCATAAATTGAAATTTTAAATGACGGATGCATCACAGCAAAAATATTCGCAAGAAAAACTAGTGTTTGCATTTGTTGATTGTTTAAAGTTATTTTGCTGTAAGTTCCAGTGATGTGAAGCAGTAAAGTGATATTGAAAAATAATTTAGATACGGAATTGATATTATTATTAAGAATAATGCCATCAACGAGCAGTTTAGCATACAAATATTGCTTTAAAAACTCAGCAACGCAGATTTTTATATCATCGGGTGCCATTTTGTGGAATTCGTTTAGATAAACTGAGATTTCTTCGCTAATAAATTGCATGGATAAGGCTTTATCTATCGTAGTCTGACTAAAAGGAAATCTAGATATGTCATTCCACAACTTTTCAGCGGTCATATATTCTCTAAAGCTTTTATGTACAAACTCAATAGCGCCTTCATTGATGTTGTCACTCTCCTTAAAATAAAAAGTTGGCAATATTTCTTGTAACGACTTCGGAATTTCCTTGTTTAATTTTTTAATGATTTCGAAAAAATCGTTTACATAGGTAGATACAATTTCAAAAGAAATAATCTCTTTATTTTCACAGAATATGGCAAAAGCTATATCTGAAATAAACTTCCTATAATACTCTTTGGTGATCCCTTTTAGTATAATAACTCTATATTCATCATAGGATGCGGATTCCGCTCCATGTCGGCCACCCATTCCGATTCATCTCGGCCACCTATTCCGATTCAAGCCGGCCACCTATTCCGATTGAATCCGGCCACCCCCTGAGTGCCTGCCTCCATACCCCCCATTA
>TBL_comb47_HYPODRAFT_10002051_pt1 | contig 25281 bp, 25 predicted proteins | sample TroBogypolimnion_40_FD_10682 | JGI IMG/M metagenome (IMG submission 10682)
AAAAAAGAAAACACCAGTTAATACTGATGTTTTCCTGCAATTAAGTCGGGGTGACAGGATTTGAACCTGCGGCCTCGTCGTCCCGAACGACGCGCGCTACCAAGCTGCGCTACACCCCGATTTTCAGCAAGGCAAATGTACAATCTTTTCGAAAAAAGAGCCGCTCTTGCTGAATTTATTTTGTCTGTTATCCACATTTGCACCGAGCAAGATTCAAAACAGCCCGCCCATGTCTTACACAATCATTTTAAGGCCTGACTATTTGACAAAATCCGATTTGATCAGATATTCGGCACTTTCCTTAATTCCTTCCAGGGAGGTCTTCAGTTGTTCTGCCACGACTTTCGGATCCTGCGGACCGAATCCGGGAGGGGGAGTACTCTTTCCTGATTTATCATCTCCGGCAGGAGATTTCCCTTTGGAATCCGTGGCCTGCCCCTCCTTGGGCTGATTTTTCCTCAGCTGAGCCATAACATCCTGCATGCTACCTCCCTGCGCCTGTACATTTTTCATGGCCTGCATCATCGCCATGGATTGCACCCTTTGCCCGGGAGTCATTTTTGCCTCCATCTCCACAAACCAGTCGGTCTGACCATTTTTGTAGAACTGATTGAAAATGGCCTTGTAATTAATCTTTCCCGTCGCACCGACTACATACTCATCCTTGATGTGCAGCGCCTTGAACCGGGTTGGATATTTTTTCAGGTAGGCAACAGGATCCTGTCCACCCACAGTTATCCAGTAAACGTCCATTTCAAAAAACACCTTGCCGGGATCCGTATTCGCAAGGAGGAAGTCTTCGTACAACTGATCCGTTTTAGCGATTGTGGCAAACTCAATGTTGTGGTTGTGGTAACCAAACTTGATGCCCCTTTTGTTCGCTTCGTCACCGATCTTGTTCATCAGTGCGCATTCTGCTTTGATTCCCACAACATTACCGGCCCAGATATTCATCGGGAAGACAACGTATTTGCAACCGATGATTTTGTGGTCATCAAAAACTTTGCCCCAGGCAGCCAAGGTACCGGCTTCGTCCTTCACGTCAAATTTTGCACGCACGTGGCTCGAAATTATTTCCAAGCCGTATTTGGTTGCAATTGCAGCGTATTCGCCCGGTTTATAACCTGCGATCAACCCGGTGCCGGCATCGTAATTTGACATCTCCATCACAACAAATCCATCGTCGGCCAGGGCCTTGAATGATCCCGGAAGATCGGATTCCAGACCCTTCACGGAATAGGTGGCAATCCCAAGGTGCTTGCCTTTACCGGGTGCTCCGGTCAGCGATGCGGACGAAACAAAAAATACCAGTGCAACAGCACAGAAGCATACAAGATTTTTCATAGATCTTTAAGTTTAAACCCTACAAACAAAAAATTGAAATAGATTACCCGAAAGTTGGACTGATTTGGAATAGCGGGAATAAAAATACTACATTAATAGAGCAAACCAGTCGAATAAAAGTACCTGTAAAACATGTGCTTTTCCTCCGAATATTGAGAATCGTCATAGATAGAAGGTTAGTTATTGTTGAAATTGCACTCCGAAATTGAACTTATACAAACCCGTCCGATGAGAGAACTTGAAATTGTACTGAACCCCAATAAGCTGGTAAAGTACCTGCGCAAACCGGCCTCCGAATTCAACCGACACGACATCATCCGTTACATTGAGGAGAACAACATTGAGATGGTCAATTTTCGTTACGCCGGCGAAGACGGAAAACTGAAGACCCTCAACTTCGTCATCACCAGCAAGGATTACCTCGAATCCATCCTGGCCACAGGGGAACGGGTCGATGGCTCAAGCCTCTTTTCCTACATCGAGGCCTGCTCCAGCGACCTGTATGTCATCCCCAAATTCAGGACGGCCTACGTCAACCCTTTTGCTGAGGTACCTACCCTGGATCTGCTTTGCTCCTTTTACACCAAAGAGGGAAAACCGCTCGAGAGTGCTCCTGAATACATCCTTAGAAAAGCCAACACCGAGTTCAAGCGGGCTACGGGATTTACCTTCAAGGCGATGGGAGAGCTCGAGTTTTACGTGGTCAGCGAAGTGGATGAGCACTATCCGGCAGTCGACCAGAAGGGATACCACAATTCACGTCCCTTTTCCAAATGGGAACACCTGCGCACGGAGGCGATGAACCTCATTGCCCAAACGGGAGGCAAAATCAAATATGGCCACTCGGAAGTGGGCAATTTCACCAGTGATTCCCATTTTTACGAGCAGCACGAAATAGAATTCCAGCCTGTTGAGCCCGAAGAGGCGGTCGAGCAGCTACTGATTGCCAAGTGGATCCTGCGGATGCTGGGTCAGAAATATGGTGTCAACGTCAGCTTTACGCCCAAAATTACGGTTGGGAAAGCCGGCAGCGGACTGCACATCCACATGATGGTAGAAAAGGATGGGGTCAATTGTATGGTGGATGAAAAGAGCATCAGCGATACCGCACGGAAGATCATGGTGGGATTGCTCGACAAAGCTTCCTCCCTCACGGCTTTTGGAAACACGATACCCCTCTCCTATTTGCGGCTAGTACCCCACCAGGAGGCGCCCACCAACATCTGCTGGGGTGATACTAACCGGTCGGCACTGGTCAGGGTACCGCTTGGCTGGATTGCCAAGACCCACATGATCAAGGATGCAAATCCGCACGAAAGGTACGATGTTCCCTATATTCCCGGCAAGCAGACAGTGGAGTTCAGGGCTGCCGACGGGAGTGCAGACCTCTATCATTTGATGGCGGGCATTTTAATGGCGGCTCAGCTGGGACTGGAGATGCCCGATGCGCTGGCAAAGGCAAAGCAGCTTTACGTTGGCGTCAACATTTTCAAGGAGGAGAACAAGGCTACCGCGGAGAAACTGAAGCAGCTGCCAGATTCGTGCTGGAGCTCTGCCGAAGCCCTGGAGCGTGACCGGATCTTCTACGAAAGCAAGAACATCTTTCCGAAAGGTACCATCGACAGGTTCATCCGTCATCTGAAATCCTATGACGACAGTCACCTCAGTGAACAACTGTATGGTAAAAATGAGGAAATAGGCAAACTGGTAGAGACCTTCCTGCATTGCATGTGATTTGGTAGCTCCGATTCTACAAATGTTCCGTTATTTCAAAGGGATTTTCCCTGCCTGCTGAATTGGCAAGAATCTCCTCCCAGTCACTGTGGTCGATGTAGGAGATTTCGTTGGTTTCCCTGTTCTTGATGACCATATCTTTTTTGACTACCATCAGCCTTTTGAGAAACAGCCAGATCGTGAAGCTGAGTGTAATCATCACCAAATCCAAACTCAAGGCGGACCAGTGGTAACGCCTGCCTACGAGCGAACCGATTATACCCAGCAGGATCAGGAAAAATCCAACCCAGTTTCTTTTTGGATCATCGGCTACCAACGCCTTGCATTGGGGACAACGGTAGATCTTTCCGCTAATGGAAAACAAATTGATTGGCAGGTGTTTTTTGCAGGAAGGGCAAGCATTATACAAAAGATTTGGGAACATATTTTAAAATATAAAATCCTAACAGGTGATAGGTTGATTCGGGTCAGCCAAGAGATTCGGTTCGCTAAAGTTTTTTGATCAACATGCGTTTGTGGCTGCCTGCCGTGAAGAAATAGAGGTAGTAAATCAAGATGGGCAGCGGCAGATAGTAGGGAGAAAAAGGATAGACGCCATCCATGGACATATTCAGGTAAAACATGATTGGAACGATGTAAAAGACGGCAAAATAATGGATATAAGGATTGTCTGATATGACAAGGCTGTTTGTGAGGAGTTCCCTGGAAAAAAAGGTAAAATCGGTTCTGCCCATCCATTTTAATTTGGCCTCCAGTTGGTGCTCTCCGGCAGGTACTTCAAATTCAACGGTGGCATTGTCGCCGACGACGCCCAGCAATTGACCGTCGACAAATATTTCGATATCGCCCGAGGTACGGACCGTCTTGGTAATGATAAGTTTAGGCATCTGATATTTGTTACAGTTTTGGGTTCATTCCTTCTCCTGCTTACTATTTCATGGATAGAAAAGGTTTTTGAAACGATAAAAGTAATGAATTGCCATGACATATCCAGAGGAGTTGTGTTGCAGGATCCAGGCAAAATAAGCATAATGGCTGGCTGATTCAGGATGCTTTTTTCTTTTTGGTAAGGTAAAAAAGCAGGGTTGTTCCGCTTGCCAGCCAAAGAGTGCTGATCAGGTAGCCAGTTAGTCTACCCGGCTGCATCCAGCCCTGGTTAAGATCCCATTGAGACCAATAGACAGACAAAAATATGAGTCCATTGTGGAGTGCATGTGTGAAGATGGCAACCAAAAGCGATCCAGTGCGCAACCGTATGTAGCCAAGCAGCAGTCCAAGCAGAAACGTTGGGCCCAGCTGCCACGGATTCAGGTGAAAGAGTGCAAAAAGAAGGGCAGAAAGAAAAATGGCCCAAAATGCCGGGTAGATGCGCTGGAATCCGGAAAAGATCACCCCCCTGAATATCAACTCTTCAACAACAGGCGCAAGCACCACCACCCGCAGAATACCAACCCATATGCCATAATCGGATTCAAAAAGCCGGTTGAATAGTTCCATGAACCAGCTTGGCGGCGGGAGCAGCTTCTCGACGTGCATGGAGATATCATCCATGAAAAAACGCAGGGGAATCAGGGTAAATAGAATGACCGGATATACCAGCCAACGGGAAACCTTCATGGGATAGATTTCCCGGTAGGACAAGCCGGAAAACCTGGTACCCAGAAAAAGAATGATCGCTGTGGTTCCAAAAAAAACAGGCAGCTTGAGCAAGGGTTCCTGCAGCCAATCGGTGCCGTGCTGGTAATCGTAGAGGGCCAGCGGAAAATCGATGACAGACTGCAAAAAAGTATACAGGACAATCAGATTTACTGCCTGCCAGAAGGAGGGATAATAGCTTACGCTCTTTTGTGCCACAGTTTACTGCAAAATTTCGTTCAAATGTAATGAAAAGAGAATTATACCTTACCGCGGTCGTCCAGGAAAAATCGCTGAAAATTCAATGATTCATTTCAGTTTTTTACGGATAAACCATCGTTTGGTTAAGGGTCTTCTTCATTTATTTTCAACCGGATTGTCCGCTTAAAAATGGTGTCGGTGCATCGGCCAAATTACTTACCTGCAATTAATTCGTTTTTCTGAAGAGCGACAACTGGCTCATAATAAAAAACCAGCCGCAGGGTCTAATTTTAGTTCCAAAAAAACTTGGAATAATTTATTCGCCATTGTTTGATTATTAAAACAAAAAGTCGTTACTTTGCACACTGTTTAAAAAAAGTGGGACATCAGATTAAAAAATACGCATAATGTCTAGAGTTTGTCAGATTACAGGTAAAAAAGTGATGGTTGGGAACAATGTTTCTCACTCAAAACGGAGAACCAAGAGGAAATTTATGGTGAACATCTTCACCAAGAGGTTTTATCTTCCGGAAGAAGACCGTTGGATCAAACTGAATGTATCAGCCGCCGGGTTGAGAACAATTAATAAAAACGGCCTGAACGCTACCTTGAAAGAGGCAAAAGCAAAAGGCTATATTGAAACTTTTTAATACGTACTGAACAATGGCTAAGAAAGCTGGCAGACAACAGGTTATCCTCGAATGTACCGAGCACAAGGCGAGTGGACTTCCAGGAACATCAAGATATGTGACTAAAAAGAACCGGAAAAATACACCGGAACGTCTTGAGTTGAAAAAATACAATCCTATTTTGAAACGTATTACCGTTCACCGCGAAATAAAATAATTGAGCTATGGCAAAGAAAGTAGTTGCATCACTTCAGAAAGGTGCCGGGAAAGCATATTCCAAGGTTATCAAAATGGTTAAATCGGAAAAATCCGGTGCCTATACATTTGTTGAGGAGATTGTTCCCAACGAGATGGTAAAAGAATATTTTGCCAAAAAGTAGTTCATACTTGAAGAAATTAAGAGTAAGCTTTCGTCAGAATTGATGAAAGCTTTCTTTTTTTACCCGGTCCGGCGGCAATCATTCGATTTGGAAATTGTTTTGTTCCTATCTTTATCCCAACAAATTGAATCATGGGTATTTTCAGTTTTACAAAAGCAAAGAAGGAGAGTCTTGACAAGGGGCTTGAGAAGACGAAGGAGAGTGTCTTTTCGAAGCTTTCACGTGCTGTCATCGGCAAGGCAAAGGTGGATGACGACGTTCTTGACAGTCTGGAAGAGATTCTCATCTCTTCAGACGTTGGTGTGAATACCACGCTCAAAATAATTGAGCGCATCGAAAAACGGGTACAACGTGACAAATATGTAGGGACTTCGGAACTGAACGGCATCCTGCGCAGTGAGATTGCGGCCCTGCTTGCGGAAAACAACTCTTACGAAGTGGCAGATTTCGATCTGCCCAAAACGGGAAATCCCTATGTGATCCTTGTTGTGGGTGTGAATGGTGTGGGCAAGACCACCACCATCGGAAAACTGGCACATCAATTCAAGTCTGCCGGAAAGTCCGTCATGCTTGGAGCCTCTGATACGTTCCGTGCAGCTGCCATCGAACAACTCCAGATCTGGGCAGACCGGGTGGGTGTTCCGATTGTCAGGCAACAGATGGGTTCGGATCCGGCCTCCGTGGCTTACGACACCTTGCTTTCCGCCAAGGCAGCAGGAAGCGATGTCGTCATCATCGATACGGCAGGCCGTCTTCACAACAAGATCAACCTGATGAACGAACTTTCCAAGGTGAAGAAGGTGATGCAAAAGGTGTTCCCGGATGCTCCGGATGAGGTACTGCTCGTACTGGATGGCTCCACCGGACAAAATGCCTTCGAACAGGCCAAACAGTTTACGCTGGCGACCGAGGTCACTGCGCTGGCCCTTACCAAACTGGATGGAACGGCAAAGGGTGGTGTGGTCATCGGCATCTCCGATCAGTTCAAAATTCCCGTCAAATACATAGGTGTCGGCGAGGGACTGGACGATCTTCAGATCTTTAACCGGACCGAGTTTGTGGATTCGCTTTTCATTCAATAACAATGGCCAAACGCATCAACGTCGTCACCATGGGCTGCTCCAAGAATCTGGTGGATTCTGAACTGTTTCTTTCCCAGATGGCTGCCAATGGATACCAGGTGGTGCACGACGGAGGTGTGTCAGATGCCCGGATCGTGGCCATCAACACCTGCGGATTTATCCTGGATGCCAAGGAGGAATCTATCAATTCGATTCTCGAATTTGTGGAGGGGAAAAACAATGGCAAGATTGATAAAATATTCGTATTTGGTTGTCTTTCTGAAAGATACAAAGACGATTTAATAAAAGAAATTCCTGAAGTAGATGGCTATTACGGAAAATTTCAGGTAAAAAAGATGGTAGAGGATCTCAAGGCCAATTACAATATGAGTCTTTCCCACCAGCGTTACCAGACCACTCCCGCCCATTACGCCTACCTCAAGATTTCCGAAGGTTGCAACAGGCAATGCTCCTATTGCGCCATTCCGGGCATGACCGGCAAGCACAAGTCCATTCCGATGGAGGATCTGGTCGCTGAGGCAGCCGCCCTTGCAGAAAGGGGTGTCAGGGAGTTGTTGGTGATTGCACAGGATCTCTCGTTTTATGGAGTGGATCTCTACAAGGAGCAAAAACTGGCAGAGCTGGTACAGAGGCTGGCCTTTGTCCCCGGCATTGAATGGATCAAGCTGCATTATGCCTATCCGGCAAAATTTCCCTATGATCTGTTGCCAGTCATTCAGACCAACAAAAAAGTAGCCAAATACCTGGATATCGCCCTGCAGCATTGCAGCGACAAAATGCTGCAGCTGATGCGCCGGAACATCACAAAGGCCGAAACCTTAGACTTGATTCAGCGGATCAGAAAAGAGGTTCCGGGCATTCACCTCCGAACTACCCTGCTGGTAGGACATCCGGGAGAGTCAGAGGAGGATTTTGAAGAACTGAAACAGTTCGTTCGTGAGATGAGATTTGAACGACTGGGGGTATTTCCCTATTCCCACGAAGAGGATACCTATGCCGGAGAAAACTATGCGGATGACATTCTGGTTGAGGTGAAACAATTGCGTGCAGAGGCGATCATGGCGATCCAGCAGGAAATTGCCCTTGAGATTAACAGTCAAAAAATCGGATCAGTGCTGAAAGTAGTCATCGACCGCAGGGAGGAGGAATATTTCGTAGGACGAACGGAATACGATTCGCCGGAGGTAGACGGAGAGGTGCTGATTACAGGTCAGGGACTTGAAATTGGAGGCTACTACCAGGTTAAAATTACGGATGCCGAAGAGTTTGATCTTTATGGCGAAATCGTTTAATTTTGGTAATTTCCCTCACAAATATCGCTCTTTTTGAGAAGGAATTTGATTTTTTGATTTTCTGAATTACGGACAGACAACCCGATTATACTGAATAAAATGGACATGGACAGAACACTTCATCTGAGAAGATTTTCCGCAATTTTAATCGTCTCCTTCCTATATTTCGGCTCCTGCACCTCAACCAGGAATGTACCTGAAAGCATCAGACAATGGGAACCCGAGATCGCGGCCTTTGACAAACTCAACCAAACCGAGAAATATCCGGACAACTCCATATTGTTTCTTGGAAGCTCGAGCATCCGGCTCTGGAATACGCTTGGACAGGAGCTTGCCCCCTATCCGATCATTCAGCGCGGATTCGGCGGATCCAATTCGCCTGCCGTGCTGCATTATACCAAACGCATCGTTTATCCGCACAAATTTGCGGCATTGGTAATTTTCATTGCCAACGACATTACCGGCTCACAAAATGATCTATCCCCCACCGAAAGTGCTGAAAATTTCAGAAAGATTGTCAGGACTGTCCGGGCAAAATTCAGACAACAGCCCATTTTTATCGTTGAGATTACACCCAGTCAGAGTCGGTGGGCAAAATGGCCGCTGATCAAGCAGGACAATGTCAGGCTGAAGGAGCTGTGCACAAAGGAAAAAAACCTCTATTTCATAGAAACTGCCAGAAGTTTCCTCGACGAAAAGTCTGAGCCAAAAAATGAACTTTTCAGGGATGATTTCCTTCATCTGAATCACAATGGCTACAAGATCTGGGGAAAGCTAATCAAGGCAGAACTGGACAGAAGGATAAAGGATAAAGGATAAAGGATAAAGGATAAAGGATAAAGGCTAAAGGTAGGGACTCCGAGAATTTGAGAGGAAAGATATGAGTTATGAGATATTGGTGTTAAGCGAATAAAGATAAGAACGTTCTTTACTTTAGCCTTTAGCCTTTATCCTTTAGCCTTCTATAGAGCGTTCTTTACTTTAGCCTTTAGCCTTTTAACTTTTGCCTTCTATAGAGCGTTCTTTACTTTAGCCTTTATACTTTCGCCTTTTGCCTTCTAAATGAATATAAATCAAACAATAATCAATATTAGTTATGAATACCTGGTTTGAATGCACGGCAAAATACGCCAAGATGGGTGAAGATGGCCGCGAAAAGAAAGTTAGCGAAACTTATCTCCTGGATGCTGTCTCCTTCACGGAGGCTGAAACCCGCATCTACAAGGAGTTGGTCGCGATGGTAAGCGGTGAATTTACGGTGACCCGGATCTCCAAAACCAAACTGGCCGAAATTATTCCCTCCGAAACAGGCGACCGCTGGTACAAGGCGAAGGTCACCTTCATCACTTTCGATGAAGAGAGTGGAAAAGAGAAGCGGGTCAGTCAGTTTGTGCTGGTCCATTCGGATACGGTAAAGAGTGCCTGTGACCAGGTAGAAGAGGCGATGAAAGGGATGATGGCCGATTTCGAGATCAGCGGAGTAACGGAGAGCCCTATCGTAGACGTTTTTCCTTATGTCCCTGAAGCACAGAAAATTCCAGACAATTTCACGAAAATCATCAATGGGGATGACTCGTTTGGTGATGACGGAGACGATTCAGCGGAGTCGGCAGAGGAGGATGACCTGCGTTTCAATTAATCTGAAAGTTGCAACTGATCGAGCAATTGAATGTAGATTTCAATTCCCTTTCGGATTTCTTCCAGATAGATGAATTCATCCGCGGTGTGAGACCTGGCCGATTCTCCGGGTCCAATTTTGACTGAAGTACAAGGGATGACGGCTTGGTCCGAAGTGGTCGGAGAGCCGTAATGCGACAGACCCATTCTGATTCCTCTTTGAACCAGGGGATGCTCGATAGGTATGCCCGAAGAATTCAGCCGAAAGGAACGTGGGATAACCTCTGAAGTGATTGTATCTGCAATGATTCTGAAGACCTGTTCATTGGTGTAGAGTTCATTGGTCCGCACATCTGCCACAAATTTACAGGAATCAGGTACGACGTTGTGTTGTGTGCCTGCTTCAATCTGGGTAACTGAAATTTTGACCGGGCCCAGTATTTGAGAGATTCCGGGCAGCGCAAGTTGCTGCAGCAGCTGAATATCTGCTATGGCCTTGTAAATGGCATTGTCCCCCTCATTTCTGGCGGCATGTCCCAATTTGCCTTTGGCTTCACAGTCAAGAACCATCAATCCTTTTTCCGCAATGGCCATCTGCATGCCGGTAGGTTCGCCTACCACCGCCAACGAGAGATTGCCAAAATGTTTCAACACCGATGCAACTCCGTTTAATCCGGAAATCTCCTCCTCTGCACTCGCACAAAAAATCAGGTTATAGGGTTGCGGCTTCTGCTCCAGGTGCCTGAAAGCACAAAGGAGGGCGACCACAGAAGCTCCTGCGTCATTGCTGCCAAGGCCGGTCAGTTTGCCATCTGACTCTGAGGCCCCGAAAGGATCCAGGCTCCATGCTTTGGCCGGCCGAACGGTATCTATGTGTGAATCAAGCAATATAACAGGAAGATTCTCCTTCCAGGTGGAAGAGCGCACCCAGGTATTATTGCCTTCCCGGTAGGGATGGTAACCCCAGGAGATCAGGGATTGCTGGATCAGATCGGCCACTGCGTGCTCCTCCCTGCTCAGGGAGGGAATGCGGATCATGGCGCGCAGGAGCGAGATGGAATCTTCAGTGTAATCCGGGTTCATTGCCGAAATTTATTATTTTAATGCCTTTGACTTTAAGCATTTTGAGTTTTCATAATACTTGCTACTAGCAATTATTATTGGGAGTTCAAAACTCCAAGTACTCTAAGTACTCTAAGTACTTTAAGTACTTTAAGTACTTCCTACTCCAGAACCAGTCTCGTCCCCCGAAGGCCTTCCGAAATCCCGGCCGGGTTGGTGATAACGACCACGCCCACACCGCGGTGCAGGGCGGCAAAACCGTCTGAAAGTTTGGGTATCATGCCGCCTGATACGATCCCGTCAGATTTCAGTTGTTCGAAGAGTTCGGGAGTAATTTCGTTGATTTTGGAACTTTCATCGGTCTCCTTCATCAGAACGCCGCTCTTCTCAAAACAGAAGATCAATTGTACGTCGTAGTCAAAACACATCGCTGCAGCCAGCTCTGAGGCAATGGTATCTGCATTGGTGTTAAGCAACTGGCCCCGTCCGTCGTGCGTGATGGGAGCCACAACAGGAATTGCACCGTTGTTCAGGAGTTCATTCAGTGCCTGGTAATTCACGGTTTTGATATCTCCTACAAAACCATAATCAATTTCTGTTACCGGCCGTTTGGCTGCACGGATCAGGTCCAGATCAGCGCCTGTTAGTCCGATGGCATTGTTCCCAAGTGCCTGTAATCCGGCCACAATATTCTTGTTGACGAGTCCGGCATATACCATGGTGACCACCTTGAGGGTTTCAGCATCTGTAATCCGTCGTCCATCAACTTTTTTACTTTCCAATCCCAGTTTTTCCGACAGGATGGTCGCCGTTTTGCCCCCACCGTGAACCAAAATCTTGTTACCTGCAACCCTTGAAAAATCTTTCAGCAAGGATTTTAAAGAGGTTTCCTCCTCCACTACATTTCCCCCAACTTTGATGATGGTCAGACGATCTCTCATAGCAAATTCTCCAATATCATTTTTAAAACTGTCTGGGCCGAATATACACGATTTTCTGCTTCTTTCACCACGATGGAGAGATCGCTGTCCAAAACTTCATCGGAGACAATCATGTTCCTCCTTACTGGCAGGCAATGCATGAATTTGGCATTGTTTGTCAGTCTCATCTTCTCCATGGTGACCGTCCAGTCTCTGTCTTTGGAAAGGATTTTGCCATATTGGCCGTAGGCCGACCAGTTCTTGGCGTAAATGAAGTCGGCCCCTTCGAAGGCTATGTCCTGGTTGTATTCGACCTTTACCTCACCCATGAATTCGGGAGCAAGCTCGTATCCTTCAGGGTGTGTGACCACGAGTTCATAATCCGTTTGACGCATCCACTCCACGAAAGAGTTGGGAACAGCCTGGGGCAAAGCCCTGGGATGTGGAGCCCAGGAAAGAACCACCTTGGGCCGGGGTTTTTGCTTGAACTCCTCGATGGTGATCAGGTCCGCGAAACTCTGCAGCGGATGTCGAGTCGCTGCTTCCATGCTGACAATCGGAACCCCAGCAAAATCGATGAATTGTTTCAGGATCTTTTCCTGATAATCATCCTCCTTGCTTTCAAACCGGGCAAAAGCACGGACGCCTATCACATCGCAATAGCTCCCTATGACAGGAATTGCCTCACGGAGATGCTCCGGCTTGTCGCCATCCATCACCACGCCAAGTTCGGTCTCGAGCGACCAGCCATCCTGACTAACATTCAGAACCATCGTATTCATCCCCAGGTTCATGGCGGCTTTCTGGGTACTTAGCCTGGTTCGCAAACTGGAATCAAAGAAGATGAGTACCATGGTTTTATTCTTGCCGAGATGCTGATATCCATAAGGATTTTTCTTGATTTCCCGGGCCATCTGTACAGCCTCCTTTAGGTTTGGTATGTCGTAAACTGATGTAAAATGACGCATATAAATGAAAAATGAAAAATTATATCAAAATTTGATCAGCGCGCTCCTTCCTTTTGACTTTTGCCTTTATCCTTTATCCTTTAGCCTTTATCCTTTAGCCTTTATCCTTGTCTTACCTGTCCTTCCCCTTCCACGATCCACTTGTAGGAGGTAATTTCTTGAAGTGCCATGGGTCCGCGGGCATGTAATTTTTGGGTGCTGATGCCAATTTCTGCGCCCAGACCAAACTGCGCCCCATCTGTGAAGGCAGTACTTGCATTGGTAAAGACGGCAGCGGCATCCACGCCGAGAACAAATTCGTCGAGCGTCGCCCTGTTTTCAGAGAGGATGGCTTCGCTGTGCCTCGATCCAAAGGTGGCAATGTGATCCATGGCCTCCTCCAACGAAGATACTGTTTTTATGGCCATTTTGTAGGAGAGAAATTCGGTCCCGAAGGACTCGGGCAGGGCATGATGCAGCAGCGCGGAGGGATACTTGCCTGTCAGTGCATCGAATGCCTCGGGATCGGCAAAGATCTCCACCTCATTTTGTTCCATCAATCCAACCAGAAAAGGCAAATCAGTTAACCTGTCACGGTGAATAATCAGGCAATCCAATGAGTTGCAAACGCTCACCCTGCGGGTTTTTGCATTGTGAATGACGCGCTGTCCAACCTCTTTGTCTCCATCCAGATCAAAATAGGTATGGCAAATGCCTGCACCCGTTTCAATGACTGGAATCCTTGCATTTTCTCGCACGTAATCGATCAAAGCCTGACTGCCCCTGGGGATGATCAGGTCTACAAAACCTCTGGCATTCAAAAGGGCAGTCGTTGCTTCCCTGGATGGAGGGAGCAACGTCAAAGCATTTTCGTCAATATTCTGGATGCGTAAGACTCTTTTGATGACAGCCGCAATTGCCCGGTTGGAGTGGTCGGCATCGCTACCACCCTTTAATATGGCCGCATTGCCGGATTTGATGCAAAGTGAGAAGACGTCAAAAGTAACATTGGGCCGGGCCTCGTAGATGATGCCTATCACACCGAAAGGAACGGTGACTCGCTTTATTTTCAGACCATTCGGCAATATTTCTTCCGCCAGTACTTTCCCCAGCGGCGATGGCAGGGTAGCCACATTCCGCATGTCATCGGCAATGGCCGAAATACGCGATTTTGTCAGTTTTAACCTGTCGTATTTTGGATCTTTCGGATCCATCAGATCGAGATCCTTCTGGTTTTCAACCAAAATATCCTCCGTGGCTGCTTCTGCGGCATCCGCCAGTTTGAGGAGCAAAGCATTGATATGCTGGTCGGTCAGCTTGCAGAGTCTTCTGCTGGCGAGCAAAGCCAACTCAAAGCTATTGGACAGGTTGGGTGTCATCAGAGGAGGTATAAATAATCATAATGAATAAACGGTTTGGTCTTTTTACCTCCTTTTTCCAATTGAGTTTCATCTGAAGAAAAAGAGGTTTTACCCAATCCGAGTAAATTTCCGTCGTCGTCCTTGATCCGAACGATATCGCCTTCCTTGAAATAGCCGGTTAAGGAGGTAATGCCTATCATCAGCAGGCTGACTGCCTTGTCTGATAGAAGGGCCAGTCTGGCACCTTCGTTGATGACCACCTCTCCCCTGGCAAAATCATCGGAGTGGGAAAGCCACTTTCTTACGCCGCTGGATTTTTTGGTTGCAGGAAGGAAATGGGTACAGGCCGTTTGATGGGTGCGGTGCAGGATGTCGGTCAGGATTTGCTCCCTGAATCCATTTGCAATGAAGACGGAGATTCCCTGTCCGGCCAGTTTGGCGGCGATGTGGTATTTGGTCAGCATTCCGCCTCTGCCGAAATTGGATTTTTTGGTGGAGATGGAGATGGCATCCGCCGACTTGTTCGGATGGATGGTTCGGATCAGTTCGCTGCCGGGCTGATCGGGTGCCGCGGTATAAACTCCATCCACATTCGACAGAATGACCAAGGCTTCAACGTCCATCATTGAGGCAATCAGTCCGGATAGTTCATCGTTGTCTGTGAACATCAGCTCAGTAACGGAGATGGTATCGTTCTCGTTCACCACCGGGATGACCTCATTTTCGAGCAGGGTTTGCATGCAGTTGCGCATATTCAGGTAATGGAGCCTGTCACCGAAATTCTCCTTGGTCGTGAGTACCTGGGCGCAAATGAGACCCTGAGCCTGAAAAAGATCTGCATACCTGTTAATCAGTTTCACCTGACCCACCGCCGACCACAATTGCCTGCTGGATACCGGATCCAGTTTCTTTTGCAGCTCAACTTCAGCGCGCCCTGCGGCGACGGCACCGGATGTCACCAGAATGACCTGAACTCCTTCCAGCCTCAAATGCGTGATCTGTTCGACAATGTGTGCCATTCGGGAGACATTCAGCATCCCATCCTCCTGCGTCAGCACATTGCTTCCAACCTTGACGACAATTTTTTTGTATGATTGAGAATTTACCATTAAAACTTCATTTGTAAAACTTCAAACCGGCAAAGTTCGTGCATCCAGGCCATCTTATTTTTTTGACTCCTTGCAACATGCTCTGTGCCTCATTCTTTACAGTACGACCGCCAGAAACCTGGCCACCCTGCCGTTCATCGCCTGCATGCCGTGCGGAATTCCAGAGTCAAAATAAACTGAGTCGCCCGGATTCAGTACCAGTTCCTTGTCGCCAATGCAGATTTTCAATTGTCCCTCCAGCATGTAGTTGAACTCCTGTCCCGGATGTGAGTTAACTTTAATTTCAGGATCTTCCTTTGGTTCAACAATCACAAAATAGGGTTCGGCCTTCCTGTTGACAAAATTGGCTGCGAGTGATTCGTAGTTGTAGGATCTTTGTCGCTGAACCGTGACTCCCTTGCCTTTCCTGGTAAGGTCAAAAGTGTGTACATGCGGTTGTTCGCCCGTCAGCAGCGTGGTAATATCAAAACCATAATATTTAGACATCCTGTGCAACACACTGACAGGGATATCCATCTCACCGCTTTCGTATTTCAAATAATCGGCCACGGGAATATCACAGGTTTGTGCGGCTCTTTCAGGAACTATTTCAAGTGATTCACGCATACTTCTGAGACGATCAGCGATCTCAATAATTTGACTTTCCATATCCTTGGTATTTTAGTTAGTTGTCAAAATTACTTGCCATTGTTCAGTTTATTGAAGGAAACGAGCAATCCACGAATCAGGGCGGAGGAAAATCCCTGGTGTTCCATCTCGTTCAATCCGGAGATGGTGATTCCCTTCGGCGTGGTCACCTTATCGATCTCCTGTTCGGGATGCCTGCCTGTTTGCAGGATCAATTCAGTCGCCCCTTTTACCGTCTGGGCAACGATCTGCTGCGCCACATCGGCACCGAATCCAATCTCAACGCCACCCTGAATGGCGGCCCGAATGAACCGCAAGGCAAAGGCAATTCCGCAGGCACCCAGTACCGTGGCAGCAGCCATCAGCTCCTCGTTGATGAATATGACCTTGCCAAGTGTTTCAAANAGATCGCCTACCAGTTTCTGGATAGCCGGTTCACATTCCGGGGCGGCAATCAAAGTCATGGATTCCTGCAAGGCCACCGCGGTATTGGGCATGACCCTAAAGGTGAGTACTCCTTCCGGAATGTGTTCATTCAACTCCTCGATGGATATTCCCGTCATCAGGGAAAGGAGAATTTGACCGGGTTTCAGAGATGGTTTCAGTTCGTTCAGCAAATCGATGGCCTGATAGGGTTTGACGGCGAGAATGATTACCTGCTGCCCTACAACTGCCTTTGAGTTATCCTTCTCTATCCGCACTCCCTTGGCACGGAGGTCTTCAAGCAGATGGACCCTGCGCCGTGAAACAGCAATTCTGGATGCATCGATGCCGGCTTTCAGAAAGCCCTCCGCAACTGATCTTCCAAGATTTCCCCCTCCAATGATTCCTATGTTGATCTGATTGATTTGCATGGCAAATTGAATTGTGATTGAATGTGCAAATTACATATTTTTCAAGACACGTGAGAGTGTATCCAAAAATCCGGAGGCCTCTTTTTGACTCAATGTAAGCGGAGGCAAAATCCGGATCACGTTGGTTCCAGTCACACCCGTGAATATTTTTTCCTCAAAGAGCAGTTTTTTACGCAGTGCGACGATAGGTGCATCAAATTCGAGTCCGATCATCAACCCTTTTCCGCGAACCTCCTTGATCGAAGAAAAGCCTTTCAGTTCGTGAATCAAAAATTCACCTACCAACGCGGCATTTTTTACCAGTTGCTCCTCTTCCATGATTTCCAGCACTGCCAGACTTGCGGCGCAAGCCAGGTAATTCCCGCCAAAAGTCGTTCCCAGCATCCCATACCAGGGTTTCAATTCAGGAGCGATCAGTACGCCACCTACCGGGAAGCCGTTGCCCATCCCTTTGGCAACCGTGATCACATCCGGCCGGATTCCGACAAACTGGTGTGCAAAAAATTTGCCGCTGCGACCGTATCCGGATTGAATTTCGTCCAATATAAACAATGCACCATACTCCTTGCACAACCGACTGGCAGCTTGGAGAAAAGCTGGTTCAGGGACCCTGCATCCACCAATACCCTGAATGCCCTCCACCAGTACTGCCGCAACCTCCCCAGTTGAAAGTGCCTGCTTCAGGGCTTCCTCATCATTGAGGGGCAATATTACGCGGTCGTGCACATCGTTGATGGGAGCAACGATTTTGGGATTGTCCGTTACCGCTACCGCTGCCGAAGTACGGCCATGAAATGATTTCTCGAAGGCAATGATTCTTTTTTTGCCCGAAAGGAAAGAGGTCAGTTTCAATGCATTTTCATTGGCTTCGGCCCCCGAATTGCAAAGAAAAAGCTGGTAATCCGCATAACCGGATTGTTCACCCAGTTTTTGCGCCAGTTCGGACTGCATCGGATTCTGAACCGAATTGGAGTAGAATCCGATTGCCTTCAGCTGATCACTGAGCCTTTTGATGTAATGCGGATGGGAATGACCAACAGAGATCACGGCATGCCCCCCATATAAATCCAAATATTCCACTCCCTTTTCGTCGGTGATGGTACAACCGCTGGCCGATACCGGGGTGAGGTCGTAGAGCGGATAAACGTCGAATAGATTCACTTTTATGCTTATTTTAAATTTTAAAATGATGGATGATGGATGAAGAATTAAGAGAATTACCTACTAATAGGAAGAACTTTTCTCAATCCATCCTTTATCTTTCATCGTCAAAAAGCCACTGCTTTCAGATTGAGCCCGGATCTTTCGTTCAGCCCAAACATCAGGTTCATGTTTTGAACCGCCTGACCGGAGGCCCCTTTCAAAAGATTGTCGATGCAGGAGATGATCATCAGCTGATCATTGTGTTTTTCGAGGTATAGCAGACATTTGTTGGTATTCACCACCTGTTTCATGTCGGGATTTTCCTCCGAAAGATGAACAAACGGATGGGACAGGTAATAGTTCCCGTAGAGGGCATTGGCTTCATCGGCAGTTCCCTGAAACCGGGTATAGGCCATGGTGAAGATGCCCCTGGTATGATTTCCCCTAACGGGAATGAAATGCAACGCGTGGTTGAGATCCGGCTGTGCCTGTTGAAGGCTCTCGCAAATTTCTCCCAGATGCTGGTGTTCGAAGGCCTTGTAGACTGACAGATTGTTGTCACGCCAACTAAAGTGGGAGGTTTTTGTTGGTGACTGTCCCGCCCCCGTGGAGCCGGTGATGGCATTCACGTGAAGATCGTCCTGAATCAGTCTGGCTGCGGCCAGTGGCAAGAGTGCCAATTGAATTCCGGTGGCGAAACAACCAGGATTGGCAATCTTCGAAGCAGACCGGATCGACTCCCTGTTGAGTTCAGGCAATCCATAGACAAATTCATTACCGGCTCTCTTCAGACGAAAATCGTGGCTGAGATCGATGATTTTTATCCTTCCGGGGAGTGAATTCGCTGCCAGGTATTCCTGCGATTTTCCATGGCCCGAGCAGAGAAAAATCAGATCCACCTGATCGGGATCTATCTCTGAAAAGGTCATTTCCGTTTCGCCAACCAAATCTCTGTGCACCGAAGCAACAGCCTCGCCGTCGTTGCTGCTGCTTTGAATGTATTTCAGATTGGCATACGGATGATACAAAAGGATTCTGATCAGTTCCCCGGCAGTATAGCCAGCTCCCCCTACGATTCCAATGCTTATTTTTTCAAAATTGGTCATTCCGTTTGATGCTAAATTTTAGTGTATGCTATTTGTTGACGGAATAAAATATTTTCAGCTGATTGCTCAGAATTTTGGTATAACCTTTGGCATCGTCCGCGCTCCACCCCTTGTTCATTTCGCCATACTGGCCGAAGTTGCTGTTCATCAGATCGTGTTCTGATTCGATCCCTACCAACTGAAAGGTGTAGGGCAGCAGTTTGATGATCACCTTTCCGGTTACGTTTTCCTGGCTGCTTTCCAGAAATTTTTCCATGTCACGCATCACAGGTTCGAGGTATTGCGCCTCGTGCAGGAACATTCCGTACCAGTTTCCCAGTTGTTCCTTCCAGTATTGCTGCCATTTGGTGAGGGTGTGTTTTTCGAGCAGGTGGTGGGCCTTGATGATCAGCATGGGCGCAGCCGCTTCAAATCCCACGCGGCCCTTGATGCCGATGATTGTATGTCGCCAACGTGCATGTCGCGGCCAATGGCCCAGGCAGAGCCGATTTTCTCCACCTCGCGGATGGCATCCACCGTGTTGTGGTGCGTCTTGCCGTTGACTGCTTTCAGCTGACCTTTCAGAAATTCGAGTGTAAGTGTCTCCTCACCCTCTTTCTCAAGGTGCTTTGGATAGGCTGCTTCCGGAAGGGTCTTGTTGCTGGTCAGGGTCTCTTTTCCCCCAATGCTGGTTCCCCACAGACCCTGGTTGATGGAATATGCCATCTTCTCAAAGTTGTCTTTTACCCCATGTTTGCGAAGGTATTCGATCTCCGCATCCCTGGTCAGTTCGAGGTCGCGGGTGGGAGTCAATATCTTGATTTCCGGGGCGAGTACCTCGAAGGCAAGGTCAAACCGGATCTGGTCGTTCCCCGCACCTGTACTTCCGTGCGCCACATATTGAGCCCCAATTTTTTTGGCATATTCGATAACGGAAAGAGCCTGAAATATTCGCTCGGAACTAACGGATATGGGATAAGTGTTGTTTCTCAGAACATTGCCGTACACCATGTAGCGAATGCCTTTGTTGTAATAATCGGCAGTGATGTCCAATGTTTTGTGTGATTTTACACCGAGTGCGTAAGCCTTCTTCTCAATCACATCCAGCTCTTCCTTCGAAAATCCGCCGGTGTTGGCAACGGCAGAATGAACCTCCAACCCTTTCTCGAGGGAGAGGTAAATGGCGCAGAAGGAGGTGTCCAATCCTCCGCTGAATGCCAGAACTACTTTTTCTTTCATCTTTCTATATTTATTTTAAGATCATTATTTGCACACTTTCGTTATTAAAGGCTAAAGTTTAAAGGCAAAAGGCTAAAGTAAAGAACGCTCTATAGAAGGCTAAAGTTAAAAGTTAAAAGGCTAAAGTAAAGAACGTTCTTATCTTTATTCGCTTAACACCAATATCTCATATCTCATAACTCATATCTCATAACTCATAACTCATATCTTTCCTCTCAAATTCTCGGAGTCCCTCCCTTTATCCTTTATCCTTTATCCTTTATCCTTTATCCTTTATCCTTTTTTCTCTTCTCCAGCCACTCCCTGTACATTTCCAGCGGCATGTTCATTTTTCGTTTTTCCTTTTGCCAGGCAGGGTCGTATAACATCCCGGTACACAGGCATTTGGAATGCTTCATCCGCAAAAGTATGTCGTAGTTGACACAACTCTGGCAACCCTTCCAGAACTGTTCATCATCCGTAAGTTCCGAAAAGGTGACGGGTCGGTACCCCAATTCAGAATTTATTTTCATAACGGCCAGTCCGGTAGTCAGACCAAACAACTTGGCCTCCGGGAATCTCTTTCTGGAGATCTCGAATGCCTTGTGCTTGATGCGACGGGCCAAACCGAATCCGCGGTAGTCCCAATGAACGATCAAGCCAGAGTTGGCTACATATTTCTCATCGCTCCACGATTCGATGTAGCAGAATCCGGCAAATTTTTCTCCTTCCAGTGCAATGATGGCCTTGCCCTCACTAATCTTACCAGCAATGTACTCATAGGTGCGGCGCGCAATACCCGTACCACGCTCCTTGGAAGCTTTCTCGATGGTATCGTTGATCTCATCCACATATTTCAGATGCTCCTCCCCTGCCAGAACAACAGAGATTTCAGGCTTTGGCGCTTCTTTCTCCTTTTTTCGGAATATCATTTTTCAATCTTGTTTTCAATTCATTAAAATGTTTTCGACACAAGGCGAATGGCAGTTTGTCCGGCTAAAATCTCACTCCGCCCTCTTTCACTTTAGCCTTTAGCCATTTAAAGTCTGTCTTCCAGTTTTGGCATGATTCCTATCAATGCCCTGACCACATCATTCCTGCCGACACCGTCCCGAAGAACGACCAGGATGGTATCATCCCCGGCAATGGTTCCCAGAATCTCCGCACAACCCGCTTCATCAATGGCAAGGGCCGTGCTGGGCGCAAATCCCGGCAGGGTCTTTATCACGCCGAGATTGCCGGAAAACTCGATTCCCCGGATCCCGTCGGCCAGATAGTTCAAACGCGACTGGCTGACCTCCGTCGCAGGGTGCAGCTGCTCCAAGGAGGGCAAGCGGTAAACATACCCCACTTTGGCATCACTTACCTTGATGACCTGCAAAGACTTCAAATCGCGCGACAGCGTGGCCTGCGTCACATCCATCCCCTGAGAGAGCAGTCTCAGCTGAAGGTCATCCTGGTTGCTGATCACTTCACTGGAGATGATCTTCTTGATCAATTCAAAACGCTCCTCCTTGTTTTTCAAAACAAATTAATTTTGTATATTTATTCGTATTAAAATGCAAATATAACGACTAAATGTATGTAATAGGTATATTTTTACAATTTTATTTGATTTTTTTGCCGTATGTTAACAATTTATGAATATTTATAAATTTTCATTGTATCATTTGCGAAATCAGAAGTTTTGTCTACTTTTGCCACCGTGCGACAACATCCGGGAATATCGAACTTGTTAACGCAAAAAATGCGTTTTTACTGCTGATCAAAAAGTAGTGGAAACGCATTTTTTCTTTATTTGAGACAGGCAATCAGATAAAATAATTTTGGATTTTCCATTTTGGGTTTTGAATGATTGCATAAGCACACCTTAAATTTGTTTGAATGGCTCTGCTTGATGCCAACTGCTAAAAGCTAACAGCCAAAGGCTTGATGATTAATTTTAGAGAACATACAAAGCAACTGCAATGCGAAAAGTTAAGTTGGTACTCGAGGATGGTTCGACATTTGAAGGGAAATCGTTTGGTTACGAAAAATCCGTAACCGGGGAGGTAGTCTTTTATACCGCCATGACAGGTTATCCAGAGAGTTTGACAGATCCCTCCTACACCGGACAGATTCTGGTCTCTACCTACCCGATGATAGGAAATTACGGGGTCCCTTCAGACAGAAGGGAGAACGGACTGCCGCGACACTTCGAATCCGATAAGATACACATCACCGGACTTGTGGTCGATAATTACTCCTTCGGACACAGCCACTGGAACGCGCAATCGAGTCTGGCCGACTGGATGAAGTCACAGCAGATTCCGGGCATTTATGGCATCGATACAAGAATGCTCACCAAGATTCTCCGGGAAAAAGGCTCGATGATTGGGAAAATTGAGTTCGAGGGCGAATCCATCGAGATGGAGGATCCCAACCTGATGAATCTCGTTGCCAAGGCCAGTACCAATGCCGTTGAGACTTATGGAGAAGGTGACATCACAGTCGTTCTCGTGGATTGTGGCGTGAAAAACAACATCATCCGCTGTCTGATCAGAAGGGGAGTCAAAGTGGTTCGTGTACCCTGGGATTACGATTTCAACGCCATTCCCTATGATGGACTATTTCTCACCAATGGGCCGGGCGATCCAACGATGTGTGACATTACCGTGAAACACATCAGGGCGGCCATCGAACTAGACAAGCCTATCATGGGGATTTGTTTGGGCAACCAGCTGCTCGGGCTGGCGGGTGGATGCAAGACCTACAAACTGAAATATGGCCACAGAAGCCACAATCAGCCCGTCTTGATGAGTGGCACCAACAGATGTTTCATTACCTCGCAGAACCACGGATACGCCATCGATCAGGATACCCTGCCGGCGGACTGGGAAACGCTGTTTTACAACGTCAACGACAACACCAACGAGGGAATTCGTCACAAGACGAAGCCTTTCTTCTCTACCCAATTTCACCCGGAAGCCTCCTCGGGTCCTGTGGATACGGAATTCTTATTTGATGATTTTATTTCCAATATAAAAAAAGTGATTTAAGTGAACTAAAGTGACTAGAGTGACTAAAGTTGAGGTGGAGTAAGCTACCTATCCCAATTATTAGACACATCTGATCACATTAGGCATACAAGGAATTAAAAAAAGACAGTTATGCTAAACACAGCTATCAAAAAGGTAATCGTTCTTGGGTCAGGAGCCCTGAAAATCGGCGAAGCAGGTGAATTCGACTATTCCGGATCACAGGCATTGAAGGCTTTGAAGGAGGAGGGAGTTTACACCATCCTGATCAATCCAAATATTGCCACCATCCAAACCTCTGAAGAGATTGCCGATAAAATATATTTTCTGCCGATTACCGCCTATTTCGTTGAAAAGGTGATCCAAAAGGAGAAGCCTGACGGAATCCTGCTGGCCTTCGGCGGACAAACAGCACTGAATTGCGGGGTAGATCTCTTCCGCCAGGGCATCCTCGACAAATACAACCTGAAGGTGATCGGGACTCCTGTTCAATCCATCATCAATACGGAAGACAGGGAAATCTTCTCCGGCATCCTGCACGAAATAGATGTCCTAACCCCCCGAAGCATTGCCTGTACCTCCATCGAACAGGCCAGGGGGGCAGCCAACAAACTGGGCTATCCGTTGATCATCCGGGCAGCCTATACGCTTGGCGGACTCGGATCCGGATTCTGCTCCAACGAAGAGGAACTCAATAAATTGGCAGATAACGCCTTCTCCTATTCGGGACAGATCCTGGTGGAAGAATCCATCAAGGGTTGGAAAGAGGTGGAATATGAGGTAGTCCGCGACCAGTACGACAACTGCATCACCGTCTGCAACATGGAGAATTTCGACCCGCTGGGCATCCACACGGGAGAATCCATCGTTGTCGCGCCATCCCAGACGCTTTCGAATGATGAATACCACAAGCTGAGGGCACTTTCCATCAAGATCATCCGTAAAATCGGGGTGATTGGGGAGTGCAACGTCCAGTTTGCCCTGGATCCCAATTCGGAAGATTACCGCGTGATCGAGGTCAATGCAAGATTGTCGAGGTCCTCGGCACTGGCCTCCAAGGCAACGGGCTATCCGCTGGCCTTCGTGGCAGCCAAACTCGGACTGGGTTACGGGCTGCACGAATTGAAAAACTCGGTTACCAAGGAGACTACTGCCTGTTTCGAACCCGCGCTCGACTATTGTGTGGTGAAGATTCCGCGCTGGGACCTTGGCAAATTTGTCGGTGTCTCCAAGAATCTGGGTTCCAGCATGAAGTCGGTAGGCGAAATCATGGCCATTGGCCGGAACTTCGAGGAGGCCATCCAAAAAGGACTCCGGATGATCGGCATCGGGATGCACGGATTCGTTGGAAACAGAGGCGATATGGAGATCATCGACATCGATGAGGAGCTGGTAAATCCGACCGACCGCCGCATTTTTGCCATTGCCGAAGCCTTCCACAAGGGTTATTCTGTCGAAAAGATATGGGAAATCACCCGTATCGACAAGTGGTTTTTGATGCGGCTTCAAAATATTTACCAACTCAGGACGCAACTTTCAGGGTTCAATTCCCTGGAAAATCTGACTGCGGATCTGTTGATGGATGCAAAAAAACTCGGATTCTCCGATTTTCAGATTGCCAGGATCGTGATCAAATCTGGCGTGCGCGACATGAATGCGGAGAGTCTGAAGGTCAGGGAATTCAGAAAAAAACACAACATCCTGCCGTTCGTCAAGCAGATTGACACCCTGGCAGGCGAATATCCGGCCCAGACCAACTACCTCTACATGACCTACAATGGGTCGGAGCACGACGTGGATTTTCAGCACGACAACAAGTCGATCATCGTTTTGGGTTCCGGCGCCTACCGGATTGGCTCCTCCGTCGAATTCGACTGGTGTTCGGTGAATGCTGTCAACACCATTCGCAAGGAGGGATTCCGTGCCATCATGATCAACTACAATCCCGAAACGGTCTCCACCGACTACGACAACTGCGACAGACTCTATTTTGATGAACTTTCCCTGGAAAGGGTATTGGATAT
>TBL_comb47_HYPODRAFT_10002052_pt1 | contig 25271 bp, 27 predicted proteins | sample TroBogypolimnion_40_FD_10682 | JGI IMG/M metagenome (IMG submission 10682)
GCACGTTGCCTTCTGGTTGAAGCAGACTGTCAACTCGTGACCGGTATTGCCGAAACATATTGGCGCTGGAGAGAATACACCCGCCGTTCAACCAGACTTGACAGTGGGTGGCCAAGCCATCAAAGACCAGCCAGGTTTCCGATGCGTTGGAATGCTCGACTGTGTCATGGTCAAACCGCAATCTGAACCACCAGATACCGGCATCAAAATGCACTGGTGGCGAATCCAATGACCATTGGCCAGCCATTTGCAGGGCGTGAGCGACGGTGGTTGCACGGGCAACGCGTTGCCAATCCGAATCCCGCGGAATGTCGGATGGTGTCTTTGCGCGGTCTTGACTAGCCAGCTCCCAGATAAAAGCGCCTTCGCACAAATTGAGCCGAGTCGGTGACAGCTCCTCATCTTTTTGCGATTCCAGCATAAGCTAAGCTCAGGCGAGCAATTGGTTCAGCGCTGCAGAAATGGAAGCAATACTCGAAAACACGGAACGGGATAGCATGTAGTCGGGGAATTCGATGTCGAACTCACCCTCCAAACCAAGCATCACGTTGACGCTGGCATGTGATGTCATGCCAACCTGCTGCAAATCGTCATTCACATCCAACGAATTGGCATTTTCGGAGAGCCGCCCATGCTTTGCCAAGACGGCACGGATACGCGAATCAATATCATTCATTCAGAGAAAGTAAAATAGTTGTGGAATTTTGGCCCCTGCTTAACGACGCGTGTTGTCCAAGTTTGCTGATCATACAATGATTTACCGTTCGCACCGGCAGACGAAGTATTCTTCTATTTCTAAATTCGTGAGCCACATCTCATTTCCCCCGATATTTTTTGATATTCTAGATAATTATCAATTCCGTTTCGAATTTTTTGTTCGCTGCGATGCTTAAAGACCCTGAGACCATCAGAATCGGGTACCAATTTTGTGTCGCCCGCAGTTCCAGCGCTAGGCGGTGATGGCTTGGCGCTGAAAGGGAATTTTGATAATAAAGTTGGCCATGTTCTAATTCACCCATGGCGTGAACGTAAAATGATAGCTAAGTCCTTGATTTCTATAGAGAATCAGGATTCCCTGCTCTTTTGTCACGGATTCAGGTCCTATTGAGATATACATATGCCAGACGAAGTCATCAAACCCACAGCATGGATCAAATTGCTGCAAAGTCCGAAGATCGCAGCCCAGTTTGCCGACGATGTGGACCGTGACGCCCGATTTCCTTCCGAGACACTGGCAGCGTTCAAGGCAGAAAGGCTGCTTAGCGCGCCGGTGCCTGCCCACCTCGGCGGTATGGGTTTGAGCATACGCGAGCAGTGCGAGCTGGTAGCAACCATTGCTGCGCAATGCGGGTCAAGCGCCATGGTCTTGGCCATGCACTACAGCCAGCTGGCCTGTTTGATTCGAAACACCCCGGACTCGGAGTTCTTTGCCGGGTATTTACGCGAACTGTGCGAGCAGCAATGGTTGCTCAGTTCCATCACCTCAGAGGTTGGCACCTATGGTGACACCCGCACCAGCATTTGCGCTGTGCTTCTGGACGGTGATCATTTCAGCCTGACCAAAGAGGCCACCACCGGTTCGTATTGCGACCATTCCGACGCGATCTTGGTCACCGCCCGAAAATCTGCAGATGCACAGGCGGGTGACCAGGTTTTGGTGCTGGTCCAAAACAAGGATGTGGAACTGCGGAAAACCACCCACTGGGACACCATGGGCATGCGGGGCACCTGCAGTGCTGGGTTCTCGCTGAAGTGCGAAGCCGCTGCAGCGCAGATTTTCACCATGCCATTTTCGGAAATCGCCTCGCAAAGCATGGTGCCGTTCTCGCACACTTTGTGGTCCGCTCTGTGGTGGGGCCTGGCTTACTCGGCATACGACAAAGCGGCGTCACTGGTGCGGGTTAATGCCCGCAAGAACCCAGGTGTAGTGCCGGCATCTGCTACCCGTTTGGCCGAACTGATGGTTAAGGTACAAACCATGCGCTACCACTGGCAAGGTGTGGCCGAAGAGTTTGACGCGTTGGTCGCCAGCCAAACCGACAAACAAGCGCTGCAAGAACTGGGATGGGCTTTGAAGTTCAACAGTCTGAAAACTGCCGCCTCACAGATGGCCACTGAAATCATTCACGATGCGCTGCTGATGCTGGGAATCCCTGGTTACAGCAACCTTGGACCGCTCAGCATCAGCCGAGCCTACCGTGATGCTTTGTCTGGTGCACTCATGATTTCGAACGAGCGCATCGCGGCCAAAAGCGCCTCCATGCTATTGGTCTTCAAGGACCAATGAGCCCACTGNGGAANAGCATGAACCCTACTTTTTCTTATGATCCGACGGTGTTCAAGAATGCACTGATCGAACACGGATTCCTGCTGCCCTCGGGGGTGCGTGGCATCAGTGGATTTGGCGCAAACTTTGAAGACATCCTGCAACGATTCAACATGCTGGTGTCCCGAATTGCTGCTGCTGACAAGGCTGAAGAATTGACTTTTCCGCCGGTGGTGGCACGCGCTCTAATTGAAAAAATGGGGTATCTTGGCAACTTTCCCCACCTCATTGGCTCGGTGCACAGTTTTTTTGGCACAGAACCTCAGGCCCGGGAAATGCTCGCAAAGTCTCAGGCTGGCGAGCGCTGGGAGGGAGCACTGGAAGTGACAGATGTCATGTTGACACCCGCCGCCTGCTACCCGGTCTACCCCCTGTTCAGTGGCAAGTTGTCACCCGAAGGGCGCCTGGTCACCACGCTCAATTGGGTCTACAGGCATGAGCCCACCGATGAGGTCTCCCGCTTTCAGTCCTTCAGAATGCGGGAATTCATTCGCGTTGGAAGCGAGGAAGTGGTGGTCCGCTGGCGAGACCAATGGCTGGAACGTGCGCGAAGTCTGCTGCTTGATTTGGGGTTGCCGGTTCAAAGCGAGATTGCCAACGACCCATTTTTTGGTCGAGTGGGCAAAATGCTGGCTACCAATCAGCGTGAGCAAAGGCTCAAGTTCGAGCTGAAGGTCCCCGTCATTTCCCAGGCTGAGCCAACCGCCATTTGCTCCTTTAACTGGCATCAAGAGCATTTCAGTTCCAAGTTCAACATTCATGACGCGAATGACCGCTTAGCACATACCGCCTGCCTGGGATTTGGATTGGAGCGGGTCACCTTGGCGCTGCTCAAAACCCATGGGCTGGACACTTCTGCGTGGCCCCAATCAGTCAGGGATTTGCTGTGGAACTAGACACAAAAACCGCGGTCAATGTCATTCCCGGCCTAGACGCCCGGACGTACTCTTGCCACGCATTGCATTACTCCCAATGCATATGGACCGAGAAAAATTGCTATGTCGACCTGTGGATTGAACTGCTTCATGCCAAAGGCCTGGAACCCCTGGCGCTGCTGCCCTTTGTGATTCAAATGGACTTTGAGAGCGATCAATGGACCTTTTTCAAGCCGTCGCACGATGAGTTGCGCAGCTTGTACGGCATCAAGGTACATGAACTGACAATCTGGCGGCCTTTGGCAGAGCATGTACTGGAGCATCTTCAGGCCGGCCGGCTGGTATGTATTGAAGTGGACGCCTTCTGGCTGCCCGATACCCATGGCACAGACTACCAAACCAACCACAGCAAAACAACGATTGCCATCAACTCGGTTAATTTCAGCACCGAAGAAATGGGCTACTTTCACAACGCTGGCTATTTTTTGGCAAGCGGCGAAGATTTTAGTCAATTACTGAAAATCAAACCCGCACTGGCCGAATTACCACTGTTTGCCGAGATCATTAGTTTTTACTCTCCGCCACTGCAAACTCAGGAGCAACTCCAGCTTGCCAGTCTGGCACTGATGCAAAAGCAAATTCAATACCTTCCAACAGAAAACCCGATCAAAAAATTTGCCATCCGGTTTGAGCAGGATCTGCCGGTGCTGCAAGCCCGAGGCCTGGACTATTATCACGCGTGGGCCTTTGCCGGAATTCGCCAGTGCGGCTCGGCATTTGAGTTGTTGGCGGCCTGGGTCTGCTGGATGCAGCCGCTGTTGCCCGATACCGCGCTCGGTTTGAGCGACATGTTTCTGCAAATATCGACCGAGGCTAAAACCTTGATCCTGAAAGGCGCCCGCGCGGTAGCTAGCAAGAAAAGCTTTGATATCCAGCTTCAGTTGCAGAAAGCCGCCGACCTATGGGATCAATCCACGTCCTTGCTGAACTCCGCCATGCTTTCAAGACCGTAGCCTATATGATGGTATCTATTGCTTGATCAGCAGCATCGCAAAAAAACGCGTCAAAGCAACCATCACACTCGGGTGCGCGCTGGAGTTCCATTTGCAGCCAATCGCGCAGCATTTCACTTGCTTGCCAGCGCCTTGCGCAACACATCGGCCACCATCGGACCGCGCAGCGCGTCGCCAGCAGCACTTGGGTGCGGGTCGTAGCGACTCAGCACGTACTTTGGGTCTACGTTTTCGGACTTGTCGGCCAGTGTCAGGTCAATCACTTGGACATTCAGGGCCTTGATGGCATCCACGATTTGCTGATTGGAGTAGCTGCTGCTCGCAAAATAGTCGTCTTGGTCGCGTAGGAAGCCCACGACCACCGTCTGGTTGCGGCTGGCAGAAAGCTTTACGATGTCGCGCAGTAGCGCAAGGTAGAGCTTGAAGTCATCGTCGATCTGCCTCTTGTTGCCGTGCAGCGCCGTCTTTACTAGGCCGTAAACCTTCGATAGGCTCAATACCCTTGCCAAAGGGTAATACGAAATACCGCCGCAAACTCCTGAGCGTTGCAGCTTGCCATCAGCTTGCATCACATAGCGCGGTGATCCCATGGAAAACGCCGGTAAGCATGCTGAACGTTCAGCATGCCCGGGGAATGTCAGTACGAAGTTGACCTGTCCTGAGGTGTCGCGCGGGCTCTGCAGTATGGCAAGGGCTTGGTGCATGCCATAGCCGTGCATGCCAAAATTCTTCAGCATCACACCGGGGAGCAATCGCTGCACCTGTGCGACCAGGGTCTGGTCATCGTTCAGGCCTTCGCCAAAGGTGACGGAGTCACCCAGGAAATTGACACGCTGGCTAAACGTGGCCGGCTGACCAGGGGTGACACGAAAGCCATCGTCGCCGATGGTGTAGGTGGCGTCATAAATCACCTTGCCGTCGGGATCGAACTTGCGCGTGGTGTGCCTGCCAGGGATCGGCGTGGCGCCAAGGTCCGAGCGGCTCCAGTACGGTTTGTCGCTCGGGGAAAAATGAACACTGCGAGCATTGAATGGCAGCATGTCCAAACCCAATTCAGCCAAACCCAACGCTACACAGACTGACACCAGTACCGTCAGCGCGGTTCGCGCCGGCTTGACCAGAAGGCTCACCGCGGTAAGGAAAAACGCCAGCGCGCCCAGCATGACGGCGAAGTTGCGCCATTCATAGCCGGCGTAAAAGCTGCCTCCAGCCAGAACCAGCAGCGCCAGAGCCCATTTCGCAGTAGTCTTCATCGTGATCAGTCGAGCTCGTATTTGGCGGTGTAGTCCTGCTTGAGTGCTGCGTCCTGGTCTTCCTTGCGCAGAATGCAATTGCCCACCGCGAGGAATTCGATCTCCGTCCCCATCAGGCAATGAAAGGCATCTTCCGGCGTAGAGACAATAGGCTCGCCACGTACATTGAATGACGTATTGACGACCACAGGGCATCCGGTCAACGCCTTGAAGCGGCTGATCAGCGCGTGGTAACGCGGGTTGGTTTCGGCGTGAACCGTCTGGATGCGCGCCGAGTAGTCCACATGAGTGACGGCCGGGATGGTGGAGCGCGGCACATTGAGCTTGTCAATGCCAAACAAGGCCTCTTGTTCAGGTGTCACCGAAACCTGGTGGGACTTGGATACATCGGCAACCAGCAGCATGTAGGGGCTGTCTGAGTCGATGTCAAACCAGTCGCTGACATCTTCGCGCAAGACACTGGGCGCAAAGGGACGAAATGACTCGCGGTACTTGACCTTGAGATTGAGCTGCTTTTGAACTGCGGGCGAACGCGGATCTGCAATGATGGAGCGCCCACCCAGCGCGCGCGGACCGAACTCCATGCGCCCCTGGTGCCACCCCACCGCCTTGCCGTCGGCGAGCGCCTGGGCCGTGAGCTCGATGAGCTCGGCGTCCGACACGGTGGTAAACACCGCACCAGCGGCTGTCAGGCGGGCCTGGATGTCGTCTATTTCATAGCTGGGGCCCAGGTAGGAGCCTTTCATTCCATCCATTCCCTTGTGTGGAAGGCGCGCACCTCCAAGCATCAAGTGATAGGCGCCCAAAGCCGCACCGACCGCACCGCCGGCGTCACCGGCTGCGGGCTGAATCCAAATATTTTGAAACAGGTTCTCACGCAACAGCTTGCCATTGGCCACACAGTTCAGGGCGACACCACCAGCAAGGCATAAATTCTTTTCACCCGTGGATTTGGCAATGCCTCTGGCCAGCCTGATCACGATCTCCTCGGTGACCACCTGAATAGAGGCGGCAAGGTCCATTTCCTTTTGCGTGAGCGTCGATTCCGACTTGCGCGCGGGTCCGCCGAACAGCTGATCGAACTTGTCGTTCGTCATGGTCAGGCCCGTGCAATAGTTGAAATAACTCATGTCTAGCGCGAAGGAGCCGTCGTCCTTGATATCGACCAAATTTTCCCTGATCAGGTCGGCATAACGGGGCACGCCGTAGGGTGCCAGACCCATGACCTTGTACTCGCCCGAGTTGACCTTGAAGCCCGTGTAATAAGTGATAGCCGAGTACAGCAGGCCTAGCGAATGCGGGAAATGGATTTCCCTGGCCACCGTTAACTTGTTGCCCTCACCAATCGCTAGCGAGGTAGTGGTCCACTCACCCACGCCGTCCATGGTCAGTACCGCGGCGCGCTCAAAGGGCGATGGAAAGAACGCGCTAGCTGCGTGACTCAGGTGGTGCTCAGAGAACAACAGCCGCGCTGACCAGTCGACGCTGTCACCCCACAGGGCGTGCAGTTGCTTGGCAATGACCGACTTCTGGAATAACTTGTCCTTCAGCCAGACCGGCAGCGCCGTAGCAAATGACTTGAAGCCCACTGGCGCATAGGCCAGGTAGGTTTCAAACAGCCGCTCGAATTTCAAGAACGGCTTGTCGTAAAAAACAATGTAATCCAGATCTTGGGGCTTAAGTCCGCCTTCCTGAAGGCAATACAGAAGCGCGTTGACCGGAAAATTTTGGTCATGCTTTTTGCGGGTGAAGCGCTCCTCTTGTGCCGCCGCAACAATCTCACCGTCCTTCACCAGACAGGCCGCTGAGTCATGGTAATAGGCAGAAACGCCAATAATATTCATGCGGTCAGAACAAGGTATAAATGAACGGAGCCAGCACCGAGCCCTGCGCCAGAATCAGCAAACCACCCAGCAACAGCATGACCATGATCAATGGCAGCAACCACAGTTTCTTGCGCACTTTTAAAAAGGCCCAGAGTTCTTTAATAATATCCATGGCCAACCTTTAAAACTGATTTTTGAACGAGTCGCCAGCAGACGCACCATCGGTCCTATCGACCCAATAGCTGTTGATTTGACGTTTTTTCAGCCTTAGTTCGTCACGCCCCAGCATCCGCCCAGCGATGGCCATCGGTGTGATCAACAAAAAGAACATAAGTCCGAGCACGAGCGGGCTGACAACCTTGCCCATCAGCAAGCCCAACGCGAACCAAGACCTGTTTAGCGGTGCCAGTACGGTGGGTGCCAGCCAGGCCAGCGAAGAAAAAATTGCCGCAGCGAATACCCAAGCCACTTGCGCGCCTGACGACCACAATTTGAAGTGGCCCATGACAGCCAGAACCAGTGCAACACCAGCAAACAGCAGGCCAAACTTGCGTTCGCTGGGCAGCTTAGGTGGCTCAGAATGGCTTGTTTCCATAACGGCGCGAGTCTCCCGAAAAAAACTTTGAAAATAGTCTCTTGAGTATAGCCAACCACAGCTACTGACTGGATGACCGTCTATGCAGTGTATGCTGTTTGGCCACAGCGCCGAGCACAAGCAAGACTTGCTGGGCATGGCCACACAGGGCAGTGTAGGGGCGGGTTTGACTGAGGCCGGGTTGATCACGCCAGAAGTCGCCGTACAAACAGAAGCATTCAAGAAATCTCGTGCTACCGCCCACGGCCCAGTTCCCGACTCTAGCTCACGCGCACACCGGATAAATGCGCCCGCACGGTTCGAATATTTGTAACGCCGCGCTCAGTCTGATTTGGCAGGGACCTCTTTCCAAGAGGAATCAGGATTAAAAAGCCTGGTTTCACGTGCAGCCGACTCCGACCGAGGACCCAGATCCTTTTCGTAAACGATGTGATTCTGATCGACCATGAAACTCATCACGCCGGATGCTCCGTGCCGGGCTGGGTAGGCCATAACCGCCACACCACCAATGAGCTTGCCGTTGACAACATAGTCGTAGGCGCCGCCCGGCGCGCTGGCCCCCTGGGCGGTGAGTATTTTGTAGTAGTAGCCTTGATAAGGCACATGCTTGTCGGGTTTGGCGCTGACATAGCCGTCAACCGCCGCCTTGGCCAACAAAGGACCCAGCGGACTGGGCATCTCACCCTGCGTGCTGGGCCAGTAGAGGCCATCATGTGTGCCAGACCTGCTGCTCAATCGACGAGTGTATTCTCCCACCCCGGTGGGGTTGGCGTGTTGTTGTGCGTATTCCCGTTCGGCATCTATGATCGCCAGCGACACCTGTATCGCCGAGAGTTCATTTCTCCCGACGCGGCGTGCCAGTATCTCCGCCGCGCCACTTGCCGTGTTGAAATGCCAGCGCGCATCGCTGGACTTGACCAACGGAATGGGAAAGGTCCATGCGGCACTTCCTATCTGCAATTCAACCAGGCTGTCGCCCTGGTACACAAGGCTGTGAGCCTGGTCAAAGGCTGCGACAAATTTCTGCCGACTGATGGAGTCCTCAACCGCATCGCCGGAGTGCACCAGCCTGCCGCTGCCCGGACCCAGAATGAACCTCAGCTGGCGTGGCTGGCTGGATCTGACGGCATCCGCGAGCGCTGAAACGGCCGCATCAGGCGTATCAAACTCCTTCGCAGAGATCGCAGCGAAAGATGGGATGGCAGCAATTGCCAGCAGCAGCGTCGCCAAGCGCATGCAAAAACCACTTCGCATCACACAATTGTCTCGATTGGCTTGCAAGATATGCATTGTCAAATCTCCGTGATGAATGGCATGGCTATGGTCTACGAATCAAGCGGCCGTCTTGAGGTGCCGTTCGAGCTTGGGATCCACCCGACGTACAGTCACCAAGGCGGCACCGCGGCCCCATGGGTGAACCGCTGGGGCGCACACTGCTTTGCCCCCTGGAGCTGAAATCACGGACGACTCGGCCCTGATCGATATTTTCAAAAGCATGCGGTATGGGTGCAACGGGTTGTCGCACATTCGCTGGCGGCGCGACCGGTCGCTCAGGAGGTACGGTAGCGCGTGGCGCCGGGTTCGCTGAGAAGCTCGGCGCAGCCTGAAAGCCACGGAATTCCTGGCGTACTGGCGGCACTGCCAGCGGCGCTGACAAGTTCCCACGGGGCTGTATCTGTCGGTATTGCTCGCCTTGGCGATGGTTTGGGTTGTGCTCCCATGGACCCACTTTCAAGCCTTCGTGGGGTGCGCGCCTGTCATGGAAATGGGCATAGTTGACATTCACCCGGTGTGAATTCCAATCGAATGAACCAAATAAAAAGTCAGCAGCAAGCACCACGCCTGCGCCCCACATAAAGCCCGGCCCGAAGCCATTGAGGTAGGCATAGTCAGGCCAAGGTGCCCAAGCTACGGGCGGATACTGAGGCCACCACCAAGAACCATAGACCACACCAGGGTCGTAGTAGGGCGCGTACACAATTTGCGGATTGGTTGGCAGTACGGTGATTTGTCCATCCACAGTGCTGACCTGGGTCTGGGCGTTTGAGGCCAGATATCCCGCAGCATAGGCCTTTGCTCGCAGCGCCTGAATGGTGTCCATCACCTGTTGCTGCTGGCCAAGAAATGCATCACCCAGACGCCGTGTCCAGTCCAGCTTCGAACTCATGGTTTGCAAGATTCTGGGAAAAGCAACCAGCGACTTGACACTTGGGTCCCAATTGTTCTGGTCAACAGCCTGCACAGCTGCATTACCCGTGACGGACGGGTTGGCCAAGGTCCATCGCTGCGCCTCAACCACCTCTAGCGGATAAGTTGCCGCCATCAGTATTTGAGACAGTAAGCCGTCCGGATAAAGCGCAACAGGCGCCAACATCTGGTCCAACTCCTCTTGGCTGAAGTCGGGTGAATTCTGGGCTTGCGCCCATGTTCCGGGCACCATGCACAGTAGGACCAGAGCAAACGCCCAAGAAAACCGAAGTATTCGTGCAATGTTTCTCATGGTCGAATCCCGTTGCTGTTAGAAAGAAGGGGGCCTGTGCCAGCGCGATTTACTCGCGATCACCAAGACAGGGAGAGAAGTACGCTGCCATACGTTTTTGAGTGACGCTACCCATGACCAACTTGTCCAGAATCCCGCGCCGCACACGCGTGGATTCAACGACGAGACTGATAGGCTTGTACACGGTGTGCGCTCCTGCTTTATCGTCAACTAAGCTGCTTTCAGTATTTACTGGCTGTAACGATTTGCCTTTGCGAAATCGCAAACGACCACTGAATACCCAACGAAATGATCGACTTCTTATTGATTTTCGGAGGTGATCATGGTGCTTAGAAAACGGAGCTTGTCCAAGTCCAACAGAGTTGGGAAGGAAGGCGATCAAGTCGACAGTAATCCCACAGATGGAGTGCAAAAAAATACGCAAGAGAGTGAGAATGGGCAAAATGGTCCTGCTTTTTCAGCAGGCGAAGAAGTAGCTGACTGGTTCAACCTTTTGCAGCGCACCGTGCCCCAATCGGTCAGCACCTGGAGCAAAGCGATATCCATGGGACTGGACGACATGAGTAAGGTCAAAGGCTTGAAGCAAATATTATCCTTTGAGTACAAAGGTGTAAATCGACTACTTGATACCTTTCTCGCTCAACAATCTGGCTTGATGCAACTGCTGTTCGATTCACAATTGAATTTTTTGGGCAAGGTATTGAAGGAATTCGAGCAACCAGAAGCGACCTCGCAACCGTTAGCGGTTGGCAAAGACATTATCAGTGTCTTGTTCAAGGCGCAGGAAGACTGGATGAAAATAACGCAAAGTGTCATCAAGTCGGCGAACCCTGCCCCATAGGGCCCGTAGGGACCATAAACCGATTTATGCTTTGACCTGAAGTGTTAGCCGCACTAAAGAAAAGAAGCCCACCCAAGAAACGCAAACGAGCCGCCAGATGTAGTGGCATATTTTTAACTGCCCCTATAAATCAACCACTTGCGTCATTTGGTGGCAAACCTGGGGAGCTCATCCCAGAAATAATATAAAAGAGCCGACTTCCCTCTCGAGGGGCATCAAGTTCGGCGCACGCTGTCAGGAGTCATTTGACGGTTTTCAACCACGGCCCGGTCAGGCAACATCTCCGGTCATTCGCGGGTTCAAGTCCTGTACCCGCTATCCACTGCCCATACAACTTCAGCATCCACTCATTATTTCGCAATAGCGCGTGTTTCACCGTGGCGCAACAGCCAAACCCTGTCATCCGCAATGCCCCTGTCTTGCAGCGCCTGGGCCAGGTCGCGCGGAGGATGGTCAAAGGACTCCTGGGTCAGTTTAAAGGTACCCCAGTGCACTCCCATGGCCTGCTTTGCATCCAGGTCCAGCATGATTTGCACCGCATCGACAGGGTTTACATGCATGTTCTTCATGAAGTCCCGCGGCAGGTAGGCGCCTATGGGTAGAGCCAGAAAGTCCACCGCACCCAGCCGTTCACGAATAGCCCTGAAGTCCGCGCTGTAGCCCGTATCACCAGGAAACAGGAAGCGCCAAACATCCGTTGCGCCAGGATTTCGTTCGACCATATAGCCGCCCCAGAGCGATGCATTGGTGTCAAATGGTGTGCGACGGCTCCAATGCTGAGCAGCGGTAAAGTGGATGCGAATGGGCTGCGGCAATGCATTGCCATCTTTGTCGCTCGTCACATCCGCGTGGTCCCACCAGTCCAGCTCGGTGACGTTGGGTATGTTGCGTGCGTCAAACCAGGCCTTGAGGCCCAGCGGCACAAAGATTTGGGGCATCTGTCCGGACGCGACCATGGCTGCAATGGTGGCATCGCACAGATGGTCGTAATGGTTGTGCGAAATCAGCAGCAGGTCGATGGGGGGCAACCTGTCCCCCCGCAGCGGCGCAGGCACCATGCGGGGGGCACCGAAGCGCCCATAAGGTCCGGCAAAATCTGCCAAGGTAGGGTCGGTCAGCACGTTCAGCCCACCGACCTGCAACAGTACCGACACATGCCCCAGCCAGGTCACCACGGGTGCAAGCTGTCGGCTCGCAATGCGCTCATGGTCCACGGCAACGCTCCATTCCTTTGCGAACGCAGCGTAGCCATTCTGAGGAGCTGAAAGCGGCTTGAAGTCACCGCGCAGGCTGCGTCAAACCATTTCATACCAGGGGAAGTTACCGATGACAACCGACGAGTCGCTGTTGGCGAAACCTGCTTCCCGGTGGTGCGATGGTTTGCGTGGCAATGTACCGCTCTTCATTTTGTTTGTGGCTCATTCATCCGGCTAGTCTAGGTCCAGTCGAGGGTCAAATTGAAGCACCCCGAACATTCAGCATTGCCAAGGCACCAAGCCACTCCCCATTAACGTTGGGCTAAAGCCGCTTCAGCTGCGCCCCTTTGCCATCGTCGCCGCAGCTGAGCACGAAGTTGCCGCTGACGCCACCGCTGGTCACAAACGGCGTCAGGAGCCCGGCTATCCGGGACATACACAATGCAGCTACAGTGACGTCTAGCGAAATGACGCTCACTGCACACCTCCCTGGCAGTGCCATTGAGACATGGCTTCAACCCAGCCCTAGTGCTTGATTTTTTTATGGCGTTTGCGCCACAGGGAAATGCGCTGGCTTGCATTCAAGCGCCTTACCTAGCCGAGGTCTACATTCTGTGCGATTGGCATGCACTGGCAGCAAACTTTGCCACCGCAACAATTTTCTGGGTACTTGCCTGGCGGACACGCCACAGGATGCCATGTCAACCCGAGCGCGTGGAGACTACGCGAGCGCGTTCACCATGTTCAATCAACTGGCAAACGTCTGGATGCTGCGACCGAGTCCCCGCCGCTCATTGATTGCGCTCACCGGCTAACCGTCACCAACTGGAAGCTTCCTGGCCTCAGCTTGGGTCGACCGTCGCCAACGGCCGGTGCTTCGATTTCCGCAGCAACCAGGTACAAGACGTGCTGGGCCGGGTCCAGAGCCAAAGTTCGCGCGGTGGGCAGGGTTGCTACCACTTGCTCAATGGCGTAGCTCTCGCCGTTTACTACCGTCATCGTGCCATCACCGCTTGAGGCATAGGCCTGCTTCAACACCGGGTCGTAAGCCGTTGCATCACAACCCTTGCCCACGGCAACCGAGGCCAGAATGGTGCCGGTATTTCCATCGACCACCGCCATTTTCTGGTTGCGACATCCCACAAAGAGCCGACTGCTTTGCGCATCAATGGACAGGCCAGTGGGCGACTCGCAAGCTGCCGATAGGTCATACGTGGCAGTGACCGCGAGCTTGGCCGTGTCTACGACCACCAGCGCATTTCTGTCCTCCACGTTCACGAACAGCCGCCCTTTTGCGTCAACCGCCTGGAATTCCAGCTTCCCGCCGATGGCAACAGTGCCGACGACGCGGTTGCTCAGTGCGTCGATCACGGTCAAGGTGCCTGAGTTCCCATTGGCGACAAAAACGCGTTTCGTAGCCGGGTCGAAGAGGATGGCGTCGGGTTTCTTTTCTGTCGGCAGCGTGCCCAGCACGCGCAGGCTGGAGAGCTCAAAGGTGGTGACCGTACTGCTGAGTCCGTTGCTGGTGTAGCCGCGGTCCAGCTCAGGCGCCAAGGCGACTCCGTGAACGCCAAGCGTGTTGGGGACAGCCCCAATCACCTTCTTGTCCAGCGTGTCGTACACGTCGACTCGGTCGCCATGGGTAATGAAAAGACGGTGACTGATGGGCTCAAAACTGAGGTAGTCCCACTTGGTGTCGCCTTCTACGGGCTGCTGGGACACCACGTGAAAGTCCGAGGCCATCGCTTGGGATACGACCACAGAAAACAGCAAGAGAATGGAAAAGAAACGAGCGATATATTGATATTTCATGGACGTAATCTACCCTCATTCGATGACAGTTCGTCTGTGGAATTTCCCTCGCCGCTTGCGTCATCATCGCCCGTGCTGCACCATTCGGTCATACCGGCAGTTGTACCCAACTTGCTACCTGCCACAGGGTGCCGCTATGGCTTCACGAACGTTAGACTCACACCATGCTGCACGAACTCAGACCCTTTCTTTTGCACTGGGGCATTACGTCCATCGCTCTTTGGGTGGCTAGCCATGTCTTTCGGGGCATTCGGTTCTCCGACTTTTTCGCCCTGCTTGTGGCCGCACTGCTGCTCGGATTTGCCAACGCCGTTGTCAAGCCCCTACTCATTGTGTTGACCCTACCTCTGACTTTTTTGACCTTTGGTCTTTTTTTGCTTGTCATCAATGCCTTGATGATTCAGTTGGTTTCGGCACTGGTCAAAGGATTTCAGGTTTCCAGCTTTGGGACCGCCTTTGTCGCCAGTATCTTCATTTCACTCTTCAGCTTTATGCTGCAGGTGTTCGTCTTGGCGGGCAGTTCCACGCATGAAATTCGAATGCCCCATAGCGGGCTGTGGGTGTAGAGGCTCCCTACCAGTAGTCCACAAGCTGGCTGTGAACGCGCAAAAGTATCCCCCTAAAAACTCCACGCCCAGCAAATAGAGCTGGTTATCACAGTCGCCCGTTTCAACCCGCACTGGAATCAAAATGAACAACTCAATGGTGACAACCGCCCTCACCCTCCCCGGCTACGAAGTGGTGCGAAGTTTGGGCATCGTCCGCGGAATCACCGTGCGTTCGCGCTCCATCGTAGGCAACTTCATCGGTGGCCTGCAAACCCTTTTTGGCGGCAATATTTCCGTTTACACCAACCTTTGCGAGCAAGCGCGCTCGGAGGCTTATGAGCTCATGTGCCAGCACGCACGCCAGCATGGCGCCAATGCCATCGTCTCGGTGCGTTATGACGCCACAGAATTGATGGCGGGTTTGACAGAGGTTCTTTGTTATGGAACGGCCGTTATGGTGGAGCCAAGGGCTGTTGGCGTTACTGTGGCGGCGGTCCCAACAGCGCCCATGTGAGCGCAACGGTGCTAAGTTCAAGTGATGTCGCGCTCGGGCTGAACGACGCGACGACTTGGCTTGGGAATAGGTTCACGCAGCGCCAGGGCCAGACATCAAGCGCACGCCGGCCACCGGCATTTCCAACCCGATGGAGCCCATGTGCACTACAGAACGGGCACCCCAATTCAATTAAACAACGCGGATAGAGCAGACCGTATCAAACCAGCCTTGCATTCCCACCAAAGGCGCACTTTGAATGGGCAATATTGCGTTGATGTTGTAACCCGCACCCACACCGCCATTGCGCGGATCCCACCAGATATCCTCATCCAGATCCTGATCGGCTGATTGACCGCTTTGATCCAGTCCCACTGCAGGCGTATCGCTGCCCCGTCTATTGGCATTGGCCGCCCGACCGTGCCACAGGTTTCCAAGTGAGTTACTCACCGCCAGTACCTTAGGATGAATGCCTTCCGTGACATAGGCTGTAATCACCGCTTTGCCCACCAAATCGCCGCCATTTTTCATGTCGTGTCCGTAGGGTCTGAAGGTAGACAACTCCACCAGGTCGCCCGTCTTGATGCCATAGGCCTTTGCAGTTTCGGTGTTGATCCACATGGGATTGTGATGCACGATTTCGCTCAGGTATTTTTGACTGGCGGTGCGGCCTTGTGTGTGCACGTTCCATTTGAACGTAACCAGATGCAGCTGGTCCGGCTTCATGTGCATAAACGTTTCCACCGGAAAATACTCAGGCATGCCGTTGTCTTTAAAGCCGACCTGCTTGGCTGCTGCCTCAATGTCCTCATGGTAGATGGAGAATTTGCGGCTGGGGGTTATAAAGCCGCGCCGAGGAGAGCCGTCAACCACCAACCCCACCTTGCTCTCGGTGCCATTGGCAGCTTTGCGATAGATGATTTTTGTGGCCGCGTCGACCCGGCTGTCTTTGAGTTCATTGGCCTCCACGTCCCAGTTGTACAGGTTGTAATATTTTGGCTTGCTCATGTCCTGCCAGACTCCGGTCTTGACCATGTAATCAAAGCCGTCTTCACCTACCCGTGCGCTCAATCCCTTGCAGCGCAGTTTGATCCATTCTTCATGGTCTTTAAACTGGAAATATTTGGCGGTTTCGGGGCTGATGCGTTTGCCAATTTCGATCATGGAGTCAACAAAACTCACGCACTCGCCTGGCGGCGGCACGATCGGCTGGCGCAAGGTAACGTAGTCGCGAAGCTCCATGTTGTTGCGAGTATCAAAGCCCCAGCGTTCCATGTAGCTGGCGTCGGGCAAGATCATGTCGGCATAGTGGGCTTGCTCACTGTAGACAATATCCGAGCAGGCGTGAAACGGGATGAGCTTTTCATCCTTCAGCACATCAACCACCAGGCTGCGGCCTTCTGGCCAAGTCTGAGGTGCGGCAACGGTGTAGCTCAGGTAGACCTGAATTTTTCCACGTCCCTCCTTGATGTATTTGTAAACGATTTGCCCAACCTTCATGCGCTGCCATTTGTTGGCCAAAGGCCACTCCGGCGGGTTTTCGATCAGGCTTTTGGCTCTGGGTGAGGGTGGGTGCGGCATGGGCTGCGGAAACACATTGGGTGGGACACGTGTGGGCTCCACCGTGTAGCAATAGCCACCTTCCTTGCCGATGCTACCCACAATGGCATTGAGCATGATCACTGCGCGTTCGTTGTTGAAGCCGTTGTAGTGGGCAGCAGAACCGCGGTTGGTGAACGCAATGGCGCGTGGGGCGGCGTTGGCAAATTCGATAGCAATGCGCTGGATGTCGGCCGCCGCAATGCCGGTCACGCCCTCAGCCCATTCCAGGGTGTAACGGCTGAGCCATTGCTTCAAATCCTCGGCCTTGACATTGCTCCAAGTATCTAGCCATTTGGCATCGTGCAGGTTCGCTTGCATGATGACGTTCCCCATGGCCAGCGCCATTGCACCGTCGGAGCCAGGATTCAGGGGTATCCATTCATCGGCGCGACCTGCAGTGTTGCTCATTCGCACGTCAAAGGCGACCAGTTTGGCGCCGTTGTCAAAGCGTCCCTTGATGATGCGTTTGGCCACATGAATGGCACCTTGGTGGGCTTCGTAGAAGTTGGCACCAAAGCTCAGGATGTACTTGCTGCGCTCAAAGTCACCAGTTTCCCAGTCGGTCTCACCCAGGCTCACGTAATTGGCAGCGCGCTTGTTGCTGGAACACAGCGAGCGATGGTTAAATAGGCTGGGCGAACCGATGGCGTTTAGAAAACGCGTCATTTCTTCGGCAATGCGCGAGCGGCCAATTTGAATGGCGACTTCTTCGGGCTTGCCATCATCAACCGCCTTGCGGATGCGCCCTGCGATTTCGTTATAGGCCTCATCCCAACTGATACGCTGCCACTTTCCTTCACCGCGCGCGCCAACGCGCTTTAGTGGGAACTGCAGGCGATCGGCATAGTCGTTGATCGTTGGGCCACTTTGACCCTTGGCGCACAAGCTTTTGCCGTTGTTGGGGTCCAGTGGATTGCCTGACACCTTGACCAGTTTGCCGTCGATCACGTAGCCCTGAATACCGCACACGGTGGAGCAGTTCAGGCACACGCCCTTTTTAATGACAGCCTTGCGGTAATCGTTTTGGAGTCGCCCCTTGCCGCTGGGTTGACGCTCGGCCTTACGCTTACCGTAAAGCTTGCGGACTTTTGGTTTGAACAGCTGAGCATTTGCGTTCTCAGGGGCCAACAGAATGGTTTCACCCAGGGCCAGCGTCGAGAGTGCGGCAAAACCGCGCTTGAACACGTCACGTCGTTGAATAGTCATGGCGCTGTGCCTCAGGTTTTGTCTTTTGTGCCGCTTGGCTCGCTCGGTCTAGCCCATAGAACGCGCTTGCGTTTTGGGAACTGACTTTCTAGCGAAGTCCAGGTTTCGATTTCGTAGGAGTAGGGGTCATGCACGTGTCCTTTGGGGATTTTGACCTCCATGGCTTTGTTGTGCCCCTTGTAGAAAACCGCAGGCTTGGTTTTTTCTTCGGGCTTGAGCACGCTGGTTTTTCCTGCATTTTTCGTCATGAACTGGCTATAGGGCGAGGCGGGGTCGTTGGCGTCGCCAAAACTGAAAACATCGGCAGGGCAAGTTTCCACGCATGCCGGTTCCATATTTGCATCCAGCCGGTGAGAACAGAAATCACATTTATCGGCAATGTCGTTATCGTCATTGCCAATGGCGCCGTAGGGGCATGCGGCCTCGCAGGCACCCAGTCGATCACACTTGTCGGCAATCACGCGCACGATGCCGTCTGCACCACGAACAATTGCATCACTGGTGCAGGCCTTGAGGCACGGCGTGTCTTCGCACTGCATACACAGCGTAGGCAGGAAGCTCCGAGTGACTTTGGGGAACTTGCCCTGGTCGTAGTAATACACCTTGGTACGAAAGCGACCCAGTGGTACGTGGTTTTCAACCTTGCAGGCCACGGAGCAGGCGTGGCAACCAATACAACGCTCCACGTCGAGCGCCATTTTCCAGAGAGGCGTTTTCCCGGTGGCAGGATTAATTAGTGGGGTGGTCATAGGTTGATTGTTTGGTATAGGGGGCAGGAGTGTCTGAGCCGATGATTTGACCCGATCAGTCGCAGCAGCGCTGCGTCTCCAGCTGCCACCATGGATCGTATCAACCTGACTGCTTACGCAACCATACGCCTTGTCCCATGAGGCGCATCCCCTACCACATCCGCACAAACGATCTGCATCCTTTTTAGGCATCGTGTGGCAAGCCAATGGGCACGCGGGTTTACCCTCCTTTCCATGCAGTTATCCACAACTCAGTTCACAGGAACTGGGGATGGAATTTCGGCGGAATCTGGGCCTTGGCCGCGCTGTTCGAGACCTGGCAGGCTTGCTATCGCGTCCTCAAATTCGCAAAAAACGTGAAGAGGAAGGGCGTTGAATCCTTGCCGATGCCAATGGTGTCCCCATCCTGAAGCGCCACCGATCCGCCAGCGTCGTGTCCTCCCACTGGAATACCGTTCACAGAGGTACCGCACGCGCTGCCCCGGTCTACCAGAACATATCCGTCAGGGGTCTTTTCAATCTGAAAATGTTCTCGGGAAATATTCAGTATCTTGCCGCTGTCGTACAGATAAAGGTCGTTGTTTGGTTTTTCATGGCCGTTTTTAGGCCGCCTATCCAAACCCACGACCTCACCATGAACATGCGCCACGCGCGCCTCACGCCCTACCCGATACGGAAAGGATTCAATGCGGATCAGGCCGGACTTGATCTTTCCGGGCGGCGCTGCACTTAACGCTTCCGGCGTCGTCGCTTTCAATACGGCCTCGGGCAGGAGAATTTCCAGAATCGCTTGTTTTTCATTCATCGTCTGACACCCTGTTTTAAATTAATTTTCCTGAGTCTACCCATGGATGGCGTTTTTTCAAAGTCAATGCCGCATGAATTCATGTCTACGCACCGTTTTGCTGAATGCTGCGATCCCTTCCGGTATGCTGATGATTTCTGCTGTAATCTGGGATCAATAGCATGCATATGAATCAACCGGCTGGGTGTAACCATGATTGAGTCTCTGCCCTATGGAGCAGTCTGGCTGGACGCCGGCCTGATCAGCCTGATCGGTCTGCTGATTGGCAGTTTCCTGAATGTGGTGGTCTACCGCATGCCCAAGATGATGGAGCGCCAATGGCAGGTGGAGGCGGCCGAGCTGGCCGGGCAGGAGGTGCCGGCCCAGGAGACGTTCAACCTGATGCTGCCGCGCTCGCGCTGCCCGCATTGCGGCCACCCGATTGCCTGGTATGAAAACATCCCCGTCGTCAGCTATTTGGCGCTGGTCGGCAAATGCTCGGCCTGCAAGGCGGGCATCAGCCCGCGCTATCCGCTGGTTGAAATCGCGGTGGCGGCGCTGTTCTTTTATTGCATCTGGACCTTTGGCGCCAATCCCTCCGGTTATGCCTGGTGCGCCTTCTCCGCGATCCTGTTGACCGCAGCACTGATCGACTGGGACACCACCTTGCTGCCCGACGACCTCACCCAACCCCTGCTCTGGCTGGGGCTGATCGCCGCCGCCCTGCACTGGATACCTGTAGGCCTCAATGACGCGCTGTGGGGCGCCGTGGGCGGCTATATGTCCCTGTGGCTGGTGTATTGGGGCTTCAAGCTGGCAACAGGCAAGGAGGGCATGGGCTATGGCGACTTCAAGCTGTTTGCCGCCCTGGGTGTCTGGTTTGGCTGGCAGACGCTAATCCCCATCATTTTGATGGCCTCGGTGATAGGCGCCGTGATCGGGATTGCCATGAAGTTCAATTCCAGCCTGCGCGAGGGCGGCTACGTGCCCTTCGGGCCCTTCCTGGCCGGTGCCGGTTTCAGCGCCCTGGTGTTCGGCCCCCAGGCCATGCGCCAGTTGATTGGCCTGTGAAACCGCTGCATGCTCCGCTTCGGCTGGGCCTGACCGGCGGCATTGGCAGTGGCAAGAGCACGGTGGCGCGGCTGCTGTGCGACTTGGGTGCGGGCTTGATTGACGCCGATGCCATTTCGCGCGCCAGCACTTCGGCCCACGGTGCGGCCATCCCGCTGATCGCGGCACAATTTGGTGCGCACTACATTGGCGAGGACGGTGCCCTGCACCGCGAGCGCATGCGCCAGCAGGTCTTTGCCGACCCACAGGCCAAGGCCAGGCTGGAGGCCATCATCCACCCGCTGGTGGGCCAGCAGATCGCGGCACAAAGCGGCGCGTGGGCAGAGGCCGGCAAGGCCTGCATCGTTTTTGACATCCCGCTGCTGGTCGAGTCTGGCCATTGGAGACGCCGCCTGGACCGCGTGCTGGTGGTGGACTGCACCGCTGCCACACAGATTGAACGCGTCAGCGCCCGCAGCGGCCTGACAGCGGCCGAGGTGCAAAAAATCATGGCCGTCCAGGCCAGCCGCACACAGCGCTTGGCGGGCGCCGACCTGGTGCTCTTCAACGACGGCATTTCCATGGCGGAGCTGGCAAAACAGGTGCGCGAGGTCGGCCTGCAGTTCGGGCTATGATCTGGACACCCGAAAGCACAGCGTGATTCTCTACGAATATCCCTTTAATGAGCGCATTCGCACTTACCTGCGACTAGAGCATCTTTTTTTGCGCCTGGCCACGCTGGTGTCCCGCCAAGACCCGCTGGACCACCACTTTGCCCTGACCACGATTTTTGAGGTCATGGATGTGGGCGCGCGTGCCGACCTCAAGTCCGATGTGCTCAAGGACCTGGACAAACAAAAACAGCTGCTTAACGGCTACCGTGGCAACCCCGCGATTGCCGAGTCCGTGCTGAACAAGGTCATCGCCCAGGTCGAGGGCTGCTTTGATGCGCTCAACGCCACCTCCGGCAAGGCCGGTCAGTCGCTCACCGAGAATGACTGGCTGATGAGCATACGCAGCCGCATCGGCATTCCCGGCGGCACCTGTGAATTTGATCTGCCGGCTTACTTTGCCTGGCAACACCGCAGTTCTGCCACTCGCATCCAAGACCTGCGGCGNTGGACCTCCACGCTGTCACCGCTGGCCGAGTCCATCCATTTGCTGCTGAAGATGCTGCGCGATTCCGGTTCGCCCCAAAAAGTGGTGGCCAGTGGCGGACAGTTCCAGCAAAACCTGCCCCAAGGCCGCACCTTCCAGTTGTTGCGACTGGCGCTGGATCGTGAGCTGCAGCTGGTTCCTGAAATCAGCGGCAACCGCCTGATGGTGTCTATCCGGTTGATGCGCCTGGACGGCGACGACAAGCTGCACCCTGCCGGCGAAGACGGCGCGTTTGAACTTGCCCTGTGCTCCTGAGCGCCGCACAGAGTCAAACCATGGACACCGCTATTCCGACAAAGAAAGTTCGCTGCCCAGCCTGTGGTGGTGACAGCCTCTATTCCACCAGCAATCCCTACAGGCCATTCTGTTGCGAGCGTTGCAAGAACCTGGACTTTGGTGCCTGGGCCAGCGAAGCCTTTCGCGTGCCCACCGAGGCGCCGCCCGAGGACGCCCTATTCGGCGACCCCAAGCTTCAGTAGTTAAACAGCGGCATGCGTGGACGCGGCGAAACCCCGCTCGGCCGCAAACCATTCCAGCACCGGTACCGTTCCCGGCAGCACCGGTTGCACTTTTACCGGCAACTGCTCCCAGGAAAAGTCTTGCGCCTCGCGCATCTGCAGCTCGCCCGTCCATTCAAACACCTTGCAAAAATGCAGGCGCACCAGGGCATGGGGATAGTCCACCATTTCGACACGCCAGGGTGTGACGGCGCCAATGGTGATTCCCAACTCTTCGTGCAGCTCGCGGCGCAGGGCCTGCTCTACCGACTCGCCCACTTCCAGCTTGCCACCGGGAAATTCCCAGTAACCGGCATAGGCCTTGCCCAGCGGGCGTGAGGTCAGCAAAAAGGCGCCATCGGAGCGCAGCAGCACACCCACGGCTACCTCGGTGACGGGTCTATCCGGTCCACCGACGCGCTCGGCATGGGCGTCGGCCACCAGAGGCTTGGTGCTGCCCAGCGCTGCGCTCATACCCCCGTCTTGCGCCCGGCGTAATCCTGGGCAAACTGTCTTGCCACACGGCCACTGCGCGAACCGCGCTCCAAAGCCCACAGCAGGGCATCCGGACGCGCCGTCTCAATCTCGCTGGCAGGCACGCCCAGCACCATCAGCCATTGGGCGGCGATATGCAGGTATTCGTCCTGGGTGAAGGGATAGAAGCTGACCCACAGGCCAAAGCGCTCCGAAAGCGAAATCTTTTCTTCCACCACCTCGCCCGGATGCACCTCGCCGTCGGGCGTGTGCGTGTAGCTGAGGTTCTCGGACATGTACTCGGGCAGAAGATGGCGGCGGTTGCTGGTGGCATAGACCAGCACATTGGCAGTGGCGGCGGCGACCGATCCATCCAGCACCGACTTCAATGCTTTGTAGCCGGGCTCGCCCTCGTCGAAGCTCAGGTCATCACAGAAGACGATGAACTTTTCGGGGCGCTTGGCCACGATGTCCACGATGTCGGGCAGGTCCACCAGATCGGCCTTGTCCACCTCAATCAGGCGCAAGCCCTGGCCCGCATAGGCATGCAGGCAGGCGCGTATCAGCGAGGACTTTCCGGTGCCTCGCGCGCCCGTCAGCAGCACATTGTTGGCGGTGGCACCGCGCACAAATTGCGCTGTGTTGCGCTGAATCTTTTCCTTCTGCGGGTCAATGTCGATCAGGTCGTCCAGGCTCATGGCGCCCACATGGTGCACCGCCGAAATCACGCCCTGACCGGAGGAACGGCGGCGGTAGCGAAAGGCGATCGACTCGCTCCAGTCCGGCTCCGACAGTCCATGCGGCAGTGAAGCCTCGACCCGCGCCATAAACAGCTCGGCCCGCGCCAAGAAGGCAGTTATCTTTTCATTCATTTCAGTATCCGGAGCGAAATGTCTAATAAATCAGGAACACCGTGGAACCGGCTCTGCCGGGCCACTGGTGTTCAACTCCGATAATCGGCGTTGATGGTGACGTATTCGTGGCTGAAGTCGCAGGTCCAGACGGTCTGGCTCGCATCGCCGCGTCCCAGCGCCACACGCACCGTGATCTCGGCCTGCTTCATCACGCGCTGGCCGTCTTCCTCGCGGTAGTCCGGGTTGCGCCCACCTTTCGTCGCTACATGCACGTCGTCCAGAAACAGCTCGATGCCGGTCTGATCCAGATCGTCGATGCCGGCGTAACCGACTGCGGCCAGAATGCGGCCCAGGTTCGGATCTGAGGCGTAGAAGGCGGTCTTGACCAGGGGCGAATGGGCAATGGCGTAGGCCACCTTGCGGCATTCTTCCTCGCTGGCTCCACCCTGCACCACCACGCTGATGAATTTGGTGGCACCTTCACCGTCGCGCACAATGGCCTGGGCCAGCTTGCGTGCCACGTCCAACAGCAAGGCCTTGAGCGCCTGACCATCGTCCGAATCCAGCGAGGTGATAGCTGCGTTGCCGGCCCGGTTGGTGGCGATCAGCACCAGCGAATCGTTGGTGGAGGTGTCGCCATCCACGGTGACGCGGTTGAACGAACCCTCGGCCAGTTCCACGGACAGCTGTTTCATCACGGCCTGATCGATGCATGCGTCGGTGGCGATAAAGCCCAGCATGGTCGCCATGTTGGGGCGTATCATGCCCGCGCCCTTGCTGATGCCGGACACGCTGATTTGCTTGCCGCCGACCAGGCCCCGGGCGCCAAAGGCCTTGGGCTGGGTATCGGTCGTCATGATGCCCTCGGCGGCCTTGAGCCAATTGTCGGCCCTGGCATCGGCAATCGCGGCGTCCAGACCGGCTTCGATGCGGTCTACCGGCAGCGTTTCCATGATCACGCCGGTGGAGAAAGGCAACACCTGAGCGGCTTCAATGCCCAGACGCTGGGCCAAGGCGGCACAGGTACTGCGGGCACGGTTCAGTCCGTCCACACCGGTGCCAGCATTGGCATTGCCGGTGTTGATGACCATGGCGCGGATGGCCTGGCCACTTTCCAGATGTTCGCGGCACAGCTGAACCGGCGCGGCGCAAAAGCGATTGGACGTGAACACGCCAGACACGCTGGCGCCGGCATCGATCAGCACCACGCTCAGGTCTTTGCGATTGGCCTTGCGGATACCGGCTTCGGTCACGCCTATGCGCACTCCGTCAATCGGGTACAGCGTGGCAGCGTCGGGCAGGGGCAGGTTAACGGGCATGGTCTTCCTTCAGGCGAGTTTGCCGTGGCATTGCTTGTACTTCTTGCCGCTGCCACAGGGACAGGGGTCGTTGCGTCCTACGCGGCCCATGGCAGCCACAGCGGCCGCTGCGGCCGTGGCGCTGGCGGTCTTGGCGCCACCCACCGTATCTGCATCCACAACCGTTTCCACCTCACCGGTTTCGGTAGGCGCGCTGTAGGTCACGTTGCTGATGCGGTCGGCCTGGGCTTCGAGTGCCGCAGCGGCCTCGTCGATCTGCTCGGGCGACTGGATCTTCACCGTCATCAGCACCTTGGTCAC
>TBL_comb47_HYPODRAFT_10002054_pt1 | contig 25259 bp, 34 predicted proteins | sample TroBogypolimnion_40_FD_10682 | JGI IMG/M metagenome (IMG submission 10682)
GAGCAGGCTCGACATATCCAATTTCAACAACATGATCAGGAATTTTGCCACCACATGCAGAAGCAAGATCACCTTGACCAGCAACATACAACTTTGCACCAATGCGTTTGGTCATATCAACAGCTAGTCCAATTCCCTTTGATTCAATAATGCGTCCAACAAAAAGAAAGTAATCTTTAGGAGTGTCACAAAATTCAAAATCATTCTTATCAAAATAGTTCGGAATTACAGCATCATAAAACTTAGGAGACACATCGTATTTTCCATAAACATAATTCATGATAGCATATGATTCATATACTGCATAAGGAGTACATACCTTGTTGGGACAGCCGATACCGGGTTCAACAGGAATGAGTTGACGATGGGCCTCAAAAATAGGCTGATGACCATAACCCCAGAAACAAAGAGCAAAATCATTCTTCTGTGCTCGTTTTCCAACTTCTACGATTGCACGCTGATTGAATGTTTGATGGGCATGATCTGCAGTATTATGTTGAAAGAAGCTCTTCTTCCAATTGTAGATTCCATACGCTTTCTCTAAGACTTCGTTATCTGTTACTGCAATATGTTCAGTACACACAACTACAGAATCAGCATGGCCGTAATGGTAGACAGTATGACCACGTTCAGTCATCATCTTACAAAACTTCAAAACTTTTTGAGTGAATGCACATGCCGAATAATCAGATCGAGTGATCGTATGTGGCAATGAGAACACATGAAACCTCATTTTATTTAAAGACTTGGTAGTAGCTCTAAATAAATGTACTCTCGCGATTTTCATAAATCAATTGAAAACGATGAGTATCCGCAAGCTGTCCGTATTGCAGAATATATCCTATCAAATATTCCATGTTCAACTTTTTTAGATTTTGGTTGCTCAACAGGTCTCTATTTGAATGAAATAAAGAAACGAAATAATATTATCGAGTCAGTTGGTTATGAATTTTCTGAAGAAGCAGTAAATGCTGCTTTGTGTGACGATGTTGTTAAGTTTGATCTAACACAGCCCTTGAATCGTGCTAAAAAAGAAAATACTCTAGGTCTCTGTTTAGAGGTCCTAGAACATATTGATGATTCAAATTGGCTGCCTGTTCTTACAAATATGAGTAGGCTATGTGATACAATTATTTTTTCAGCTGCTCTACCTGGTCAAGGTGGAACTGGTCACATTAATTGTCGCAACAAAATTGATTGGATTCGACGATTTCATTCACTTGGTTGGGTCATCGATCTTGATCGGACAAAACATATGTTAGAACATATGAAGAATGGTTATCATATGGGTTGGTTTATTATCAACGCGATGGTGCTTGTTAAGTCATAAATGAATTGTACATGTTGACACGGAAAGGAGTTTCAACGCCAGAAATTGGTTCGGGTTTTGAAGGTGTCATTACAAAGTGATTTGTCTTCTGTGCATAGGATGACTGACGAGTTTCTGATGTTGATTTTATGTTACCCTGTTCTAAAAACTCGGGTACGAATGACTCTTTTGATTGCATGAGAACATAACCAACTAGTCCAACAACAGCAATAAGTGCTACATATGTCCAATTATCCTTCATTTACTCTATATGTGGAAAATGGATTGATCAATTTTCGTAGTAGGGTGATAACAAATATGGAGCCTGTTAAATTCAAAAGTTCCGAAGACCGAGCACTTGATAACTTGAAGTCAATGCTTACTGCTAGAGGATTCAAATCTGACGGGTTTGAGACTGTCAGTGATCCGCTTGATGAAACTACAATGTATACATTTGGTGGAATGCTTATCATATTTGGCAATAAAACTCGTGTGAGTGTCAATGATATGACGGCATTCATAAAATATGCAATCGAACATGATTATTTACATGGACTAGTTGTAGTTACGCTTTCCAAAGCATCTGAAGCTGTACTTGCGTATATTCGCGACTACATTTCAAAATCGGATAATATGCTTGTACAGCTATTTGAGATTCGTAAACTACAAATTGATATTCCTCGTCATCGTGATGTTCCTAAACACCGTATTCTTTCACAGGAGGAACGAGCTGCTGTGATAAAGAAATTTAACATGCTCACAGGAATCGAGTGTCCTAAAATTGATTCACAAGATGCTATGGGAAAGTGGATTGGCGCTCGTCCAGGAGACATGATAGAAGTATCTGGTCTCGATGAAGCGGCAGCAACAAATGTTCACTATCGTTACTGTGTAGCAAATGTTTATGATAATTAAATACAATGGACAGTCAGTTTACAACGTTGACTCGCAGCTATCATGATAATTTTTTACAATATGCAACAACAGGCGGTGCTGCATATCAAAGTGCTTACGAAGCTGCAAAGGATGGATTAGATAACATTATTGCGTCTATGCAAACTGAAGTCGATTCACAGGATGAAACGATTTCAAATTTTTATAAGTCCGGAATTGAAGGCAAAATGCGCGATTTGAAGTCGGATACTATGACAGCAAAAAGAAATGTTGTATCCGGTCATGATCAACTATCGGCAGCTAAGATGCGTCAAGTTTCTCAAACATCTGCACCAGTTCCTGCCGATTATACTTCATATTATGTAACTGCTGGAGTACTTACACTAGCCATTATTGTACTAAAAATGCTTTGAGATGGAGTAGAAAATGCTAGCCAAATAACAATAAAGATTAATAAAATAAGTGAAAATAGATAAAAATTATACATCCATTCGGCACTATCTAAATTCTCCTGAGTAGTGTTTTGTATTATTTTTAATGTTTGTAATTTATCATTGCTTTCTTGTAAGTCATTATAGTCTTTTTGGTATTGTATCAAATCATTTGTTAAATCAGTAATGGTCTTGGGATCAAACTTTTCAGACCCTTCATTGAGTGAAGATACTATATCTCTAACTGCAGATGACATCTCAGAGTTAACTGAAAAAACTTTTTGAACAAGAGGATCTCGTTTTGTAAGATCCGGCTCCCTGATAGCTGTAGCAAGAGCAGATGAATATTGAGTTTTTAGTAATGCATATTGTTTCTCAAAGTTTGATAGTTTTGTGTTTCTTGCGTCTTGGAACTTCTTGATGTCCATTACATTTTATTACATATAAATAAATGTCAAGTTCTAAGGTATCATTCAATGTAAAAGGTGGTGTCCAGAAAGGTCCTGGTACTGATGCATCATTTATTACAGCAATGCGTCGCCAGCAGGTTCAGCTAGTTGATGCTACACGATCTCTTCATCCTAAGCCGCAGTTTGCCGATTATCCCAAGCAGCGCGGAGATGACGTAAACCCAATTCGTACGTTTATACCTAGAGGATACACGCTCAGTTTTTTGAAGACTTATTAAATAAGGGAATGGAAAAATATGATTCCATTACGCAACAAATCAATACACTTGTGAAAACACCAGAACCAGCCGGTTCAATGTTTTCAAATTTAGATCAACAGCGTGATCTTATCGTAAAAAAAGTTGGTAATGATTATGATACTCAAACAAATGTTATGACTGTAAATAAGCAAGTAAAAGATGTTGTTGGATTTTTTAAACAAAATTTTGGAGCTAGCAAAGATACAGTCACTCGCAGTCAAGTTATAAAACTTCAATCTGATATACAAGATGTACAATCTTCGACTGATCAACTTAATTCAATGGGCCCAGTTATTCAACAATTAGTAATTTTAATAGCTACAGTTGCTGTTGTTTATTTTTTCGGATCAACACTTGGTTCATTAGTTCACACAGCTGCATTCGTTATTTTGATAACCGGAACGTACTATATAATTTCCGGAACACCTAATAATGGGCAATCAAGCATCAACTCCATCTTCACAGCCATCTCAAATTTCTCTTCCTCCGTCTGGTCCACCATTGCCTCCAGTTTGTGATATGGATTGTCAAAAGCAGAAACAGTTGGATGGATTAAAGGTAGCACTTGATACAGCTACATTGAATAAAGATTCTGATCCAATAGCGTATGAGAAGGCTCGAGTAGCATATTATACTTTGCTTGAAGGTAACACTTGGTTAGCAACTGAAAAAGACAGTATTGCAAAGCAAGATATAGAGCCAGTTCTTACACAGTATACGAACACATATAATGACCTAAAAGATAGAAAAAAACAGCAAGATATATTTGTAAATTTGGCTACAAGTTTAAAAACTCAAGAACAAGGCAATGAAGAAGAGTTAGCTTTTTTAAACAAAGAAACTAACAAAGAAAAAATAGATACAGATGTATTGAATCGTTTAACAGAATTGAAAGGATCTCCTACTGTAGAGTTTGATTGGATTCTGTATTTACTTTATTTCATCATTGGTTCTCTTGGTCTATATGTAGTCTATCTACTAATTACAAAAATTATAGATTATGTATATCCACCTAAACCTGTTTTTGGAGGTAAAAAACAAAAACTTGAACATCGCTAAATGTTCTTGTTTCGGTATTATGCACCTCCGGTGTCTTCGCATAATACTATGTTATTCCTGTATTCATAACTCTTGATTGTTTTTCGCATAAATGTCATCACATTCATACGTCAGCATACTGTTATACACTAAATCCCCCTCCCATGCCCCTACCTCGCAATCATTCGTGATCAGCTAAACCGACCTCCGTTACGCCGTAATTTACTTCTATACTACACACCTTTGTGTAGTTATTTTCAATTAGTTTGTAATATTAATATTTTATCGTTTATGTTCTTATGCTTCCGGTCAGTATTGTTTCTGATTTAGAATGTAGCGAATTACTTATTGATTGGTTCCACACTCATGTGGTTGCCTAATCTGTAGTATCGTTTTACTATCTATTTCATACTTTAACAATTCCTTGTTCATAAAGTTCACTTGCGTTTACTCGTATTTTTTTCCTTACAAGATTTGTCCTCTTGTACTAGTTTGCACCTCCATCGCAAACTAGTGTACCACGCGTTTGAAATTGTTATATTTTTAGTACTTCAATCTCGGTCCCGCAGTTCCGTATATTCTCTAATATATTGGCCAGTTAACAGCTGATCAATAATTGAGAATCCGAGCAACCTGAGTCGCTCTGATGTCTTGTTTATTGATTTTTTTACATCCGTTTTGCGAAGCGCAAAAACAAAAATTCATTCTAGTCTATGAACTTCTGTATACAACGCTCCTCCTTGCGTTGTATTATGTTACCTCGTTACGTAACCCCGTGTGCACATTACACCCGCATATTGCACCTCCCCGCAATATTTCTATGATTTTCTATAAAACCTCTAGTCTCTCTTCTATATTCACAGTAACCGCTAAGCTACCTTCCTATAGAATTCAAATTCCTCTCAGTACACTTGTCAGCATACGTATGGTCGATCAAACCCTGAACAGTCACCTGTCCCACTATCTACTTTTGTGATTTTTATAAATCCGTTTTGCAGACCCAAAAACAGCCGCAGGGGCTGTTTTTGGGGAGCATCGTGCTCTAACGTATGTATCCTCGTGGTCACTTGTGTAAAAATTTTATAGTAACCATCTCCATGGCTTACTACTCGGTGATCTCTGCACCTGTTACATAGTTCCAGCGCCGAATTTCGGGCTCGATGCCGGTCAGCATCCATTCGTATGCGTCAACAATGAAACTCACTAGTTCCTTGTCATCGCAATTAAGGATTCGAAACCCCTGCTCATACCAAGAACCCTCGCGATCCTCGTTGGGGCCTCGGAACATGCGCATGGAACCCTTAGGTCCCTCCTTCACGTGTTCACAGCCCATAAGGCCAGGATCCACAGGATGCTCTTCGCAAATCTTGCAAGCGTGGTTACACTTGTGATTCCCGTGGAGCTTAGCGTAGTTTAAGTACGCCATCTCTCCCACCAAACAAAACGGACACGGATCGATGAGCACGTAGCTGTCGCCCATCGGCTCAAGAATCCTGACGATGCTTCTTTGTCCGTCAGGCATCTCCTCCACGGTCGCCAAAATCGTCGTGCCGTTGGGAAGCCTGATGGTAATCTTTTTCTTTATCTCGACACTGATGGTGCCAGGGTACTTCTGCTCCTCGCCACCGCCGCCGCCACCGCCACCCATAGATGATGCGTTGGACGACATTTTTTCTTACTCTCTCTTTCTCGCTCTGACTCTTAAAGTTGATCGGTTGGTTAGAAGTGTAAGACTTCTGCTCTTCACGTATTTTACTTTAATAATTCCGTTTTGCGGACAATACCCTTTTCGTGAACCATAATATAATGGAAACAGCGTATCTATTTCTTGCTGTATTAATTTTTCTGATGTACAGTATCACCACATGGTATACATCAATTGAAGGATTTGAAGATGGTGGTAGTGTAACTCACGAAGATGCGGTCGAGATGTACGACGATACATATGCTGCAATTTATGATTCGCTCTGGCACTCAAAGGAGAAGAATGATTACGAGCAAGTTTCTATTCAGGATGTCTCATTAGCTGATTGGCCTATTGCAACTGTAAAGGTTCTCGATATGTGCTGTGGAACTGCTCCACATGCATGTTGGTTCAAGAACTTAGGTGTAGAATATACCGGTGTTGACATTTCCGAAAGTATGTTAACCAAAGCAAGAGAGGGTTGTCCGAGTGCTACATTTAAGAAGGGTGATGTAACTCAAATTCAACTATTTCCTCAAAAGTCTGTGACACATTGCATTCTAACAAACTTCTCGGTCTATATGTTCGAGAATCCTAAAATACTATCGGACAATGCATATGCATGGTTACAGCCCGGTGGATTCTTTGTAGTCCATCTAGTTGATCCGGACAAGTTTGATCCTGTATTGAACTTAGCTAGTCCATTTGCTGCATTTTCGTTACAAAAGTATTCATATGAGCGTCAAACAGATTCTCCAATCTTTTTTGATAAGTTTAAGTATCTTGGACGTTTCAATAAGAAAAAGGACGAAGATACAACTACGTTTTCTGAAATGTTTACATATTATGACAAAGATCACAATGAAGGCAAAAAGTATCGCGAAAATAAACACCACTGGGTAATGCCTTCAAAGGAACGCATGATTAATGTTTTCAAATCTAGTGGATTCCGTCACGTAGAAACTGTTGATCTAGTTCGCTGCGGAAAGGAATATCAGTATTTAGTCTATTTTAGCAAGTAATGAGATGCTTAATGTGGTTACGTTATAAGTGGTATGTATGGTTCACTCCTAAAAATAGACGTCAACCTACAACACATCCTATGCAACATATATTACAATACAAAACCACTAATAAAAAACGAAATTAATGAAACATAATGTACATGAAATATAAAAATGCTTCGAACTTTGATTATGGCTCTATCAGCGGTGTTTGTAGGTGGACAATCACCATCTGCTGCACCTAGTCGTCCTCCCCCTGCTCCGTTGTCGTTTATGGATACGACTAAAATTGTTCCTACAGGAAACTACACTCTTGGATACTTGAACAATACTGTAGAAAATGATTGTCATATTGGTGTAGCTAAGTTTCAGTCAGCGACAGCAGGGCAGGTGTCACAGTTCTCATTTGGCGCTTTCTCTCAAACTGCAAATGAAACTTGTGGAATTGGATTCGTTCTAAGATCTTTACCCAATTCAACACAAGTAGGTCTAAGTGTATCTGCTTTGTTTACCGATGTCGTCCAGCCTACAATTGGAACCATTGAGATGATTCCATTTCCTGTACCGTCCACAGCTCTTTGGAATCTTGAAAGTGGACGGAACTATACCATTACAATTCAACCGTTCACATGGACGTCTGGAAACACAGCAGGTGGTTCGGTATCTTCAGCAGTTCATTGTACGTTTGATGTACCTTATGGTTCTGCAGGTCCCCAGTATGGGCTGGCTGGGTTCCGTGGTCCTACTGGACTCCCATGTGGATCTACGCCTCTAACTTTGACAGCTATGGCGGACAATATGGCTCTTCTGATGAAACTCAAAGGTATTCCGATCCCGAGCCAGTCTCCATCTCCATCTCCAACGCCTACAACAACAACATCTGCAACACCAACACCTACGGGGACTCCTACAGGAACTTCTACACCAACGGGAACTCCTACGATTACGGACACACCTACTCCGACTCTGTCTACAGGGGCGACCACGTCGAATACGGCATCGAATACGCGTACTCCTTCACGAACCCCTTCAGTCAGTTATTCACCGACTCCCACGTCAGCTCCGACACCTAGTCCGTCTCCTTCCCCTACACCTACACCTACATCAAGTCTGTCGTTTCGTGCGACTTCTTCTGTGACACCGACGGAAACACCTGGACCTACTGATTCACCAACACGTTCGGCTGTTGCTGCTCTAGGAATTGGAAATCAATCAACTCCTGTTCCGCCTATACAAGATCATACAGTTCAAATGCTTGCCGCTGGTATTGGTGGTGGAGTAATTGCATTTGCATTAGTGGCATTTGCCGCTCGTTATCGGTCTGCTTATTTGTTCATTCATAAACAACCTCTTACTGCAAAATCATGGAAGAATGATCCGGTTGTCGAAGTGAATAACAATCCGCAAATTATGAAGATTAGAGTAACTGATAAGTTTATGAGCACACAAACTCATAGATCAAAGTTTGAAACTGTATAACGATTAAACTCTAACATTTGCTATATGTATTTTGATTTAATATCCACTTAAGAATTGCTTAAAACGAATTTATTTTTAACAGCTTAAAAAATACTAACAAAATGCCTTTCTTTGGATTTCAGTTTGTGTATGATGGACAGCAAAGGCGTACCAAGTACTCATATGAGAACCAGGCAAAGCTGACGACACATTTCAACGGACATGCAAACGAAGTTGAAATTTGGCACGAGACACAGTATGGAGAGTTCAAGGGGGTCATAGTGCCTCACATTGTGAACTTTGAAGACCGCACGGTAACAAATAAGAATAACGATGCAATTTATTCCCTGATTTTGATGTAACCATTTTCAAACAGTGGACATATTTATTTTTAATGGAGGAATCGCTACTTGAAACTGTAGGCGAACTTGTTGAAGCACGTGTACAATTTTTTACTCGTAATCTAAATGGTATCACATATATTCAGCGCGGTCCTGCACTTCAACGTTTTTTGAGCGTAGAAGAGAATTATCTTGAACTAATTGATAGACTTCATAGGGGTCACCTTCGTAACCAAATCGTTACCAATATTATCACGTGGACGGCAGATGGTGTCACCGGTAGTAATGCTGTGATGGAAAATGTACAAGTGGCTCCAACGCAGGCACAACTAGATAATGCTCTCATAAACATTGGTTCTTCAGATAACAATTGTGCTATTTGTCAAGATTCTATTACAACTGCAGGTGCTCGTCTTCGTCACTGTAATCATGTATTTCACCGCGCATGTCTTTCAAACTGGTTTATGGTTAGCGTTCGTTGTCCTGTTTGTCGGCATGATATTCGAGAGACTCAAGCGGGTCCTGCAGGTCAAACATCTTCTGTCGCAACAGAAACAGCTTCTCAATCGGTAAGCCCGTCGGCGGAACATTGAATTTAGGAAGTTTATCAGACACACCATATTGAACTTGATTAAACATACGACGAACATCATACTGACACTCCTTCAAAACTGAAGGAACGTCAATATTTGAAAACATAGTTTCCAAATCAGAAGCTCTTGGTGGAAAACAACGAACAATCTCTATGCTTTCTGTATTACGTTTGAATAGGGTTGGAATTTCATTTCCTGTGCAAATAATTGGAAGCATACGAGTTGTATCTTTTATCCAATTAATTACTTTGCTTTGTGCATGTGGATCTGATCCGTCAATTTCATCCAAAATAACACATGTTTTTCTTTTTGTTTCTCCACGCAAAAAAGATTGAATGCTTACAGTTGACCTACAAGCGTCTTTAATTTTTTCAACATCTTCAAAACTACGAATACTACGACTTGCATTGATTTCAAGTGGCTCAAATTCGAAAGTTCGAGCGGCACAAAGAGCAAGAGTTGTCTTACCAATTCCAGGAGGTCCTGTAAGAAAAATAGCCCTGGAAAAATCAGATTTTAAATATGTTTCTAAAATAACTTTTGCTTCTGTGTGACCTATAACTTCTTTAAATACATTGGGCCTATAGACTTCCGAATACATTATATTGTAAAACGGATTTAGCTTAAACCGTCTGAAATAATTACAAAAAAATGGACTCTCCTCAGAAGAAGACTAAGAAGAGTGTTCGTATTGCAGAGGAGGCGCGTGCAGACAAGGGTTACGATTTCTACGTACTCGGAAAGTTTGTTGGAAACTTTCAGACGCTCGATGAAGGGCGTCAGGGAGTCATTGACAAGTACAATTTGAAGGATGGCAATGAATGTATTGCTTGGTGTCGTGATGTAACATATGTCAAGGCTTAATTTAGAAAACGAATTTAAATATTTTTTAATTGTATAGTTCAAAAATGATACCTGGAAAGTCTTATGTTAAAGTTCACAAGGAAAAGGGTTACCAGTATGGTCCTAGAGAGTTTATTGAAGTTACGGAGTTTGGTTACTACACATTTGTAGGACCTCAGGAAGGACAGGTAATGTCTGAAAGTCCTGAAATTTGGAACTTCTATCTGATTGATGATGAATCACTTCCAATTGCTGTTACATATGCAGATGGGTGTGTAGAGGGTCCTAATGGACCTCATAAGCTTGAAAGTCGTACTATTGAACAAGACAGAATCATTGAATCTATACCAACAAATATGACGCTTAATGAACAAATTAAAGTCATCAAAGATATCCCAATGACTTATGAAGAGATGCGTCAGCGATTTGGTTAAATTTATAAAAACGGACAAAAATTTAGTTTTTAACTGAGAGAGCAGAACAAAAGAACAAAATGGATTTTATCGAGGAGTGCGATCTGAACTACATGGCACCGTCTTACGAGGCCTACCTTGCGTTTGCCATAAACGACACGAATGCGCGACAGCCGTATATGACTGCCGGCGAGAAGACGTATTGTGCACGACAGCTTGCTGCCCAGTGGTACAATAATGCTATTCGTAAGCAGGAAGCCGCTCGCGAGAAGCGAGAGGAGAGGACGCGTATTGCAGAGTCGAACGCTAAGCTTAGGACCGCCATGGCAATGATCGCCGCTCCAGCTATGAAGGATGCCGCTGAGCAGACTGCATCGTGAGTGTCAAATTTAAAGATTTTTAATTGGAAGCAAGTTTGACTGAAATATGCATGGATTGTAATTCTTGAACTGTTAGTCGCAATGCGTAAGGAACTGTCAATGTTGTAATCTCTGTGTCTTCTGCTGCATCCATCTGGCCTGTTTCTGGTTGAAATAAGAATTCTGCTTTATCGGAACGTTCCATTAATGATTCATTTACAAATTTAGACATTCCGTGAGCTAACAGAACGTCACGTTCCATTTCACCAATACGTAATCCGCCCTCATTTGCACGACCCTCTACAGGTTGGTGAGTGAGGAGCTTTTTGGGTCCTGTTGATCTTGAGTTTATCTTATCTTCAGTCATTAACTTGCTTCGAATATAATATGTAGGTCCAACGAATATTTCAGATTCCATCATGTAACCAGTTTGACCATTATAGAGTATTTCGTGACCATATGGATGATAACCAGCTTTCATTAATAGTTCTTTTGTTTCACCAACGCGATTCTTGTTAGTAAATGGTGTTGAATCAGAAATAGCTCCCATTTGAACTCCAAGTTTAGTAGACATCATTTCAATAAACTGACCTATCGTCATACGAGTAGGGAATGCATGAGGATTTACAATCATATCCGGAACTAGACCATCCTTGGAATAGGGCATATCTTCTGACATAATTCGCATACCACATGTTCCCTTTTGTCCGTGACGAGCAGAAAACTTGTCACCTAAAACAGGAATACGATGCTCAGCTACACGTATTTTTACACCATGTAGACCATCTGGAGTTGTATAGCGATATACAGCATCAACAACACCATGTTGACCCTTTTTAGGTGTGTATGCTTTATCAGTATAGCCTGTGACTTGACCAGACGCATTCATAACGGGAACAACAATTCCAACAAGAACAGTATCTTCAGTAACATGAGATCCTTGCTTAATAATTCCATCTGCATCCAAAAATTCATATGAAACGTCCTTTCTGGGTATTACGATATCTTTGAATTCTGAATTGGTCAAAATGTTAGCAAATTGAGCATGAGGTAGCAGAAGGGGGTTTATGTCTTTATTAGGGGTCATATATGCTCCAGCCATTTCTTCCGCAACATCATATGAATGATAATAGGTTGTGTGAAACATTCCACGCTGTAGTGATGACTCGTTTAGCAAAATAGAATCTTCCTGATTGTAACCCGAATAGATGGCCAAAGCAACAATTGGATTTTCTGCATACGGCATACATCCTAAAATATGAGGCGTAGTCCACGTTTGAGACAAAGGACGCTGGGCATAATTTAACCAAGTTGCAATGGTATCAAACCGTTTATTAAAAGCTGTATTGAACCAAGAACAAGCTTGTTTGACCTGCTGGCAACTAAACATATTACGAGGAGCCTGGTTGAAATCTGAATTAGGAACTATGCTACCCGAAGCAGAAAAGATAGTTAATCCGTGAATTTCGGAATGAAATTTTTTATTGAATGGTTCCATAGAAACACGTAAGCTTTCAGTTTCTTGTGCATCAACATAGTCCATTAATTTGGAAGTTAAGTCACCCCACGTTTTTTGTTTTGATACATCAGAAGCACTTACACCTTCACGATAAATGGGACGACATGGTCTTCCTGCATCGGTGAGAATAATATACGTATTAGAAATACGACTCCAGCATAATGAAACAAACTTATGAATTTCACCACTTCTGCGTTTTTTGAGAAGCATTGAGTGAAACGATTCTGTATCTGTTTCTACAACACCAATTAGATCTGAATTAACAAACACTTTGCTCCACTTTAAGTTCCAAGTAGACGGATGTATTTCAGATAAAGGAGTAAACGATTTGAAAGACTTCACATGTTTCATAATTTCAACAACTGGAGTAGTTGTGGATAATGAGCAAAAGAGAGTAAATGACTTAATCATACCAACATTACCACCATCAGGATTATCGGAAGGACACAGAATTCCCCAACTGCTCGAATCAATACGTCTTTGTGCAATGAGTTTTGTATCTTTATCCATTTGAAGATTAACACGACGCAATTGAGCAATTGTTCCGATATATGAGAATCGACTCAGTTCTTGTGATACACCATCTTTGCCTGCCCATTTTCCTTTGAATGATTTTTCAAACCCATTTAAAAATTCACGAGACTGCCAGTAATAAGCTATCTTCTCTTGTTGAATGAGTTCAATAAGTTTATTACCAGCATAGGCTATGCGCTCGAATTCAATACGACTATCAAGTTGAACTGTCATGTTCTTGGAAACTTCCTTATAGAGACGACGAAACTCCTGAAAGCATAAATCACCTGCTGCATCAAGACGCTTGAAACGATAATTATCACGACTGTCTGGCTGTTCTGCACCAATAGCCACGCTCATTGCAATCTTGAGCATATGACCAAGTAGATAGGACTTACGACGATAAAAAGATGATGTTGATTCACCTTCTATCTTCTCACAATGAGGAAATAACGAATCATACAAGTTCACAAAAACAGCACCATTGCTACGAGTGCGAGTTTGACGCTTTAGGAAAAGTAGATCGGGATCTTGGTCTTGTTCTTCTTCTTTTGCCATCTCCTGACGAGTAAATTTCTCATGCGATAAAATGAGTTCTAAAAATAGCGCATCATACAGAGTTCGTTCATCAGGATGTACTCCACACAATACTGTATCATAAATATCTTGATGAGTGGTGATTCCTAATGCATAAAATACGCTCATAAGAGGAACAGGTTTGTTGAATCCGGGAAGAGTAATAATAGATAATCTGTTTACAGAAAATTCACCATAATCAGTAACTTTTTTAATTTCATCAGGATCGTCTGATTTCTTATTTGCAGGAGGAATGATCAAAAAGTGAGAATACGGTCCACGTGTTCCATCTTCTGAAATACAGCGAATACCTGCAATATATTCAAATTTTTCGGCTTTAGTAGATTCAGAAATTTTATCTTGAACTTGCTTTTCTGTTAAGCTACGTTTCTGTTCTTCATCGGGAACTTGAATACGCTTGCTAGCATAGAACATGTTATCGCCAAGACGTTCCTGTGATAGAAGAGCCTTCTCTGCTCCGCCGATAATGAAGTATCCTCCAAGTTCAAAATTACATTCTCCTGCATCATAGAGTTGTTCCGGACTCATGGATGATAAATAACACAAACTACTTTTTAACATAAGTGGTATTTTTCCAAGTAGTACGTTATCAAATTTCTTTGTGGTTATTTCATTACCAATAACAAAGTCAATTTCCATATCAACACGAATTTCTAGCAAATATGTTTTATTAGAAAGACGACACATATGAGGCAATATAGCATTGCCAGTTTCATCTACAGGAGGTAAATAACGAATTTTATCGCCATTTTTTCCACCTGTATAAATTTTAATAAATCGACTATCGTTCAATGTTAGTGTGATTGGGTTAGAAGCCTTGATAAATACAGGAATCTTTGTAGTTAGTAGATCACTATAGGAATCTAAGTGATGCCGGACTAATGGATTTGTAGTGCTATCAAAGAATGTTTTAAATACATGTCTTGCGATATCCATTCTATTATAGTTAATAAAGAATGAACTTTGCTGTGCTTTTACTACTCGTAGTTGTCTTTACACTACTACTTGTAGTTCTAGCAAAATATGTTCTCGGTGTACATATTGAAGTGTCTACCAATGCTCAACAGATGTCACAGTGCCCTGATCGCTGGAACTATAATCCTACTACAAAAAAGTGCGAGCCTGCTTATGCCACACATTGTTTACCGTTTGATCCATCTGCAGCAACACTGAATACTGTAGCTGCAAAGTGTAATACGGCAAGAAGTTGTGGTACNGATTGGTCAGGTGTTTGTGGATAATTCGGAAGTTAAAAATGGGCATAGTGGGGATTGCACCCACGACCTAGGGCTCATAAGACCCCCGCTCTACTACTGAGCTATACGCCCACTATTACTGATGTTAAAAATCTTTAAATCCGTTTTTCAAACTTAGTTGACGATCGGACTAAAATGCTTCAGCAAGTTACCCTTGCTATCGTAGAACGAGTTCAACCAGTTTGTTACCCAGTTATCCTCAGAGTAGAGAAGTGCATATCCCATGAAGGGTAACATCTCGCTCTCTGTAGGTCCGTTTGGATACTGACGGTAGTAAAACTTGTCAAGCGTATTGTGCTTGTATGACTTACGCGGCTTATTGAATATATCATCCTTAAGCTGTAGTTCATAGTTCTTCATGAATTCTACGTAGATATCAAGAGACCTCTCGTCGGGATACTTCTCAAGTACCAAGCACAAGACGCTCTTCTTAACCTCCTCAATATTGGTGCGATCCATGATGACTTTTTTATCACCAGTTAAAAACTAAATTTTCGTCCGTTTTTCTAAATTTAACTCAAATGGAAAAAGACACAGAGAGACAAGGTTACAGACGCATGGTCCATAGCTTGTTCTCTGTGTCTTTCTCCACCCTCCTACTTTTTTTAAAAGTTTTGTGTAGGTTAGGGTTCTTACAGGCTGTACATAGATCAGCTCAGCATGATGTCGTTCATTAGATTCGATGCTTTGTCATCGAGATCCTTTAGGTTCTTCTTCATGAGCTCTACCTGATTGGTAAGCTTCGTAATCGTGATGTCCAAAGCATCGGGTCCAGGCTGGACATTCGACGTCTTGTCGTCGATCTCGGCCTGCAGGCGAGCGATGTATACCTTTACGCGATCTGCTATATGTAGCACGTCTTTGTACTTCTGGTAATCATACCGCACAAACTGATAAAGGTCGCGCTTTTCGTCCGCGGCCTGCTCGGCCCGCTCGGCCTTCAGCTTTGCCAACCTAGCGTCCTCTGCGGCCTGCTCGGCGTTCTTCATGACCTGCTTGACCTTCATGGCCAGTTTGGCATTCGGGTCGGCGACCTGTGTGGCCGTCGGCTCTGTGGCCGTTGGCTCTGTGGCCGTCGGCTCTGTGGCCGTTGGCTCTGTGGCCTTCGTCTTGGCCGGCTCGGCGTTCTCCGTGGCCGGCATCTTCGCGACCTGCGGTATAGAGTAGCATGCTCCCATCTCGTACTGTTAAAAGTGTGTAGAGAAAGAGCGTTTTTTGTACTATTCACTTAGTATGATTTTATAGAATTCGTTTTGCAAAGTGGAAAAAGACACAGAGAGACAAGGTTACAGACGCATGGTCCATAGCTTGTTCTCTGTGTCTTTCTCCACCCTCCTACTTTTTTTTAAAAGTTTTGTGTAGGTTAGGGTTCTTACAGGCTGTACGTAAATCCGCTCAGTAGTAGGGTAGATCCGCGTAAAGCGACGCCTTTTTGTTTCCAGCGTTTATCTTTTCGGCGAGGATCTCCCTCTGCTTGATAAGCTGCTCAATCGCAAGCTCGGAGTTCCCAGCCTTGCACTCGGCGATCCTGGCCTGCAGTTCACACATTTCAGCGTCTAGTTGCTCTAAGAGCCTTAGAATCTCCTCGTGGGGCGCCATAAAGGCATCCTGCTCGGCCTGCTCGGCCTGCTCGGCCTGCTCGGCCTCCAGCTCGGCGTTCTCCCTGGCCAACTCGACCTTCATGGCCAGATTGGCATTCGGGTCGGCGACCTGTGTGGCCGTCGGCTCCGTGGCCGTCGGCTTAGAACACCCTACTCCCATCTCGTACTGTTAAAAGTGTGTAGAGAAAGAGCGTTTTTTGTACTATTCACTTAGTGTGATTTTATAGAATTCGTTTTGCAGACCCAAAAACAGCCCCTGCGGCTGTTTTTGGGGAGCATCGTGCTCTAGAGATCCGACTTTTACTGCTCCAGCTTTTTCTGAAGCTCGGCTTTCTTGGCCTCAAGGTTCGCAATCCAAACCTTTTGCTGCTTCTCATGAAGAATGCATTTGAGCGTGTTGCTAAAGGGCCCCGTGTTGAAATCCCTGATCTTGTTGTCCAAGTCAGCGATTTCAGCCTTTACAGCCTCCTTGGCGGCCTTCTTGGCGGCCTCTGCAGCCTGCTTGGCGGCCTCTGCAGCCTTAGACTGGCCTGCTCCCATCTCGTACTGTGAAAAGTGTGTAGAGAAAGGAAGACTTGTTTTTTTCTTACTCTCTCTCGCTCTGACTCTTGTAAGTTGATCGGTTGGTTAGAAGTGTAAGACTTCTGCTATTCACGTATTTTACTTTAATAATTCCGTTTTGCGACGACGAGTATGCGACTTTTCACGTAGTTCCTGTGCAGCCCACTTTTTGAACGAAGGATGATTAGGATGATCTTTTTCTTTGAGTTCCTGTGCAGCCCAACGTTTGAATGTTAGACGTTTTCCCTTATGTGACATTTCACGAGCTTCTTGAGCAGCCCATTTCTTAAAGAGTAAACGGTGTGTTTTGTGAGTCATTTTGCTTGAACTACATTATTTATTTCATCGACAACGGATTCTTGGTTTAACATATAGAGAATGTCAATTAATATGGACCATATCTATGTTACCAAGCGCAATGGTGACCGTGTTCCGGTTTCATTCGATGCTATCCTTCAACGTGTACGTAAACTATCAGATGGACTTGAGCATGTAAACCCTGATCTTGTAGCTCAGAAAGTCTGTAATCAACTACAGGATGGAATGGCTACTTCGAAGCTTGATGAGTTTGCCGCTGAAACGTGTGCTATGATGCAGGCTCGTTATCATCCTAATTATGGAAAGCTTGCTGCTCGTATCGTAATTGACAATCACCACAAAAATACTCCTGCTCGTTTGATTGATTCTGCCCAAGTTTTGTTCGACGAAGGAGTTATTGCAGAGTCATATTACAAACCTGCTCAGAATTTGGAGTTCGAGAATATGATCGATTATTCGCGTGATTTCATGTTTGATTACTTTGGGTTCAAGACTCTAGAAAAAGGTTACCTTCTTCGTAGAAAAGATGGCCGTGTTTGGGAACGTCCTCAGCACATGTGGATGCGTGTAGCAATTCAGTTACATGGAGAAAGCTATGGCAAGGTAAAGGAGACATATGATGCTCTTTCGGAGGGATATTTCATTCATGCAACACCTACTCTCTTCAATTCTGGAACGAATCATCCTCAACTTTCGTCGTGCTTTCTAGCGAATATGAGCGAAGATTCAATTAAAGGAATTTATGACACACTTGGAGAATGTGCTCAAATTAGCAAATGGGCTGGAGGTATTGGTCTTTCAGTCCATAATGTTCGTGCTCGTGGTTCTAAGATTCACGGAACAAATGGAGAGTCTACTGGAATTGTGCCAATGCTCAAAGTGTACAATGATACTGCAAAGTATGTAAATCAGGGTGGAAAGCGTAATGGATCATTTGCTATCTATCTGGAGCCGTGGCATGCAGATATCGAGGACTTTCTGCGTCTCAAACTAAATCAAGGAGCAGAGGAAGATCGTGCTCGTGATCTATTTTATGGTCTTTGGATTCCTGATCTCTTCATGAAGCGTGTAGAGAAGAATGAAAACTGGACTCTCATGTGTCCTCGTGAATGTCCAGGGCTGGATGATGTTCATAGCGAAGAGTTTGATAATCTGTACATATCATACGAAACTGCAGGAAAAGGTCGCAAGACTATGCCTGCCCAAAAGCTATGGCAACTGATTTTGGACGCTCAAATCCAGACAGGTACGCCGTACCTCTGCTACAAGGATGCTGCTAATTCAAAGAGCAATCAGAAGAATCTTGGTACGATTAAGAGTTCAAATCTTTGTACCGAAATCATGGAATTCTCATCTCCCGATGAAACTGCTGTTTGTAATCTTGGAAGTCTGGCACTTCCTAAGTTTGTTCAGCGTTCATATTCTGCTGATGGAGACTATCGTTTCAACTTTGAACAGCTAAGATCATATACATCTATTCTAGCTCGCAATTTGGATATCGTAATTGACAAGAACTTCTACCCTACTGAGAAATGTCGCAAATCGAACATGCGCCATCGTCCGATCGGAATTGGCGTTCAGGGACTTGCGGATGTCTTTGCTATGCTTCGTATTTCTTGGACTTCTCCTGAAGCGGCTAAACTAAATCGCGAAATCTTTGAGAACATCTACTTTGCTGCAGCAACAGCTAGTATGCTTGGGTCATCTTCAGATTACTGGCGTGGCGTATCTTTGAACTCTGAAAAAACATATCCGTCATTTGATGGATCGCCAATGAGTCGTGGAAAGATGCAGTTTGATCTATGGAACGATAAGCCTACTACTACCTATCTTGATTGGGATACTTTGCGTAAGATGTGTATGGGTGGAATGCGTAATTCACTACTTGTTGCTCCTATGCCTACAGCGTCTACGTCTCAAATTCTTGGAAACAATGAATGCTTTGAACCGTTCACTTCCAATTTGTATACTCGTCGTGTTCTAAGTGGTGACTTTATGATGGTCAATAAGTATCTTGTCAATGATCTAGTATCTCTAAACTTATGGAATGCGGATATTCGTAGTCAAATTATGGCAAACAATGGAAGCGTAGCTGATATTAAAGAAATTCCGACTCACATTCGTGATCTATATAAGACTGTTTGGGAGATTCCTCAAAAGACTCTTATCCAGATGTCTCGCGATCGAGCTCCATTCATTTGTCAATCGCAGTCTCTCAATTTGTTCCTTGCCGAACCCACATATGCTAAAATTACATCAATGCATATGTTTGCCTGGAAGCAAGGATTGAAGACTGGTTGCTACTATCTGCGTACAAAGGCGGCGTCATCAGCACAAAAATTCACGGTCGATCCCACTTGTCTTTCCTGCAGTGCCTAAACAATTTCTCTTTAGATAAGTATAAAAATGTCTGATCCTGTACCTCCTGCTACTGGTGGCTCTCTAGCTGCTCTATCCCCTGCTGCCGCCGGTGGCAAGCGTCGCTCTCACAAGAAGCTACGTCTAGTTAAGAAGAAGACGGTGCGTCGCATGCTAAAGAAGATGGGTCTAAAGATGCGCGGTGGTGCCTCTGGTGGTGAGCTCGTTGGTAAGGATGTTGTCACCGATCCGGAAGCTCCTGGCGCTGTAGTCGCCACTAAGGGCGGTCGTCGCCGTCACACTAAGACGACGCACCGCCGCCGTCACCACCGCCGCTCGCTCTTTGGCATGAAGTATTAAGTTCTTCGCCAATTTGAGTAACCATAGCAAATAACTGCTCATTAAATCCATAATGACATCCGTTAGGCTCCTTTAATACAGGAGTCTTTCGCGATGAAGTATTTTTTGAATGAATTAAACTTACAATTACATCTTGAGGCGAAAGTTCTCTGCACATTTGCTCGCGACCGCGAATAAATGCGTTACCTTCACCAATATGAACTGAATCATCAAACTTTCCTTCATTCCAGAACTGACGCGTAAAAATTAGAGTAGCTTCTGAAACACGTTCAGACATTGTTAGTGTCATCGGAGGAACATTCATAAACGACGAAAACTTAGATACATCATAGCAAGGAATCGTAGTACAGAACCCACACTGCTTTACAGGTTCCTTTAGAAGCATAGCTACACGATGTAGAACACTATTATTTGGATACACATCGTCATCATCCATTGTAACCATAAGATCATACATAGCACTTTCAACTGCAAGATTGCGCTTTTGAGAAATTGTCATACCAGGATCACATTTTACATATTTTACATTCGGAACTCCAATAAGAGTATCTTCAATCGGATCCTCTCCATCATCTACAATCACCCATTCTAGTTTATCTTCGGGATACGACTGAATCATATACGAATACTTTGCTAGAGGCATGAATAAACGGCGATCCTTTGTAATCGTCAAAATTGAAACATCAGGCAAATCTTCTTCCTTTGGAAAGACATCATTCAGAGTATATACAGGAAGTGACACATCCAATGATTCAGTAAGAACTGTCTTCATACGTTCAATCCAATTTTTATGGTTCGTTTCATAGAGTTCACGAATAAATGAAGTGTTTTCTTTCTTCTCTTTCAGAGGAGTGTTTACATATTCAGTTAAAGCTTCCATAATAGAAGACACACCTGTATCTACCAGTTGTCCAATGCATTCAGGCTGTCTAACAATTGCAGATGCTTCGCCATAATAAACTCCTGGCTGTATAGATCCAACAATATCTTCTACAAATGGGGGAATTGGCGACAAAAGTAAATTGCATCCAACTGTCATTGCTTCGACAACTGCATGACCAAATCCTTCAGTAGCTGAAGTACAAATGCATAGTCCACATTCTTTTAGAAGTTCATCGTAATCATCCTGTTTCAGAACCTCTCCTTTTAAAACAATCTTATCTTCAATTTCAGAAGGAACATGAAACCTAATATGATCTGGTGAGTATACTACATGAAGAATAGGTAGCTTAGCATAGACCGCTGGATTTGATTTCTTCAAGAATATGTAAGCCTGAAACACAGGTTTGGGGCTTCGAAAAATGTTTTTTCCAATAGGAACAAATGCTTTTGAATAATTCTTTTTGAGAGTTTCAGGATTCCAACCCTTATCAATTGTTGACCATCCAATATATTTTACATTTGCTTTGTAATTAGATGTCTCATTAAAACATTTACGCGCTTCTGTAGTTTTTACCCAAATTTCATCAACCATAGTCATATATGGAGCCCATGATTTGTACGTCCATTCCTGATTAGGAATCCAAATATTTTTACGAGCATACGAAAAGAGAGATGGATTAATAACTTCTAGAAAAATGTTTACATCTGCTTCTGCACATTGCGGGAATACATATGGAACACGAAATATCTGTACACTATCTCCATATACTGCAGTCAGAATTCCACGCAGAATATTAGAATCCTGAGATAGACCTGTATTGGCCTGAAAGTTTGAAATAATATTCACTTTCATTTAGTCTGTTGATGAACTTTTCGCAGTAAACGCTTTGTCATTCGTGTCCGTGGATATTGGCGTAACGTTTTTTGACGAATATTCAAATATTTTAGATATCTTACCCAATCTTTGGTCACACATGGACTTGTAAAAACACAAGGACGATCTCGAAACCACTTTGCTTCTATTTCTCCACACCACTTCCAAAATAAAACTGGATCTACAATTTCGAGAACATTTTCAAGTTCAGTTGTTTCAATTAATCGACGACATAGTTTCTTTTGTTCAATCGATTCATATCCATAAAATTCACTGAATAAATCTGTTTTATATTTTGAATCTACACTGCTATATTGCTTTCCATTCCAACCAACTTTTTCTATAGGACGAAATAAATCCCATGTGGGTTCAAAAATATATAATTGAGATTCATACTTACCGTAAATACGATCATGAAATACACGAAGTTCCATTATAACACCACTCCAAACCATAACAAATAAAATAACGCAACTGAATAAAATGAGTCAGCTAGCTATTATTAATTCAAGCACGGTGGTGAGTGATGCAGACGGGGCAACAATCACAACTGCGTTAAATACTCTTCTCCCTCAGTTTTGCAAGGATTGGAATCTTCCGAAATATACTGCCACGTACGTTCCTAAAGGCCGCACTTCAGGAATAGCGCTAAAGGTGTTCCTATTAGATACTGCCGACGTACAAGGCGCACTAGGATACCACGATTTATCATCAAATGTACCGTATGGCAAGTGCTTTGCGAAGACACTTCTAGACTACGGTGGTGTAATGCTTTATTCCACTGATTTTACAGTACAAACATTTGCGCAAGTTGTTGCACATGAAGTGTTTGAACTTTTAGTTGATCCGATCGCGAATGGATGGTGGGATATTGGTGATGGTCAGACTCTATTTGCAAGTGAAACGTGTGATCCTGTTCAGGGAAATATTGTTACAGTTACCGTAACCAATAAGTCGTCGGTTCCCGTGAGTATTCTAAAGAATCAGTATAAAGCTGTCACGAGGACTACCACAGTAAAAGTCGGTATGTCTGATTGGATCTTACCTGCCTGGAGTGATCCTCAGAACACACGTGGACCATTTAATCATCTACGTACACTAACAGCTCCATTTACGCTTGATTCTGGTGGGTATGCTATTCAGATCACAGGTGGCTCTGATGGTCAAGTCTTTGGAATGAAATTTGGTTCAAAAGTTACAGATAAACAAAAAGAACTATATGCTGCAAAGTCGCGTGTTTGTAAACGCTCTAAAAAAACGACTTAAGCTCACCAGTACGCGTTCCATAGACCTGAGTGTTTATGGGGCCAGCAATTGGCGGAGCAAAGTCCTCAATATCACGACGATAGAATTGATAGAACTCTACCTCAGAATAAATCTTTGCGCTTGTATAACCAATAACGCGACGATTTAAATCTTCTAGTTCTTCAGCTACACGAGCATCATTGTTCTGACCAAACATTAAGTAGTAACTACGCATGATGAGTTGAAGATCATCATCACTCTGGCGATCAATACGATATTGTTTATTGCTCATTAGCCAAACATGTTCAGCAATCTTATCCTGTAGAACATCAATGTTTCCCTTACTGAAAAATATTGTATTTAGAGGAGTAGACTTGTGTTGACGACCAATTAGATCAGCGCGCGGATCATGACCTTCAATACTCGGTCCTTCCTTCCAAGGCTTAGATGTGATTCCATGAGAAGGCTGAGGATCATTAAAATTAGGAATACGGCCTCCATGAACAGGTGCAGGATACTGCTTTGATGTAGATGTCATGTTGTAACGATTCTCCACGTGAGGATCTTGAATCTTCTCAAGAACACTTTGTTCCATTTATCAATAGTAATGAATAAAAACGGATATAACAATCACAATTAATATGTATTTCAAAAAAATGCCTTCTGCTACCGTCGTTATTCTCGTAGGAGGACCGAACGCGGCTCAGAAGACTGCATTCTATAACCTGTTTACAGGTGGAAACTCCCTTGGTGACAAGATAAACATTCGGACAACAGTAAACACTGTTCCGACAATTGTGTTAGTTGACACTCCAGGTCTACATCCTGCAGCGCGTAATCCCTACGAGTATTCTTGGTATGGAATCTTTCACCTAGCTCACATTATTGTGAACTTTGGCGATTGGAGCCTTGACGAGGTATATGGAAAACCTCCACCCTCTTCAAGGATGCCTATCATGATGACATGGTCAGGCGATAACAATGAGACGCTCAACCGGATTATGGATAAAGTGCTAGAGATTGTATAAAGGAGAATGATCTCTATTTTATGGATGTTTGCTGGAGTAATTGTAGGATTTTTAATTGTATCAGTATTTCATCCTCCAGCTCACGATGATAAACAATTACCAACTCCAGGTGACAAAAACCGATTTTATACTGGAACTGGATGTGTCAAATTTGTTTCAAAAGAAGTCCCATGTTCAAAAGACACGACATCTCTTAATTTCATCGCATCTCAGAACAAATGATTCAAGTAGAAAAGATACTTCATAATGAAAGAAGTATTCCATTTCTTTCCTTTTTGATTGGTATGGGAGTAGTGATCATGCTTTTTCATAAACCATTTACGATGAGAAAGACCTTAGCCTTACCTGTTGCTGATGTCACTAAAAAAGTTGTATCAATTGATGGCAAATGTTATCAATATATTGCGGAAGATGCTACATGCGAAATACCCTCTTCTAAATAAATGCAAGATAGTGGAGCTACAGATTTAAGCGCTCTTCTCGGAAGTGGTCCTGTTCAGAATCCTAGCCTTCCGCAGTCAACCACATTTGCCCCTATGGTAACTGGTGGTGTTGATCCGTTTATTGCTCCGGTAAACACAAGCAACCAGAATAAGCCAGCGGTAACCAATTACAATCACGATAGTACGTTCAATTCAATTCGCTATGCAGTCAAGAGTCTCATGATGTATTTTGGCTTCTTTCTTGCAGCTGTAATTATCTCGCTTTCTACGCCTCGTACTCTACTTCTACAGTATATTCCTCACACGTACACAACTGGTGGCACAGTCTCATACTCAGGTGCTGCAGTTCTAGGCGCTGCTGCTGTAGCAATAGCATATGTAGTTGGAACACTAGGTAGTAGTCTCATTTAAAAATTGTATACTTTATTGGTCATCAGCAACCCAGGAATCACCAGTATAAGATACTGGGTTGATCTCAAATCGTTGGAGAGACTGAAAGTCTGGGTCTCCAGTTGCCGCAATGTCCAACATTGCCTTATTTTCACTGTTGTGAGTAATTGAAGTAACAAACAACTCCTTCACAGTAAGGGTCATATCCGGTGAAACCCACCGGTACTGCTTGTTTGTA